>Ga0208694_1000280_pt1 | contig 81134 bp, 67 predicted proteins | sample AD_UKC078_MetaG_FD_184442 | JGI IMG/M metagenome (GOLD analysis project Ga0208694, IMG submission 184442) | Active sludge microbial communities of municipal wastewater-treating anaerobic digesters from USA - AD_UKC078_MetaG (SPAdes) (version 2) | ecosystem: Engineered > Bioreactor > Anaerobic >...
ATCTTTGACTCTCGGTAAGTTGTGACATATCTGCAACTGATTTTGGGAGACTGAGGGAGCAAGATAAGAACTTCTTTCCAGGAGAGAGGAAGAGTAAAACAGATTTTTACCTTCTTCTCTCTAAAATTATAGCTTTATAACTAAATCCTCAGCCAGGTGTCGCATTTACAACTTGAACTTAGGCGCTTCTTCTACATAAAATGTATGAAATAAAGTATCACCAAGTATCACCAACCTTGTAACAAATTGATAATCAGATAATTATGGGTGATACTTGCCTAAAAAAAAGCCTCACCAAGTATCACCAAGTATCACCAACTTTTTTGGTGGTAATTCCTTACATATTTGCTGCTATTTATTCTTTCTATACAGGATCTTTAGTTAGCATGCTTCTGCGATTTATTTTGCAGGTTAGCAATTTTCGTCTACACCCGGATGTACACACTTTGTACACCCCCATGTAGGAAACTTGTAGACCCGGATGTACAGCATGTGTACACCCGGGTCTACAAGAAGTTTTGCAACCTGAAAAAGAAATTCTTCAGGTTTCTTTATTCAATGCTAACACCTTCTGCTACATCTTCAACCAACGGAGCTTGAGCTTCCTCTTTATTAAAGTCGAAAACATATTCTTTTTCACCACTTTCCGCAGTATTTACTTTTACTTTAATGCCACGAATAGAGTTGCTCAGTTCATCGGCTTTTCCCCACTCACCTACGTAGAAAGACACCAAACCACGAGCTACGTAATTCGTCACATCATCTTGATCATTGTAACGGAGTTCCAAATGCATATATCCATCCGATGGAGATTCTGCCGTAGTGTTTCTAACCAAACTGATGCGATGTTTCTTTTGCGAAGGCACCCTCATCAGGAAATCAACATTCAGATGGCTGGCGCTAAGCCATATCTGCCTCATACGCAAAGGATCATTACCAAAAGTTGCTTCATTCGTTTCAGTGAGTTCCTCCACGCTTTTGGTTAGCACATTATTCAAATAATTAATTTTGGCTACGTAATCATAACTACCGTATTGATCGCCCAAAAGAGTAATATTGGCAATTACACGCTGCCCGTCAACCGCTTGGTACTGCGGAACAGCTGTAGCTCCCGGCCAAACAGTCTTATTGTTGTCGAGCACCAGGTAGTAGTTAGCTCCATTGATTACTTTCACCGTGGCCATTTGCACCTGAAAATTGCCGAGCGAATAACCATCGTCATCATTGTCACACGACTGCAAAACAGGAATTATCAAAATCAATAAAAGTACACCAATAATTGAACTAATCTTTTTCATACATACAATATTTTAAGTTATTTGTATCTATAAAATACAAGACTACAAACAATACTGCATCATTTTAACACTATTTAGAAATGATAAAGCCCTGTTTAAGTGAAAGTTACTCACTTGAAACAGGGCTTATGTATTATTAAAAGATGGTTACTTAAAAATCAATCCGCTATTGTATGTAGTATACCAATCTGTATTTGAACTGCCTCCTGAGGTAACCCAAGACGCAAAGTTAGGGAATACATCTGTTACCTTAGCATACTCTTTAGGATGATTCACTGAAGAAGCAACGCAGATACCCCAAGCCAAATTGTCTTTACTTACGTAATATTTACCTGCCGTTGCTGATGAACCGTCATTGTTATTACCAAAGAAAGTAGTAGACGCCTTATCGGTGGGACGATAGTTTACCACGTGAACCTCTTTACGGTTATTGCTCTGTCCATCTGTTATGATGAATAAATTCAACTTACCTGCAGCAAAGCTTTCAGGTGACAGCGTAGCACTGCTGAATGTAGCCGTAACAACAATGGTAGGTAATACAGAAACATTGGCTGTGCTACCAGGCATGGTATTAACAAATGCATTGGTTGAGTTACCCATAAATGCATGTGCATTAGCAAAGAATGGGATAACTGCTTTGCTCTGACCAGCCTCAACTCCCTGACTCGCATACGAGAACAATGTAGAAGGTTTGGTGCTACCGTATTCAACAGAAGAAACCAACGAAGCAGCCACATCATCGAGCTGTAAACCTGCTGCTATATTCTTAGAAGCTCCTACTGCAACCAGTTCTGCCTCTAACTTAAATTTCTCTACTTTATTAGATGCATTGAGATACATCGTAGTTTTCTTAACACGAATCACCACATCATTCATATCATAATCTCCGTAAAGAGGCCATTGGTCTTCAAATAAATAGGTATACTTAGTATCATTGACACTCTCTATGGGGAAAGTAGGATTACCCGGATCTGTTCCCGGATTACCGCCGTTCGCCGTACCTGTACAAATTTCTATAACAACATTAGAGTCGCCATAGCCAGCCATTTCTGCTGGTGAGTTCAATGTATATTTCGAATTTTTTCCAGTATTTTTAGTAAAATGATGATCGGATTCAATAGTTAATTTACCTGAATACGTAATGTCTTGCCCTTCTACCTTAACAGCTTTAATCAATGAACGATTTCCCGTGGTACCACCATCATAACTAGTTGCCCAATTTTCATTTTTAAGAATATTCGTAGCTTCAATCATTGAACCATTACATTGCTGTCCCATTAAAATCTGAAATAGTTCTTTGAAGTGTTTGAAATTTAGTTAGTTACAGCGTTTTTTCGAGCGAACGGACTTGGATTTGTAGCTTTGCATCAGATTAATCCGATGGCATATGTTCCAAGACAAATACGTTTTCGCTCAGTTGGCTTCGTTTCTGAATCGAAATAAGTTTAACCGCATTGTGGTCAAATATGATGGTGACAAATATGTGAAGCATTTCACTTGTTGGAATCAACTACTTGCATTAATGTTTGGTCAACTGTCCAACCGCGAAAGCTTGCGAGATTTGATAGTTGCTCTTGAAGCTCATCATTCTAAATGTTATCATTTGGGAATGGGCAAGAATGTATCAAAATCATCCTTAGCAAGGGCAAATCAAGATAGAGACTATCACATCTTTGAAGAATACGCTTATTATCTGGTTAACGAAGCACGCCAAAAGCGTGTTACTCATATTTTCAAACTGGGTGGTAACGTTTATGCTTTTGATTCGACAACTATTGATTTGTGCCTTTCTGTCTTCTGGTGGGCTAAATTCCGCAAGAAGAAAGGTGGTATCAAAGTGCATACATTATATGATGTGGAAACACAGATTCCGGCATTCTTTCATATTACCGAAGCATCAGTACATGATTCCAAAGCGATGAATGAGATACCTTATGAATCAGGTTCTTATTACATCTTTGACCGCGGTTATAACAACTTCAAGATGTTATATAAGATTCATCAGATTGAAGCCTACTTCATTGTCAGAGCAAAAAAGAACCTTCAATACAAATCCATCAAATGGAAACGTAGGCTACCTAAAAATGTGCTTTCGGACGCAAATATCCTTCTTACGGGATTTTATCCTAAAGAATACTATCCAGAGCCACTTAGACTGATTAGATATTGGGATGAAGAACAAGAACGGGAATTCACATTCATAACCAACGCAACTCATGTTTCTGCACTTCAGGTTGCTGAACTATATAAGAATCGTTGGCAAGTCGAGCTCTTCTTCAAATGGCTCAAACAATACCTTAAAATCAAAAGATTTTGGGGCACTACAGAGAATGCCGTTCGAATACAGATATATGCTGCAATATGCACTTACTGCTTAGTAGCAATCATTCAACATGATATGCAACTTGATAGAAGTACATACGAAGTGCTACAGATATTGAGCATCTCTTTGACTGATAAAACTCATATTAGAGACCTCTTTGATAAAACTAAATTTCAAAATGACAAAGAACGATTCGGACCAAATGGGCCAAGTTTATTTAATTTTTAATTCGTCCTAGTTTTAATGGGACACTAATGGAACCATTATTAAGCTTAACCACACATCCTTTTATGGTTAAATCCTTTCCTTTTAGGTATCCTTGATCAAAAACAAAATTATTACAGCCAGAAAAGACCGCACTTTCTTTGGCTTCCATGTAGCAGCTATTAAATACAGTAGAGTTATTCACGCTGGATATTTGATCGAAAATCATCTTACCTTTGTTAGTAAGCGATACACCATACACATTAAGGTCTTTTGCCGTAACCTCACCTGTATTGATAAACGATGCATTATAAGGCATAGAAAGTTTTCCATCTAAAGTGATGGTACCATCGTTTTGCATGGGTGAAGCATTGTTAAAATTAGCGTTTTTAGCGACAATAGTTCCTTTGGAGTAAAATAGACCTCCGGCACTCATAGTAAAATCATCGCCCAAAGTCAAAGAACCCCAGTTTTTAAATTGACCTTCCTGATTTGAAAAGGTCATTTTGCTAAGTTTTACAACACCATTAGGCATGATGGTTAAGCTAGAAGAGCCAGCGAAAGAAGCGTTTTTATTTGCTAGAATCTTCGCCCCGCTCATCACAATAATTTCAAGCCCCGTTTCAACTTGAAAGTCAGAAGGCATGTTCCAAGTACCTTGTATATATAGCTTCACGTTAGAAGATCCCGAGAATTTGAATGAACCGTTGTAAGTTCCTGTAATCTTATAATTTTTACCGGCTTCCAAAGCTGCCCCTCCCAAAGAACTGATTTCACGAGCATCCCCCGGTATTGAAGTGTAGTCAGGAACAGGTACCTCTGCACGGGTAGTAGCCAGCGCACGAGTCGAAATAGCTGATCGAGTAGAAGCAGATACAGAAACATTGTCCGTAAAGCTACAAGTCATATTGCTTTGAACCGGAAAGGAACGAATTACAGCTCTGCCCTTAGGATCCGTTTGGCGAATGAACAAATCGGTAGTTGACTTAGCTATGGTTACAGACAAGACGAAAGGGTGACCGCTCTTTGCTACACCTTTAGCTAATGAGCTAATCGAATCGGCAGCTGAAGCAATCGGATTATTATCAAAAACCTCGATGATGTAATCATACTGACCGTTATATTCGTCATTGGCCTCAACAGAGAGTCTGATAGTATTGGTGGTTGACCAGTCAAAACCATCAGGAGCCGTAATATCCAGCGGATTATCCGCTGTAATAGTCGGATCATAGAGATCTTTGTTATCATCAACGCAACCTACAAAGGTTGCCAACATCATTCCTGCACCTAGTGCGAAACGTACTAATTTAAGTGATTTCATATAATTCGTTTGTTTGACTATTTGTAATCGTGGACAAATTTAGCAACTTTGGATAACATCCACAACTAGAATGACAACAAAATAAAAATGCAAAAGTTTGAATCTTTCCTTTGATTTTAAATTCTTATTCATATCTTTGTTGCGCAATGAGATTCTTGCTAAGGTAATTTTCCCCTTTTCAATCATATTCATTATATATTGCAGAGCACTATCTCCTTATACAAAGACCTTCCATTGCAAATTATTATCAATTTTTATACACATTTTAATTATTTATTTTTAATGAACATTTTTATCGCTGGATTAAGCTATAACATTAGCGATTCCGAATTAGGGGAATTATTCACTGAGTATGGAGAAGTTACTTCATCAAAGGTTGTAACAGACAGAGAAACAGGTCGTTCAAAAGGTTACGGCTTTATTGAAATGGCTGACGAAGAAGCAGGAAACAAAGCTATCGAAGAATTAAACGGTGCTGAAGTTGACGGAAAGACTCTTTCTGTATCAGTAGCTCGCCCTAGAACTGAGGCTCCACGTCGCAGTTTTGGCGGTGGTGGCAATCGTGGTGGTGGTTACGGCGGTGGAAACCGTGGTGGCGGCTACAGCGGTGGTGGCAACCGTGGCGGTGGTTACGGTGGCGGCAGATACTAATCTGACATAAAAAAAATCCCGGGTTTACAGATTCTGCAAACCCGGGAAAAACAAACAATTCAAAAGGCATTGCATCACTGCAACATTGTTAAGATCCAGAGCTTTGTGTTTTGTTTTTCTTCTCAATAAACAAACTTAACCAATTATTCTTTTCATAATTAAGGATCTTCTCATTCATCGTTTAGGTTATAGTATTCTTTTAATACTTATATAGTTACAATAACCGTGCCAAACTCCCCTAGAAGAACCAATCCATTCATTATCAGACTATTACAAGTAATACTCTATCTACTGCCAATTGTGGAAAATGTGGATCAAGGTGTGGAATCTGTAGATTTAATACGCAAAACACTAACGTAACGAACTAAATCAAGATTGTACTTCCGACTATTGGTTTTCTGCCAATTATTATCATATCTTCCTATTTCATCTATTTCCCATTTTGATGCATCCAACACTGAATCAACAGGGGTAGCACTAACCAAGACAAAAGGCAGCTTGCTTTCTACAAGATTCATATTTCTTATATTTAGCGGACGAATTACCCGGTTACTTTCATAGACCAATTCAATACGCAGTTCTTCACCTTCAACATAGTAAAAAGGTAAATGCTGAAGAATCGGTATTTTACGGACCTCACTAATACTGTGTCTTTCATTGTTAATAAAGAGTTTACCTGCCGGAATAAAGCAAAGACCTTCCACTACTAGCATGGTACCTATCACACATCCCAAAGCAATTTTATAATTTACACGCCGGTTGTAAATACTCCATGCCAACAACAATGCCAATAAGAAACAACAGAAACATATCATAGCAAAAAGCGAAATTTCGAGTTCCTGTTTCTGCACAAAAAACAGATAAAGGGCTACCGGCAAAGCTAAAATAACCAATAGGATTAAACTCATATTAATTCGAAATAGCCTCTTTTCTCTTGAAAGAATTAATCGGCCGGATAGATAATAGTACAAACATAAGCCCACATTTATGGCACCCGGGATAAGCAATGGTAAGAGGTAACGGGTTTTCTTCTCGGGAATCAGTGAAAGAAGAATCAGCGAAACAACAGTCCAGACAATGGAAAACAGATAAATTTTATGAAGGTGTATTTGGCTAAAACGCTTCCTCCAATAAGGCCAAACAAGTGATGTGACCCAGAAAAGGGCCCAAATTCCAGCTTCAGCCGGGAATTGCCAGTAATAATACCAAGGACGCACGTTGTGATTTAACCAGGAAGACGATTCTTTATTTGCAATGTGTACACCCCAGTCTCTGTGAAAAATATAAATGTAAACCGGCCACCAGAAACTAACCATCAAACAAACTAAAATCATTGCAATTATAGGCTTCATCTTTCCTTTGAAAGAAGGATGCCAGGTGACCAGATAAGCTATAATAAAAGGTATGAGCAATGCAAAAAAGGAAACAGGGCCTTTACTTAAAAAGGAAAGTCCCATGAATAAACCAGTGAACACAAAAAAACGCCACTGAGTTCCTTCATGTGATAGTGCTTTAATGAAAAAAAAGATGGCGCCTAGCATAAAGCTATGACAATAAATATCCCACGTAGCCGTACGCCCCATCATAATAACATTGTAACAAGTAGCCAATATCAAAGCACAAACAAGAGATACGGTAGAGTTCTTACTTAGTTGTCTCACTACAAGGTAAAGAAAGACAACCATTAGAGTCGCAGCCACACCCGCGGCATACCGTTGGGCAGGAAGGCTGTGGGGCTTTATGTGATTAACGCAAGCAGCGATCCACGTAGGCAAAGGTGGTTTTTCGAGACGAAGTTCTCCATTCATGGTTGGAGCAAGATAATTTTCCAACGCCACCATTTCTTGTGCAGTTGCCAGGTTCCGTGACTCCATCAAATCAGCAGGAATGAAGTCATTGTGTACAAAGAAAGAAAAAAAGCATACTAGTAAAAGTAATGCCAGATGCTTTATCTGATCAGAGATCATAATAGGTTTCATACCAAGATATAAATTTACTTAATCCACATGTTAGCGATGTACGAGGCTGATAGCCTGTAAGTTCTCTTAAATGACGTACGTCTGCATAAGTAACAGTCACGTCGCCGGCTTGCATAGGCTGAAAATCAAGTTTGGCTTTCTTTCCCATCACCTCTTCCATTGTATGAATAAAGTCAAGGAGTTTTACAGGGTCTGCATGACCAATGTTTAAGATACGGTAATACGGTTTTTCTTCATTTACACCAGGTGGATAATCAAGTACTGAGACTAAGCCCTCTACCACATCATCAACATACGTAAAGTCTCTTAACATATCACCGTGATTAAACACTTTTAGTGGGACTCCTTTTTGAATGGAATCGGCAAAAATCATAGGCGACATATCCGGTCTACCCCACGGACCATATACAGTAAAAAACCGTAGACCCGTGCAGGGCAACTGGTAGAGATGACTGTATGTAAATGCCATTAATTCATCACTGCGTTTGGTCGCAGCATACAAACTAACGGGATAATCAGCCATGTCATCTTCCGAAAACGGATATTTTGAGTTCATTCCGTATACTGAAGAGCTCGAAGCATATACAAAGTGTTTTATGCCCTGTTTTCTACAGTTCTCCAGCAAATTAACAAAGCCCACAATATTTGATTGCACATACGTATAGGGGTCTTCTAGAGAATAGCGTACACCGGCTTGTGCACCCAAATTGATAACAACCTCAAAAGAGTGGTTTCTGAATAATTCATCCATCTGCTCTTTATCAGCCAAATCTATCTGATAAAAAGAATAATTATCATAGCTGGAACTTGGGACTTCATTATGAGAAATAATATCTTCTGGGTGAATGCCACATTGTTGCAAACGTGCATATTTCAAATTAACATCATAATAGGAATTGATGTTATCAAGTCCTATTACTTGCCACTTATAATCGAGTAGTTTGCGAACTACATGGAATCCTATAAATCCGGCTGCACCGGTTACCAATACTTTCATCTTACTTATTTTTTCTAAGTATAAACAAGTTTCTTATGTATGCAATGAACCCGGCCGACTGCCCCAGAATAAGTACCGGGTCGCTACGATAAATACCGTAACTTACTATAATGGCTGAGCCAAGTAAACTGAGCACCCAAAACGTAACCGGGAAAACAGATTCTCCTTTATGGCGAGAATAAAACCATTGATATATGAAACGAAAGGTGAAAATAATCTGTCCCATAGAACCGAAAATTAACAATCCCAACGGAATATTGGCATTACGGAATAATCTCGGCCCGTTTATATCCCATGTCAATAGCAGATATATTATTACTAATACAGGCGTTAACAGCAATACAAGGCGAATGAATGCCGGTAGTTCTTTCCAATGATTTTTAGTGTTTAAATTCCATATATAAATGTAATATGAAATGTATTGACCCAAAATAATAGCAAAATCATCACGTAACCAGCCATAAACAAACAGCAAATAAGACGCCAAAATGCTAATTTGCCAATAACTCGTGGGTGAAACAACCTTTCGCGCTTTCTCAGAAAGAAGCCATTGAACGACCAAACGAGCAGAAAAAAGCGCCTGAGCCAGAAAGCCAATGCCAAAAACAATATAATTATTCATTCAATGGGTCAATATTACTTGAATCAATCGTGTAATTTATGTACCGATGTTTCATCCACCGGAAAGCAAAACAATCTTTAAAAGGACCAACTAATCTATTAAATAGATGATATTTGGATTGACCGGCAGTTCGTTCAAAATGACGAACAGGAATCTGCATTACTTTGCCATTCTGCAACTGCACTAATGCCGGCAAGAAACGATGCATGCCATTAAATAGGGGTATGCGTTTGGCACAATCCGAACGAATTATTTTCAAAGGACAACCCGTGTCTTTAATACCATCGCCTGTCATCATCCGCCTGAATCCGTTGGCCACTCTGGAAGAAAGGTTTTTAATAAACGAATCTTTCCTGCCAGTTCGAATGCCCATGACCATTTCGTAATCGTTCAAATAGGGAAACAGAAGGTTAAAATCTTCCGGCGTTGTCTGCAAATCGGCATCCATATAACCGATGAACTTTGATTCAGCATAATCAATTCCGGCTTTAATTGCTGCACTTAAACCTCTATTTTGCTTAAATGAAAGGTAGAAAAAACCTTCATTGACTGCACAAACAGCTTTGATCAGCGCTAAGCTTTTATCTATCGAACTATCATTAACAAAAAGGATGCATGTTTTAAGAGGAGAAATATGCTGAAACTTTTTTAGTTCGTTTTCCAATCTAGTTATGTTTCCCTCTTCATTGTATACCGGAATGATAATACAAAATTGATAAGTACCAGTCTTATTCATAAACAATATAAATATTTTAAGGACGTAAAAGTAGGTGCTAATTCTGAATAGAATCTGTATTTAGGTATTTAACACCATTTATCCCGATTTAAATAACAATCTGAAACATTTATATTTATCTTTGGCAATGTTCTAAGCATTGAACAATTATTAAATCAGACGTAACAATGAAATACATCGACCTCCATAACTATCTCAAAAAGATTGTCAACTATGAAAATAAGGAAATTGTAATTGACGAAAAGATTATCGTGCAAAACTACAACTTTGAATCGGCTTATCGATTTCTCCTACCAGGGGGAGCCGGCAATCAAGGTTCTTATGAGTATTGTATGGCTGCCGATCCTGATTATGAACCGGATATTATACAATCCATGATAAACAAGTGTGATGCGGAAATCATGGAAAACATCAAATTCCGTTATCACTTGTTCCGTCCGAAAGGTGATAACAAGGTAAACCATGTAATTTTGTTATTTCATGGTTTTAATGAGAAATACTGGGCCAAATACTTAACATGGGCTAAAACGTTAGTGGAAGAGACAGGAAAAGCTGTATTGCTATTCCCCATCGCATTTCACATGAACAGAGCACCGCTCAGCTGGAGTGACAGCCGGCAAATGTTTGCCATCAGCCAACAAAGAAAAGAAAGACACCCTGATGTGCTGTGTTCAACGCTTTCGAATGTAGCAATTAGCACCCGCCTGCACAACAAACCTCAACGTTTTATCTGGTCAGGCTTACAAACATACTATGATGTTATTGATTTGGTGGAACAAATCAAAGCAGGACTACATCCGGCTATCGAAAAAGACGCTTCTATTGATTTTTTTTCGTATTCAATAGGTAGCTTTTTGGCTGAAATTCTCATGATGACGAACAAAGATGGGTATTTTTCTGAATCAAAATTGTGCATGTTCTGTGGAGGCGCCGTATTCAACCGTTTGTCACCGGTATCTAAATTTATTTTAGACAGTGAAGCAAACGTAAGCTTGTACTCGTATGTAGTAGAGCATCTGGAAAGTCACATGCGCAGAGACGAATTGCTTCGTCATTATTTAAGTGATGCGCATCCGGAAGGGGTTAATTTCCGCAAAATGTTGAATTATAAATGCTTGACCGAACCGCGTGAAGCCGTCTTTAACCAAATGAGCAAACAAATTCTGGCTATAACACTGGCAAAAGACACTGTTGTGCCGGCCTACGAAGTGATTAACACCTTACAAGGAGTAAAGCGAAACATCCCAATTAAAGTAGATATTTTAGACTTTCCATATCCATATAAACATGAGGACCCCTTCCCTGCTCTGGATACGATAGCCGACAGTGTAGACGAACATTTTCACCGAACCTTTAACCGAATATGCGAATTCTTACGATGAAATGAAACAGTTTTGTAACATCCATATCTCTTAAGAGGTATCTTAGAAGTCTTGCAACGTATTTAGCCGTTCAAAACAACTGGGTTTCACTTATTTATCTATTTTTGCGCGATTTTCAATTAAGGTAAAATTAGAGATTATAGTAAAATGAAACAGCAGCACAAAGTGCCCTTTGGTATTATGGGCATATTTATGGCTATCGGTATTGTTTACGGGGACATAGGTACTTCTCCGCTTTATGTGATGAAAGCCATTATCAATGGCCTTCCTTCCGGATTAAAAGCAAACCCTGATTATATCATCGGAGCAATTTCATGTATTATCTGGACGCTGACCCTGCAAACAACTATAAAATATGTAATAGTCACTCTTAGAGCTGATAACAAAGGGGAAGGAGGCATTTTATCACTTTTCGCGCTAATGAGAAAAAAGTATAGATGGGCCTACATCATTGCTATCATCGGTGCTGCGACCTTACTTGCCGACGGGATTATTACTCCAGCCATTACTGTGGTCTCGGCCGTTGAAGGGCTCAACGGATTATTGCCATCATTACCGGTAGTACCTATCGCGTTAATCATCATCGCAGCAATATTCTTGGTACAGCCTTTAGGTACTGCACGTTTAGGTAAACCGTTTGGTCGTATCATGTTTTTATGGTTCAGCATGATTGGCGTATTGGGTTTATTAGCTTTTTTCCATTATCCAATGATTATTAAAGCTTTTAATCCTATTTATGCTGTAAAAGTGCTGATTGAGGTTCCCGATGCGTTCATTATTCTAGGTGCCGTATTCCTTTGTACAACGGGTGCCGAGGCTTTATATTCAGACTTGGGGCATTGTGGTTTGCACAACATCAGGGTATCATGGGTATACGTAAAATCAACTCTGATCTTAAACTATCTGGGGCAAGGAGCATGGATTATCACACATCCCAACCTCGCAATAACAGACGTGAATCCTTTCTTTGAAATTATGCCGGGATGGTTCTCTTTTATAGGAGTCGGGATGGCTACACTTGCAGCTATTATTGCCAGCCAAGCTCTGATAAGTGGGTCATTCACCATCATCAGTGAAGCAATCTCACTTGACTTATGGCCTAATATTAAAATTAAATATCCAACTAACATTAAAGGGCAAATGTTTATTCCCCAAGTAAATTATGCCCTGATGGCTCTTTGTGTGCTAATGGTTGTATGTTTTGGCTCTTCATCGAACATGGAAGCAGCGTACGGTTTATCCATCACAATTACCATGCTGATGACTACGCTGTTATTATTCATATACTTTCAATATAAAAACATCACTCTTTGGATAAGTATACCGCTTACAGCATTCTTTATTACGATAGAAAGTAGTTTTTTCATTGCTAATCTGTTTAAATTCACACATGGAGGATGGGCTACCATATTAATTGCAGGATGTATTTTCGGAATTATGTTCGTATGGTACAACGGACGAAGAATAAAAAACCGCTATTCAAAATACGAACCTATTGCTCCCACAATAGACTGTTTAAAAAAGATTTGTGAAGATAAAAGCATACCAAAATTTGCGACACATTTGGTTTACGTAACACGCGCCAAATATCCCACAGATATGGAAAGCAAAATATCTTATTCGCTCATAAATAAACAACCTAAAAGAGCAGATACATACTGGTTTGTTTATTTGCACCGCAGTGACGAACCTTATGACTTTAAGTATGACGTTAAAGTATTTGTACCGGGCAAAATGTTCAGAATAGATATTCACTCGGGATTCAAACAAGGAGCACACATTGATAAATTTGTTCACCGCATCTGTAAAGAGCTTGAGGAAAAAGGTGAAGTGGACTTGTTAAGCCGCTACCCGTCTTTACGGGAACGAAAAATAGAAGGTGATTTTCGTTTTGTAGTGGTTGAACGAATAGCTCGGAATGTAGATTTACCTCCTATGAAAAAGACACTATTACTTCTTTATTATGTAATAAAGAAATGTTCCACATCGGATACTCAGATACTGGATTTGGATCCATCTGTTGTTACACTTGAATATGTGCCTCTTAAGTCCGTACAATAGTATTAAAAAAAAGTAAATAACACATAAATGCAATGACGTTATGATATATTTGCAAAAAAATATAACATATACGTCATTCTTTATATGTCTGAAAAGCTTAATCAGTTACCAACCGATGATTTGTTCTTGCTAGATCGTTTCATAAACGGAAATGATGATGCTTTTACAATAATTTATAATCGCTATGTAAATCAGCTCATGGCGTTTGGCATGGGATGGGGTTTTGATAAAGAAACTCTGAAAGATGCAATTCAAGACGTTTTCTATAAGTTATATTTTAATCGCAAAGCTTTTCAGGGAGTTAGCAACCCTAAATTCTACCTTATCAGAGCACTTAAAAACCGTATTCTCGACATACAGAAATCAAACATGGACACTACAGATTTGACCGGACTGGAATTTTCGGTAAGACCAACTGTACTCGATGAGCTAATAGCCGAAGAAGAGCGGAATAAAATTGAAAAACAGATAGAACTATATCTTAATCTTCTGACCGGAAGACAGCGAGAGGCTGTTTACCTGCGCTTCATTGAAGAAATGGAATATGAAGAAATTGCTATTATACTCGAAATGAGTGCTCCGGCAGTTCGTAAACTAGTATGCAGAGCCATAGCGCGCATTCGTACGGAAGAATTGTCACTGGTGATGCTGCTTTGTATTTCAAGAATGATCAACTAAAAAAAACTTTTTCTGCAAAAATGGGAACGTTTTTGAAAGACTGTCGTCTTATATACAAAACCTCTTTTTTATGCAGATATCAAAAGAAAAATATAGTTCATATAAAGCAGTTGATTTTGCTAAAGACATACATTTCATTGGCTGGAGACTCTCTCCTGATGAAAGCAACAATAAGTTCTGGACAGACTTTCAGAACGAATATCCAGCTTGCAAACCTGAAATAAATCAGGCTATCAGGGTATTGCAGTCTACTAAATTAAATCAATGCAGCCTTTCCCTAGAAGAGAAAAAAGAAGAGCTCACGAAATTAAAAGTACGTATTAGAAATAATAAAAGAAAGGTTATATTACTGCGTACTTCGTATGTTGCAGCCGCTGCGTGTTTGATTGGAGCCTTGTTCGTGCTGCAAAATCTATTTATAAAAGACAATCAAATTAACGATACGATAGCACGAGGTTCTAAGGTGATTCAACTGATCACGGATGAAAAAGTATCAATTCTTCCCCGAAACGCTCGCATTACATATAGAACCGACGGGAGTATTTTAATTAGTGAAAACAACAATAAGTCGCAATCGATTACAAGCGGACGAAAACGAAACAGGCTTATTGTTCCTCGTGGACAGCGTTCCTATTTAAGCATGCCCGACGGGAGTAAAATATGGGTCAACTCCGGAACTGAGGTTGAATTTCCCGCATTGATGGATCATAACAAAAGAGAAGTAAATGTATCAGGAGAAATATACCTGGAAGTAAGTAAAGATCCCAAACGTCCTTTTACTGTAAAGGGAGATAATTTTTCTGTTGAAGTTTTAGGCACAAAATTCAATATATCTTCATATCCTAGTGATATAGTTAAACGAGTAGTGCTATTGGAAGGTAAAGTCAAAGTACAATCAAGCAATAATCAATCCCTCATATTGGATCCTAACCAAATGGCCGCAATTACCAAAAACAATCTCACGGTTCATGAGGTAGATGCATACAATTATATAAGCTGGAAAGACGGAGTACTAACATTGAACAGTCAACCACTCAGCGATGTGGTAGATTATTTAGAGAGATATTATGGCATAGAAATAGAAAGTTGTGCCAAAGCCGATAGAATGAAATGTAATGGAAAGCTTATACTTACAGATAGCATTGAAGATGTATTAAACAGCATTGCAATGACTATGCCTGTAAAAATAGTGAAGAAAGAAAATAAAATAAAAATATGTTCAACCGATTAAAAAAGTATTAAATGTACAAACTACAAATTTATGAGACTAACTGATTTATTAGAAAACAATGGGTATTATTTTAGGAAGATGAAATTTTGTAAACTAAAGACTTTTTTACTGACTATTCTGTTCGCTTCTATTTCTACGGGGATACTGGCACAAACTAACAAATTATCGATCCATAAAAAAGAGACTCCCATCATTCAAGTATTGAATGAACTTGAAAAGAAAAGTAACTATGTATTCTTCTTTTCAGATGATGTAAAAACAGAGCTAACACGCAGGGTAACAATATCGGCTACAGAGAAGCCTTTAAAGCAAATCTTGGATGAAATTCTGAATCGTACAACACTTACCTATAAAATAAACGACAGGCAAGTGACTATTAATCGCCGAGACGAGAAAATGCCGGCCAAACAAAACAGAGTGGCAAAGAATGTCAGATTTAAAGGTTCTGTTAAGGATGCCGAAAACAGTATGCCACTAATGAATGTAAACATATACATTCCAGAGCTAGGTATCGGTACTTCAACAGACGAAAACGGTTTGTTCTCCATAGTGTTACCAACCGGAAATTATTCTTGCCGGATGTCCTACATCGGCTATGGCACACACACTGAAAAGATCAACATTCGTCAGGAAACACAACAAGAATTCATGCTCCAATCGGACACAAAGTTAGATGAAGTAGTCGTTTTAGCCAATAAGAAAGACGAAAATGTGAGTCGCACAAACATGGGTGTCGAAAAGCTGACAATGAATGAAATCAAACGAATGCCTGCACTAATGGGTGAAGTGGATGTCATTAAAGCCATACAACTATTGCCCGGAGTTCAAGCTACAGCCGAAGGAGGATCAGGGTATAGTGTCAGAGGAGGTTCGGCCGATCAGAACTTAATTGTACTCGACAACGCTACCGTGTACAATGCTTCGCACATGTTTGGGTTCTTTTCAGTTTTCAACAATGATGTGGTTGATAATGTAGAATTATATAAAGGAGACTTACCCATGAAATATGGCGGGCGTCTTTCTTCACTTCTTGATGTGCAATTGAAAGACACTTATACTGACAAATTAAAAGGTAGTGGAGGTATTGGATTAATATCCAGTCGTTTGATGCTGGAGGGTTCTATGGGCGAACGAACAAACTGGATGGTAGGCGGACGTCGCAGCTACGCTGATTTGTTTTTAAAAGCATCATCGGATGAGTCACTGAACAAAAGCGTTATCTACTTTTATGATATTAATGCGAAAATATCTCATCGTTTATCGAATAAAGACAAACTGTCACTCAATCTTTATATGGGTAATGATAAATTTGGAGCTGCTTCAGTTGCTGAATTTTCGTATGGGAACCGGGTAGGATCGCTTACATGGGGACATGTATTCAACGAGAGCCTCATTTCAAAGATTAGTTTAAATGCAAGCAATTACCATTACATGTTACAATCAAAGCTAGACAAAGCTAGTATTAAGTGGGAAGCCGGCATTACAGACTTAATGTTTAGGTGGGATTGGAACCAAACCTTAAACAGAAACTTGAAACTCACCTACGGAGCAACCAGTACGCTACATCATTTTAATCCGGGCTTTATCACTCAGCCTGATTATCCGGACTTTCGAATACCTAAAAACAAGGCTTTGGAGCACGGAGTATATCTTTCTGCTGAGCAGAAATTTACAGATAAATTTACAATCAGATATGGATTACGATGGTCCTTTTTTCAAAACCTAGGCAGTGCTACAGTATATAGCTATGATAAAAACTACGAAGTAGCTGATTCAACACAATACGGATCAGGAAAAATATACCATACATATCATGCACTAGAGCCTAGAATAGGAATGGTATACAAACTATCCGAAACCTCTTCAGTGAAAGCTAATTACGCTCGCAATACACAATTTATTCAGTTAGCCAATAATTCTTCCGCAGGTTCACCCTTGGACTTATGGTTTCCTGCCGGTCCCAACATAAAACCTCAAACAGTTGATATGTTATCGGCCGGGTATTTCCGTAATTTCAACGAAAACAATATTGAGACATCTGTAGAGGTATATTACAAGAAGATGAATCATGTAATTGATTTTGCGGATCACGCTCAATTATTACTCAATGATAAATTAGATGGTGAAATTCGTTCGGGTAAAGGAAAAGCATACGGAATTGAGTTTATGGTAAAGAAGAACAACGGACCGTTAACCGGATTTATCAACTATACACTGTCACGTTCTGAAAGAACAATTCCTGAAATTAATGAAGGCAAGACTTATCTTTCTCCGTTTGATAAAACGCACAGCATCAATATTTCAGCGGCATATCAGCTTTCTAAAAAATGGAGCGTATCTGCTGCCTGGATTTACGCAACCGGTAATCCAACCTCTTACCCTACAGGACGCTTTGAGATCAACGGAGAATATTTCCCCATATATTCAGGCAGAAACGAATATAGAAAGAAAGATTATCACCGCCTTGATTTGTCAGTAAACTATGTACCAACTCATAAACCGGGTAAAAAATGGCAAGGAGAATGGAATTTCTCACTGTACAATGCCTACGGACATAAAAATCCATGGATTATTACTTACGACCAAAATACAGCAAGTGGAATCCCTAATGCAGAGATGACTTATTTGTTCAGCATGGTTCCATCCATTACTTATAATTTTAAATTTTAATGACGATGATAGTTCAATTATTATATAAATATTACATACTGACCATAACACTGACTGCTATTTTGCTGGGACTAAGCAGTTGCACAGAAAGTATTGAGTTAGATACCGATGACGCTGATCCTGTGATTGTTATTTATAGCACCATTACAGATGAGCTGACTTATCAGCAGGTGCAACTAAGTTCTTCAACAGGATATTTTGATGGCAATAAAAATGCTAAAGTATCAGGCGCGACAATTACAATAACTTCCGATAAAGGAGACTTATACAATTTAGAAGAGGTACACAACACGCCCGGAACATATAAAACGACCACTCAAATGGCAGGTATTCCGGGAGAAAATTATCATTTAAAAGTGATGGTAGACTTCAATAATGATGGCATTAATGAAACCTACGAAGCCGACGCTAAAATGGAACTGCCTGTTAAACTCGATTCAATAGATATTTCGTATGAGAAAATAGCTAAATACCATTATTATTCTTTTAATATCTACGCCAAAGAACCTGCTGGTACAAACTATTACATGTGCAAATACATTGTCAATGATTCGGTATATGACCGTATAAGCAAATATGTTATTTTTGATGATTTAAGTTATGACAATCAATACATTAACGGCTCTTCAATCGGTTATTTCTTTGACGATACAGAAAGAGATGAATACAAAGATGCAGACGATTATAACACGATGACCTTCATCGCTGATGGAGATGTAGTGAAACTACAACTATCAAATATTGGCAAAGGTTTTTATAACTTCTTATTGCAATGTCAAGAAGAAAAAGATGGAGAAAGTCCTTTCTTCGGAGGACCGTTAAGCAACATCAGTACTAATATTAAAGGAGGTGGCATCGGATATTTCGCGGCCTACAGTATTTCACAAAAGCAAGCAATAGCAAAAAAAGAGCAATAAAGATACAGTTTAATCAATATTCCGGGTTATCTTGACCCGGAATATACTTTTTCCAAAAAAACTTTGCATCACTCCTCTTAATATAAGATATACAATAAACGAAGCCCATAGAGCATGGTTTGCCCACTGATTATGCAGAAAATAGAACATAATGAAAAAACTAACCGATGCGATCAACATTGAGAATAGCATATAACGTGTAGCCGTTGCTCCAATAAAGATTCCATCCCAGATAAAAGCGGAAAAACCGGCTAATGGAATTGCCAATGCCCAGTAATAATATTCTTGAGACACTGCTACTACAACCTCGTCATCAGTAAGCAATGCAATAAAGGCATTACCATTAAAGGCATATAGCAATGTAAATAAGATAGACAATCCAAATCCCCATCGAAAAAGTAAACGAATCAAACGGCGCAGCATTAAAAAGTCATTGGCACCAACATAACGGCCAGTTAGAGCCTCTCCGGCGTATGCAAAACCATCCATGACATACGAAAAAAGCGTAAAAAACTGCATAAGAAGTGTATTTACAGCTAAAATTACCTCTCCTTCACCAGCTCCTGTTGAAGTAAAGAACACCGAAACACTAACAAGACAGAGCGTACGCAAAAAGATATCACTATTCACACTAAAAAAACGTTTCATAGCTACTCGACACAAAGCGTTCGGCCAATGTTGCTTGAAGCCAAGCTTCTTATAATATCTACGATATAACCATACAGCCATTACAAGACCACCATATTGGGCAACTAAGGTTCCAATTGCCACACCCTCAACTTTCATATCAAACAGAAATACCAAACATAGACTAACAACTATATTTATGATATTCTGGGCTATCGCAATAAACATTGGAATACGTGAATTTTGCATACCTATAAACCAACCTGTAAATCCGTAAAGAGCCAACAAGGCAGGCGCTCCCCAGATACAGATGCGAAAATAAATAACGGCAAGTTCTCTCACCCTATCTGATGTTTCAATAAAATAAAAAGCTATATTTTCTATTATCAGCTGAAAAGCAATAAAAAGAACTCCAATACCAATACCAACGATCAATGATCGAATCAGTGTACGTACTGATTCGTCGAGTAACCCGGCTCCATAAGCTTGCGATGTGAGACCGCTGGTCCCCATCCGCAAAAAGCCGAAACTCCAATAAAGAATATTAAACAGCATCCCCCCTACGGCGACAGCTCCTATATAAGCGGTAGCTCCCAAATGCCCTACAATGGCAACATCAATAAGCCCCAGCAATGGCACCGTTATGTTAGATATGATAGATGGCAAAGCCAGTTGAAGTATTTTTTTGTTCATTGCGATTCATTTTAAGGCAAAATTAGCCATAAATTAAATTATTCAAAGATAAACTTGTATATTTGCATCTCTTTTACAAATGTCCAGCAGCGTATTAAATTAATAAAGATATGATAGCCAAAATTAAACAACTTCTCGAGGAGGTAGAGACTCTGAAAGCTTCAAACGCAGAAGAGTTGGAAGCCCTTCGTATAAAATACCTTAGTAAAAAGGGCGCCATTAATGATTTGATGGCAGACTTTCGCAATGTGGCTGCCGAGCAGAAAAAGGAAGTAGGCATAAAACTGAATGAACTGAAAACATTGGCACAGGAAAAAATAACTGCGCTAAAAGAACAATTCGAAGCTCAAGACAATGGCTCAGCTGAAATTGATCTTACTCGTTCTGCCTATCCTGTCAAATTAGGCACACGTCATCCACTGTCAATTGTAAAAAATGAGATTATTGACATATTTGGCCGATTAGGCTTTAGCATAGCTGAAGGTCCTGAGATAGAAGACGATTGGCATGTCTTTTCCGCTTTGAATTTCGCAGAAGACCATCCGGCTCGTGACATGCAAGATACCTTTTTTATTGAGGCACATCCCGATGTAGTGTTGCGGACACATACCTCGTCCGTACAAAGTAGAGTGATGGAAGTTTCGCAGCCTCCTATCCGCATTATATGTCCGGGACGCGTATATCGCAACGAAGCAATCAGCTACCGTGCACACTGTTTCTTCCATCAAGTAGAAGCGTTATATATTGATAAAAATGTTTCATTTACTGATTTAAAGCAAGTTCTACTGCTATTTGCAAAAGAAATGTTTGGTGCGGAAACTAAAATTCGTTTGCGTCCTTCGTATTTCCCATTCACAGAACCCAGTGCAGAAATGGATATCAGCTGTAACATTTGTGGAGGTAAAGGATGCCCATTCTGCAAACATACCGGTTGGGTAGAAATTTTAGGATGTGGCATGGTTGACCCTAATGTACTCGAAGCCAACGGCATTGATAGCAAGATATATAGCGGATATGCATTGGGTATGGGTATAGAACGTATCACCAACTTGAAATATCAAGTAAAAGATTTGCGTATGTTTTCAGAAAACGATATGCGCTTCCTAAAAGAATTTGAGGCAGCCTATTAAGAACTGCATTCTGACATAACAGATTTCTCAATATTAAAATGAAAGATGCAGGGTAAACGCTCTGCATCTTTGCGTAAAACGGTTCATTATGACTAAAGATAGGCTTGTTACAATTGACTATTGTCGGATACTTGCTGCAAACTTCTTATTATTTTTTGCTTTCTACCTCATTCTGCCTGTTTTACCTTTCTACCTGACTGAGGTATTTAATGCAAATAATGCCACTGTTGGTATCATTCTTTCCTGCTATACAATTGCAGCACTCTGCATCCGCCCTTTTTCGGGATACCTACTTGACACGTTGTCAAGAAAGCCACTTTATCTCATCGCCTATTTTATTTTTACAGCCATTTTCGCAGGCTATCTTTTGGCTGGAATTCTGAGTCTATTTATAATGCTAAGAATTGTTCATGGACTGGCTTTTGGTATGGTAACCGTAGCAGGTAACACGATCGTTATTGACATTACACCCTCTTCGCGTAGGGGTGAAGCAGTAGGATACTACGGTTTAATGAACAATACAGCTATGAGTATAGGACCTATGGTAGGATTATTCATGCATGAAGCTTGTTCATTCAACACTATTTTTATTTGCTCTTTGACTTCAGGCGTATTGGGATTCATTATGGCTTGTTTGGTACGAACTCCTGCCAAACAGCCGGTTGAAAGTGAGCCTATATCATTTGATCGATTTATTTTATTGAAAGGTATTCCTGCAGGCATTTCTCTTTTATTATTGTCCATTCCTTATGGCATGACAACAACCTACGTGGCCATGTATGCTGAAAAAATAGGTATCACATTAAGCTCCGGATTGTTCTTTACATTCATGGCCTTTGGCATGGCTGTCTCACGCCTTTTTTCAGGAAAACAAGTCGACAAAGGGCGCATCACACAAATCATCATATTAGGTCTGTATTTAGTCTGTTTTTGTTTTTTCTCACTTAGTTTATGTGGGACATTGATGAAATGGAACCCTGAATTTACAACGGTCTTATTCTTCGTGATAGCTCTGTTGCTAGGAGTTGGATTTGGAACCATGTTTCCGGCCTTCAATTCTTTATTTGTTAACCTAGCTCCAAACAGCAAACGAGGTACAGCTACTTCCACCTATCTGACTTCTTGGGACGTAGGCATAGGTATTGGTCTTATGTCGGGCGGATATATTGCTCAAATCACATCTTTTGATACTGCTTATTTTTTCGGTGCCCTGCTCACCGTTGTCTCGGCATTGTTTTTTAAGCTCAAAGTAACCCCTCACTTTGAACGAAATAAGATGAGATAACGTTTAATATACACCTAAGTATTTAAGTAAGTATGAGAAAAAAAGAACGATTTGAGAATGTAATAGATTGGTTTCAAAAGAACATGCCGATTGCTGAAACGGAGCTACATTACAACAACCCCTTCGAGCTACTGATTGCAGTTGTTTTATCTGCACAATGTACAGACAAACGGGTTAATATGATTACCCCCCGATTATTTCAAGACTTCCCTACTCCCGAAGCACTTGCAGCAAGTACGCCTGAAGTTATTTTTGAATATATTCGGAGCATATCATACCCCAATAATAAGGCAAAGCACTTAGTAGGAATGGCTCGCATGTTAGTGAATGATTTTAATAGCGAAGTGCCCGATACACTAGAAAAACTTATTAAATTGCCTGGTGTAGGCAGAAAAACAGCCAATGTCATTCAATCTGTTGTATACAACAAAGCAGCTATGGCCGTTGATACCCATGTGTTTAGGGTTTCAAACCGTATCGGACTCACTACTAACTCTAAAAATCCATTGGTAACAGAACTAGAGTTGACAAAATACATTCCAAAGGGCCTTATTCCTATCGCACATCATTGGCTCATTTTGCACGGGAGGTATGTTTGTCAGGCAAGAACTCCAAAGTGTGATCAATGTGGATTAAGGCCTTTCTGCAAATATTATTCAGACTCTCATAAACTTGAAAAAGACTCGTAGACACATAAAGAATAAATGATAAATTCATAGCAAAAAATAGAAATATATAGTAACTTTGCAGTCTACAGAAAATAATATAACACTTTTAAATAAAATAGAGTATTATGCAAACAATTGACCAATTCAACTTTGCCGGTAAAAAGGCATTTGTCAGAGTAGATTTCAATGTTCCATTGGACGAAAACTTCAACATTACAGATGACAATCGTATTCGCGCTGCTCTCCCAACTCTAAAAAAGATTATTGCAGATGGCGGCAGTCTGATTATAGGTTCTCATTTGGGCCGTCCCAAAGGCGTAACAGACAAATACTCGTTAAAGCATATTGTTAATCACGTTTCTAAAGTATTGGGCGTAGAAGTTCAGTTTGCCAACGATTGCATGGGTGAAGAAGCAGTAGCTAAAGCGGCAGCCTTAAAACCAGGTGAAGCTTTGTTGCTTGAAAACCTCCGCTTTTATGCAGAAGAGGAAGGCAAACCTCGTGGTTTAGCAGAAGATGCTACTGACGAAGAAAAAGCTGCTGCTAAGAAAGCGGTGAAAGAAAGTCAGAAAGAATTCACCAAAAAATTAGCTTCGTATGCAGACTGTTATGTAAATGACGCTTTCGGTACTGCTCACCGCGCACATGCTTCCACTGCATTAATTGCTAAATATTTTGATGTAAACAACAAAATGTTTGGTTATTTGATGGAAAAAGAAGTGAAAGCGGTTGATAAAGTATTAAATGACATCAAACGTCCGTTCACAGCAATCATGGGAGGTTCTAAGGTTTCTTCAAAAATCGAAATCATTGAAAATTTACTTTCTAAGGTTGACAATCTAATCATTACTGGCGGTATGACTTTTACTTTCACTAAAGCACTTGGTGGAAAGATTGGCTCTTCACTTTGTGAAGACGACAAATTAGATTTGGCTTTAGAGTTAATTGAAAAAGCTAAAAAGAACAACGTAGAGTTAGTTATTGCAGTTGACGCTAAGGTTGCAGATTCTTTCTCTAATGATGCAAACACTCAGTTTGTTGATGCTGACCAGATTCCTGATGGATGGAGTGGTCTTGATATTGGCCCCAAGACAGAAGAACTTTATGCACAAGTTATTAAAGCATCTAAAACGATCCTATGGAACGGACCGACAGGTGTGTTTGAATTTGATAATTTCTCTCATGGTTCACGCTCTGTTGGAGAAGCCATTGTTGAAGCTACAAAGAATGGAGCATTCTCTTTAGTTGGTGGTGGTGATTCAGTAGCTTGTGTGAATAAATTCGGATTAGCTGATGGCGTATCTTACGTATCAACTGGTGGTGGTGCTTTACTAGAAGCAATTGAAGGTAAGGTTCTCCCCGGTATCGCAGCAATCAAAGAATAATTTCTTTTTGCATATTTCAGGCAATTTTCCTACACTTCTAGGAAAATTGCCTTTCCTATTATAATCGGAACTTTATCTTTGTTACTATGCGACACATCCTATACATAGGTACGATTCTGGTATTATTCACGGCTTGTACTCCTACCCGAAAGAAAGAAAATATTTCTCACACACCAATGAAAGTCATCACTTTGGGAGTAATGCCTTCTGTTGACTATCTACCATTTATTGTTGCTCAAAAGGCAGGTATCTATGATACATTAGGATTAACAGTTAACCTGATTAAATATTATTCCTCAACAGATAGAGACCATGCATTTCAATCGGCACAAATCGATGGAACCATAACCGACTTTCTCAGCGCATTTCAACTTAAGTCTTCGGGTATTCCTTTGAAAATTATCATGAGCAATGAAAGTTATCTATGCATGATTGTTAGGAACGGCAGTAACATCACTTCGGTCAAAGAACTTAAAAACAAAAACATTGCTGTATCTAGAAATACAGTCGTTGATTACACAACAGACTTTATAATTAAAACAGCAGGAATTCTACCGCAACAAGTCAACAGACCGGAAATTGATAATATTCCTTTGAGACTATTAATGCTTGAAAACGGACAAATTGACGCCTCACTTTTTCCTGACCCGTATGCTACTATAGCCATGAGTAATGGACATAAATCACTGACCAGTACCAGCGAATTAAATATATCGGTAACCGGAACTGTTTTCTCGATAAAAGCTCTTAAAGAAAAGAAAAAGGAGATAGAATTACTACTCCAAGGTTATAACCTTGGAGTAGATTATATACAAAACCATCCAACTGACTCTTTAAAAGAAATATTAATAGAAGAAATTGGTATACCAGAGGCTTTAGCCGGTATCATTGCATTACCGCAATATACACATGCATCATTACCTTCAATGGATGATTTAGAGAAATGTGCCTCATGGTTGATAGAAAAAAACATCATTCATAAATCCTTTCAATACGCAAACGTTATCGATTCATCATATATTCAATCTGAACAAGTAAATATTGAAAAATAACAAATAACTTTTTTATGAAACGAATACTACTGGCAATAGCCTCTGTTTTTACACTGTTTATTTCTCATGCACAAATTACAACAGATAAAGTAATCAACACCCTCAAGGAGCGGATTACCTTATCGGGCTATGCTCAGGCGGGTTACACATATGATGATCTAAAGGAGTCCACCAATACTTTTGACGTTAAACGAATCATCTTCATGGCACACGGACAAATAACCAAAGAATGGTCATGCTACTTTATGTACAACTTTAATAGTGGAGGTAACTTGCTGGAAGTATATACCGACTATCAATTTTTGCCCGGATTAACGGCCCGATTAGGACAATTTAAAACAATGTATGCTATGGAGAATCAAATGTCTCCCAGTGAAATAGAATTAATTAATTGCGGTTCTCAAGCAACCAACTATTTAGCTGGAGTTGATAATAGCGATAAGTTATATGGATCATCCACCGGTCGTGATATGGGATTTATGATTTTTGGAGACCTGTTCCAAAAAAAAATAAGTTACAATTTGGCAGTAATGAATGGACAAGGTATAAATATCAAAGATAAAAACGATAACAAAGACCTTGTAGGATATATCACCTTCAATCCGGCTAAAATTATATCAGTAACCGGCTCCTTTATTAAGGGAAAAGGTTGTGCTGTTGAAACGTCAGACATTAATCCTGACATTAAGAAAGATCAAAGCTACACCCGTAACCGTTGGTCATTGGGGAGTATTTTAAAAACGAAGCCGCTTAATTTGCGTGCAGAGTATCTGGCTGGTAAGGATGGTAATGTGAAAAGCGAAGGTTTTTATGCAACAACAAACTATCATGCATGCAAGAACTTCGACATCATTCTTTCTTATGATTACCTAAATAAAAATAAGGATATGGACTACAAACAGCAAAACTACGTTGCGGGCATACAATATTGGTTCTATCCCAAATGCCGCCTGCAAGCGCAATATACCTATTGTGACAATAAAAAAGGTGAAAACTACAACAGAATTCAAACGCAGATTCAAGTGCGTTTCTAAACCACCAATAAATTGATAACATGGAGACACCTTCAATTCAGAATAATACCCGAATAGATGTAGCTGATGTACTCAGAGGGCTGGCCGTGATGGGCATTATTCTATTACACAGCATTGAGCATTATAACTTTTATTACTTTCCTGAGAGTCCGCCATTTGAATGGATGAAATTTACTGATCGCATTATTTGGGATGGTTTGTTTTTCACATTCAGCGGCAAAGCTTATGCCGTTTTTGCTTTGCTGTTTGGGTTTAGCTTTTATATTCAAAATAACAATCAAAATCAAAAAGGAAAAGATTTTCGCCTACGTTTCTTATGGAGATTGGTCCTATTATTTATCATCGGACAATTTAACGCTTCATTTTTCACAGGAGAAATATTAGTGATGTATTCCATAATTGGAATCATATTACCTGTTTGTTGCAAGCTCAATGATAGAACAATAACGATTATTGCTACGCTGCTCATATTGCAGCCACTCGACTGGGGGAAGTTAATTTATGCTCTGATTGATACTTCCTATACGCCTGGCGAAAGCCTATCTAATTACTATTTCGGTGTAGCGTACGATATACAGAAAAACGGAACTTTTCTTGAAACACTGCGTATGAATTTATGGGAAGGACAGCTGGCAAACTTCACTTGGGCTTTTGAACATGGCCGGATCATGCAAACTGCCGCCCTCTTTCTGTTTGGCATGCTAATAGGCAGACGTCAGCTCTTTATCTATACCCCCAAACATGAACTCATTTGGTTAAAAACATTAGGATTTGCACTAATCCTATTTTTCCCACTCTATGGATTAAAGAACTTACTCCCTGAATTTATTAACCGACCAGGCTATTATGAGCCACTAAACCTGATTCTTTATTCACTTACTAATTTGAGTTTCATGTTAGTTTTGGTGACGGGAGGGCTACTTACCTTTTACAAAGTAAAAAATCGCAGTTTCTTAATGCGTTTTAGCAGTTATGGGAAGATGAGTCTGACAAATTATATCGGACAATCTATTATCGGATCGCTTTTCTTCTATCATTGGGGCTTTTTCCTTAGTCCCAACATGAATCATACATTAAGTTTTCTTTTTGGCATTCTTTTTGTACTTCTACAAATGAGCTTTTGCTCATGGTGGTTAAAGCGACATAAGCATGGCCCTTTTGAGGGATTATGGAAATATCTGACATGGATCAGAAAATAAACAATACGTAAGATGGACAACAATTTTCTAAGTGCTGAATATATTGAGTTACAACATACAGCCATAAAAAAGCTGATATTGGATCAACGATTAAACGAAGCTATTTCACTCTTGGCTCCGTTAGTGGAAACAATAGCTCAAGCAGAATTACAATATAAACTGGATGAAATAAGATTTTCATATACAAGCATGCTACAATACATGCAAAAGGGAGTTGAAGATCCCGAACGTCATAGCTTATATATGAAATTATTGGCAGAGACATTGGAGATCAACGACCGGATGAAAATTAGCCAACTGGCTAACTATAAGTACAACTCTTATTATAGATTAAAAGCTGCCTACTCAAACAGTCATAACAACAAAAATCTTGAAATAATAAAAACTGAGCTTGAAACATGGTGCATCGATTCAAACCTAGACATCAAAGACAACTCATTTGAGAGTGATCAGATTCGCAAAAGACACGAGGATATCTTGGCTGAAATGTTCACTTACATCTATCTCAATACTCATTGGGACAAAACAGACAAACTAGCAGCAGATTCATTCCTTAAGACATCGAATGTGGCAGGGAATGATTTATGCCTTATGGTCAGTGCTGTGACAATGAGCCTACTCATTTGCTTCGATTCCTTAAAAATGAAATGGTTACTTGACGCTTATCTCCATACTTCAACAAATGTCAATCAACGTGCGTTGGTAGGAATAGCATTCAACATCCACTTATACGAAGAACGAATGCATCTGTATCCCGAAATCAGAGCACAAGTCAACAGTCTGAATGAAATGCCTGAGTTTGGCAAAGAATTAAATCGAATGCATATTCAATGGTTGTTTTGCCAAGAGACCGAGAAAATCGATAAAAAAATGCGTGAAGAAATTATTCCAGAGATGATTAAAAATGCCACGCAAAACTTAGATCTGCCTCTGGATGAAACAGACGATGACAACGAAGATAAAAACCCCGATTGGAACAGTAATAAAAAACAATCGGATTTTGAGGATATGATGCGCGAAGTTGGTGAATTGCAACAAGAAGGAGCAGATGTCTATATGAGTTCTTTCTCACAACTCAAAAGATATCCCTTCTTTGAAGTATTGAGCAACTGGTTTTATCCTTTTGATAAACAACATTCCATGGTTGTCAATGTTTTACAAGAAGGCACAGATCCCAAAAACATTGTCAATCTCATACTTGACAGTACCATTTTTTGTGATAGTGATAAGTACTCTCTTTGCTTCACACTTCAACATGTTCCTGAGTCTCAAAGGCAGCAAATGCTCTCACAACTGACCGAACAACAACTCAATGATTTCACAGATGATATGCAAATTCTGAGTGCCAAAAAAGGAGACACTCAACCTAACATTGTATGCAGGCAGTATTTGCACAGTCTCTACCGATTCTTCAAGTTGCATCAGTCACGTAAGGAATTTCCAACAATATTTGATGGAAGAATCAACATTCATCGTTATCATACTCTTCGTGATGTATTATATAAAGAAGAATACCTTCTGCCTTTAGCCAATTATTATTTTAGCAAAGAGCATTTTGATAAGGCAGCGGAAGTATATTCTGAAATTATCGGGTTAGCAAAAGGGAAAGCTGATCTTTTTGAGAAATTAGGCTTTTGCTTCCAAAAACTAAAAGAATACGATAAAGCAATAGAGGCGTACCGAAAAGCAGACATGATTCACTCTGACAATGTGTGGACAATGCGTCATCTGGCCACCTGTTATAGAATAACGAAAAATTACTCCAATGCTCTTAGCTATTATAAAAAAGTAGAATCTGTATTAACTGAAAATCCAAATGTTACATATTACATTGGTGTCTGTTTAGCCGAACTTAAAAAATATGATGAAGCTATTAACTACTTCTTTAAGTTAGATTTCATGGGGTCGGCTTCCATTAAATCATGGCGGGCAATAGCTTGGTGTTCTTTGGCCAACGATAAATTGGAGCAAGCAGTCATTTACTACGAGAAAGTCCTTACCATGAAGCCTAATTACAAGGATTATCTAAATGCAGGACATGCATACCTGTGTACTAAAAAAATAGATCAAGCTTTATCGCAATATAATAAAGCTTATTCAACTATAAATTCAAAAGAACGATTCATAGAACTTTTCTACCAAGATAAAGAATTACTTCTAAAAAATGGCATTCATGAAAATGACATTCCTTTATTGATTGACTCACTATAACGTAACGACTATAAAATAAGTACAGGGTGTTCACAAATGAACACCCTGTTATTTATGTAAATAGCTGATTATCAACACACTAAACAAACGGCACGACTATTGTCTTCATACTGATACTGAATAATTCACTGGAAAATATTCAGATTGATGCAACTTCATGGAATCAAGTTACGTCTAATAAACAAAAGGTTGAATTAAAAACCAATTAAATATTTCAAGTATGAAAACAACATTATTTATCAGCAAAGTAATTGTATCAGTTACTCTATTGTTATCAGCATGTGGAATGGCATCAGCCGCAAACTCCAACAAAGGAGGTGAAAGAAGTTTTATATACAATGATTCTTTAAAGGAAGGAAAAGTTGTAGTCCGCGAAATTTATGCTCTCGACAAAGCATCCTATAGCATGCTTCCCGTTAAAATGAATAAGTATAAGTATGATCTAAATGGAGAATTAGCAGAAAAGGTAACTTATAAGTGGAACCCGGCTAAAGTCAAATGGGTTGAAGAATCAAAAATGAACATCAGCCGCCATACGGATGAGACTGTTGTAGAATATGGCGAATGGATTAGTTCAAAAAAAGGATTTCTTCCTTCTCAGAAGTATGTTTATGTAACCAATAACGATACAAATCTAGTTACCCAGTATTGCTATAAAATGAACAAACATACCAGCCAATGGGAACTACAGAAAAAAGCTGTCGTTTCAAAAATAGAAGATATATTCGCCCAAAGAAATTAAAACGCTCTGTGAAGAGATTATTATATATCGATGTTTTTCTAGAAAGTGAGTTGCCCTTAAAAGCAGCTCACTTTATTTATTTGATGGTTTTTAACTCCCGGTACAGCCGTTGAATAGGTAATCCCATTACATTAAAATAACTTCCTTGTATACTTTCAACGCCAATAAAGCCAATCCACTCTTGCACACCATAAGCCCCTGCCTTGTCGTAAGGACAGTAATTATGAATATAATAATCCATTTCCTCCTCAGTAAGAGATGAAAACTGAACCTCGGAAACTGCTGCAAAACTTTTTTGCCATAAAGCGGTAGTCAGGCACACTCCTGTAATAACCTGATGTTTTTTTCCGGATAGCTTGCTAAGCATAGCTCTGGCCTCTGTTGCATTGGCAGGTTTACCTAATACCTCGTCCTCTAGCCAAACAATTGTATCGGCTGTTATAACCAACAAAGGTTCTTCAACTTCATTTGAATTTACAGATGAAAAAAGCACTTTATATGCATCTGCCTTTTTCCGAGCAATAAATAAAGGTATTTCCTCACCTTTTAAAGCATCGGGAAACGACTCATCTACATCAGGAAGCGTCTTTACACTAAAATTGACCCCTAAACCACTTAGCAATTCTTTTCGTCTAGGTGAGTTCGAAGCCAAGACGACTGAATATTTCTTTAAATCTTCTAACACGACTATCTAATTTATTACAGCTTAATTACCACCCAAAAGCATCGCCATTCATCCACTTGCCCTGAGATTTTAAAATTTGTTCAATCACATCACGACCGCAACCATACCCACCATCTTGATGAGAAATATAAAGAGCCACCTGCTTAACCTCAGCAGCAGCATCCCTAGGGCAGCACGGCAAGCCACATTCACGCATCACTTCAATATCCGGAACATCATCTCCCATATATAAAATCTGCTCATCTTTTAATCCATGTTTATCCCGAAAATCTCTATAATCATGAATTTTCACACAAGATCCCATATAAATATTTTCTATCCCCAAGCCGGCGAAACGTTTACGTACCGCTTCTGTTCTGCCACCTGTAATAATCGCTACATGAAATCCTAATTTCACAGCTAATTGCAATGCATATCCATCTTTTACATTAACAGTACGCATAGGTTCTCCTGTGGGGTGAAGAGATAACACATCCGAGCTCAACACACCATCTACATCAAAAGCCAACGCTTTTATTTGGTTTAAATCATAATTTATCGTACTCATATTATTTCTTTTTTGAGATAATACTATCACTCAGTAACTTATAAATGTTTTGAGTAGCGGGATCATCAGATAACATCTTCAAGTGTCTTCTCATAACTTCCTCATCATTACGAGCAGCCGGACCGGTCTGCGCATCACAAGGAGGTAGTAAATGCACTTTTGCAGCGGTTTCATTAATAAGAGGAATCATCACATCAAAAGGCAAATTATTTTTCTCAAGCAACTCCGCTGCCAATGCATACATGTGATTGGTAAAGTTGCAAGTAAAAACAGCAGCCAAATGAAGAGAGCACCGTTGTTGCGACGTTGCGTAATACACCTTATCCGACAATGTTGACGCTATTTTCTTAAGTAACTCAGTATCTTCGGGCGAGTTAGACTCAATAAAAAAAGGTATATCCTGAAAGGAAGTCTCTCTTTTCTTGCTGAAAGTCTGCATGGGATACAACACTCCAAAACGTTGCGCATAACCATTCCATATATTTATGGAAATGCTACCGGCCGTATGTACAATCAACGCATTTTCTTTCCCTTTTGTTATATTGGGCAATAATTGCAATAGCGCATCATCTGTCAAAGACACGATATACAAAGAAGCATTATTAGTGACCTCTTCTAATGAAGTGGTAAAAGTCGATTCAACCAAATCGGCTAAAGTCTTTGCTGATTCTTCCGTACGGCTATACACTTGTTGAATACAAAAACCTTTCTTATAAAGTGCTTTTGCCAAATTTGTCGCAAGATTCCCGGCACCAATAAAAACTACTGATATGTTCTTTATGCTATTTATCATTTGAAGAATGATTACTGACCGCCAAATTTATTGATGTGAATTTTTTCCCACTGCAGATGCTCTTCATCAAAAGGTTTACGTTCCATCCCTTTATGACCCACTGCAACAATTGATAACACCTGCAACTGCAAAGGGATATCTAACACGGCACGAACAAATTCATCGGAAGGCATCCCTGTAGCAGTGTATCGCTCGCGAATCTGTATCCAACAACTGCCCAAGCCCATATCTTCTGCCTGGAGCTGAATCATCAACGAAGCAATCGAAGCATCTTCAATCCACACATCACTTGCCAAAGGATCGGCCGTAACTACTATGGCCAAAGCAGCGTCACCCAAAAAAGATGCCCCGTGTTCTTTGCAATGAGACAATTCTTTCAACACGTTTTTATCGTCTATGACAATAAATTGCCATGGATTGCTTCTTTTCGATGATGGAGACATCAAAGCAGCCTTCAACAAAACCACTACTTCTTCCTGAGACAATTCTTCTTCGGTAAACTTGCGCATACTGCGACGAGACTTTATCAATTCACTAAAATTTTCCATGAATAAATCCTTTATTTAATAACACGGGTACAAAGATACAAAAAAATGATCAGTACAATCGTAGTCTTGTTTCTATTAAAAAATGTATATTTGCCCCCACATGGCATTAAAACTTACTACATATTATAAAGGTAGTGATATTCCCGATTTGCCGGGGAATAACTTCTTTCACTCCAAAGAGCTGTTTCTTTTATACGAAGCAACTCCTTCTTATACACCTATATATATAGTAGCTACTGAAGAACAAAAAACTTTAGCTAAAATATTAGTTGTCATTCGAAAAAACACTAGTCTGATTCCTTTTTCAATTTTAAATCGCTGTGACGTATACGGTACAGGCGAATATTTAGATGATACCATTGATAAAGAAACACTTTTTGGCGAAATGCTTAGTCACTTCACTAAAGAAATATTTCGCGAAGCCTCTATTATTGAATTCAGGAATCTAAATAATTCTCTTTTCGGATATAAACATTTTCGGAGTAATCATTACTTTCCTGTCAATTGGCTACGGGTGCATAACTCCTTGCACAGCGTAAAATCTGTTGATGAACGCTTCACAGCCTCACGTATCCGGCAAATTAAAAAAGGATTAAAGAACGGTGCAGAAGTATACGAAGCACAAAACAAAGCAGAAATTCAGGCTTTCACCAAAGTCATGCGTCGCATCTACTCCGCCCGCATTCGTCGATACTTCCCGGGATTTGAGTTTTTCGAGCATATAGACAGCACTTTATTGTCTGCAAAGATCGGGAAAATATTCGTTGTAAGGTACAAAGACAAAATCATTGGAGGATCCGTTCTCATTTTCTCGGAAGATACAGCCTATCTGTGGTTTTCGGGTGGGATGCGCAAAACCTACGCGTCACTTTATCCAGGTGTATTATCCGTATGGGCTGCCATGCAATACGCACATGAAAATAAATACCGGCACTTAGAGTTTATGGATGTAGGCTTGCCTTTCCGAAAGCACGGATATCGCGATTTTGTGCTCCAATTCGGTGGCAAGCAGAGTAGTAGTCGCCGCTGGTTCCGTGTCAGGTGGAAATGGCTAAATAAGGTTCTGTGCAAGATATACGTTTAGCCCTCGAAGTAAAAATAACTATTTTTAAAACTTCGCTCCCAACCCTTAAAACTTCTCACTAAAATGAAGAAATATTTCTTTATTATGCAATTATTCCGTTTCTTTGTGCAGTTTTTATCCAAACTAAACACATTTAAATTCAATATCAAAAAATTATAGTTATGAAGATTTCACACATCGAGCATTTGGGCATTGCTGTAAAAAGCATTGAAGAAGCTCTTCCTTACTACGAAAATGTATTAGGTTTTAAATGTTATAACATTGAAACCGTAGAAGATCAGAAAGTTAGAACGGCCTTTTTAAAAGTTGGCGAAACAAAGATTGAATTGCTGGAACCAACATCTCCTGAAAGCACTATCGCTAAGTTCATTGAAAACAAAGGGGAAGGCATTCATCACATAGCATACGCTGTTGAAGATGGAATTGCAAATGCTTTGGCAGAAGCAGAAAGCAAAGAAATCCGTTTGATTGACAAATCACCTCGTAAAGGAGCAGAAGGATTGAGCATCGCTTTCCTTCATCCGAAATCAACGCGTGGCGTACTTACTGAACTTTGCGAACATTGATCGAATTAACAAAATATTAACGCTTAAACATAAAATTCATGAGTAACCAGCTTGAAAAAGTAAAGGAGCTTATTGAGCTTCGCGCTCAAGCCCGCTTAGGTGGTGGAGAGAAAGCTATTGAAAAACAACATGCAAAAGGAAAATATACTGCTCGTGAGCGTATAGCCCAATTGCTTGACGAAGGAAGTTTTGAAGAAATGGATATGTTTGTTGAACACAGATGTACCAACTTCGGACAAGAAAAGAAACATTTCCTAGGTGACGGAGTAGTAACCGGCTACGGAACCATAGAAGGAAGATTAGTATACGTTTTTGCACAAGACTTCACCGTATTTGGTGGTTCATTGTCAGAAACAATGGCACAAAAAATATGCAAGGTAATGGATATGGCCATGAAGATGGGTGCACCTTGTATCGGAATCAACGACTCGGGTGGTGCTCGTATTCAAGAAGGTATCAACGCATTAGCCGGATATGCAGAAATATTCCAACGTAACATCATGGCTTCGGGAGTTATTCCTCAAATATCAGGAATCTTCGGACCTTGTGCCGGCGGTGCTGTATACTCTCCGGCATTAACCGACTTTACACTTATGACAGAAGGAACTTCTTACATGTTCCTAACAGGTCCTAAAGTGGTGAAGACAGTTACCGGCGAAGATGTATCACAAGAAAACCTTGGCGGTGCCAGCGTACATGCAAACAAATCGGGAGTTACGCACTTTACTGCTGCCAATGGTGAGGAAGGATTATCCATCATCCGTAAACTATTGAGCTTTATCCCTCAAAATAATTTGGAAGAAGCTCCCATCGTAAACTGCACCGACCCTATTGATCGCTTGGAAGACTCATTGAATGAAATCATTCCTGATAGCCCCAACAAACCATACGATATGTATGAAGTGATAGGTGCCATCGTTGACAACGGTGAATTCCTCGAAGTTCAAAAAGATTATGCTAAAAACATCATCATTGGTTTTGCCCGCTTCAACGGACAGTCAGTAGGTGTAGTAGCTAACCAACCTAAATTCCTGGCAGGTGTGCTCGACAGCAATGCATCTCGTAAAGCTGCTCGTTTCGTTCGTTTCTGCGATGCATTCAACATTCCTTTGGTTACATTGGTTGACGTTCCTGGATTCCTTCCGGGTACCGGACAAGAATACAACGGTGTCATTCTTCACGGAGCCAAACTGCTTTATGCTTACGGTGAAGCAACAGTACCTAAAGTTACTGTTACCTTGCGTAAATCATACGGTGGTTCTCACATCGTTATGAGTTGTAAGCAACTTCGCGGCGACATGAACTACGCATGGCCAACTGCTGAAATCGCAGTAATGGGAGGTGCCGGTGCTGTAGAAGTGCTGTATGCTAAAGAAGCTAAAGAAGCCGCAGATCCGGTTGCTTTTGTTGCTGAAAAAGAAGCAGAATACACCAAGTTGTTTGCTAATCCGTACAATGCTGCCAAATATGGCTATATTGACGATGTTATCGAACCAAGAAATACCCGCTTCCGTATTATTAGAGCTTTGCAGCAATTACAGACCAAGAAATTGACCAATCCTGCCAAAAAGCACGGTAATATTCCATTGTAACATCATATAATGAAGTAAGTTATGAATAAAATAAAAACAGGAATACTTATCGTTTTATTGGCAGCAGTTTGCTTCAACTCTTACGGACAAGGAGCAAAAAGTCTGAAAATCAACGAAGTACTGATAAAGAACACTGAAAATTTCCAAGATGACTACGGTCAGCGCAATGCGTGGATTGAAATTTTCAACTCTTCTTTTGCCAGTGTTGATATCAGAAGCTGCTACCTTACAAACGATAAGCGGGTTCTAGACCCAAATATAGATGCACCTACTCGTGCAGCGATGATGTATCCAATCCCCAAAGGAGATGTTCTTACAAACATTCACCCTCGTCAGCACTTACTCTTTTGGGCAGACGGAGAACCTAATAAAGGAAACTTTCACGTTAACTTCACTCTTGACAGCATAGGTTCTAACTGGATTGCTTTATATGATGCCAATGGAGTAACATTACTAGATTCCATTACTATACCTGCAAACATTCCGGCCAATTGTTCTTATGCACTTGTTGAAGATGGAATCAAAGAACTAGGGTGGGAAATAAAAGGTATTAATGGCAAATTTGTAACGCCAAGCACCAATAATAAGACTTTAGATTCAAATGAAAAAGTTGATGGTTTTAAATCAAAAGATCCTTCAGGAGCCGGTATGGCAGTAATGGCCATGATTGTAGTCTTCTCAGGTTTATTGTTGCTATTCATTTCTTTCAAATTGGTAGGGAATATAAGTTTGATACTAGCTAAAAGAAACGCAATGCGAGCTAGTGGTATTACCGACAAGAAAGAAGCCAAAGAAAAGGCTATCGGGACAGAGTCGGGTGAAATATTTGCTGCCATATCTTTAGCACTCCATGAATATCAAGATAATGTTCATGATATTGAAGATACCATCTTGACTATCAATAGAGTAAAACGCAACTACTCTCCATGGAGTTCTAAGATTTACACTTTGCGTCAGACACCCAAAAATTAAATTAAAACCCTAAAGAAAAACGAATATGAAACAATATAAATATAAAATCAATGGTAACCTCTATAATGTGACGGTGAATGACATCGAAGAGAACATTGCCCGCGTTGAGGTTAACGGTACTCCTTATACAGTTGAGATGGACAAACCGGTTAAGGCAGCTCCCAAACCTGTTACTCGTCCAGCATCTGCTCCTAAAACTTCAACCGGCGCACCGGTAGTTGCCCGTCCGGCAGCCACTTCAACTAAAAGCGGCATCAAGTCTCCGCTACCAGGCGTTATTCTGGATATTAAGGTTAAAGAAGGCGATACGGTTAAGAAAGGACAACTTATTGCTATTCTTGAAGCGATGAAGATGGAAAACAATATCAATGCCGACAAAGACGGAGTTGTATCTGCTGTCAAAGTTAATAAAGGTGATTCTGTTCTGGAAGGAACCGACTTAATTATAATTGAATAATTCTATGGAAGATACTAGTTTTTTATCGTTCATTGGAAATAACCTTTCAGACTTCTGGCAATACACAGGTTTTGCTAACGCCAACAGCGGGCACCTTACCATGATTATAGTAGGGCTATTTTTCCTATTTCTTGCTATTAAAAAGAATTTTGAGCCGATGCTTCTTATTCCTATTGGTTTCGGAATTTTAATAGGTAACATTCCTTTTAAGATTGATGCCGGACTTGAAATTGGTATATATGAAGAAGGTTCTGTCTTGAATATCCTCTATCAGGGAGTAAAAACAGGATGGTATCCTCCACTTGTCTTTTTGGGTATCGGAGCTATGACTGACTTTTCAGCATTGATATCCAATCCTAAATTAATGCTTGTTGGAGCCGCAGCCCAATTTGGTATTTTTGGTGCATACATGATAGCATTAGCATTAGGTTTTGAGCCCAATCAAGCCGCCGGTATTGCTATTATCGGTGGAGCAGATGGGCCTACTGCGATTTTCCTATCCTCAAAACTTGCTCCAAACTTAATGGGCGCAATTGCTGTCTCAGCCTATTCATACATGGCTTTAGTACCGGTAATACAGCCGCCTATCATGCGCTTACTAACAAGTAAAAAAGAAAGGTTAATTCGCATGAAACCGGCTCGTCAAGTGTCGCACACAGAGAAAGTAATGTTCCCTATTATCGGTTTGTTACTGACTTGTTTTCTTGTGCCTTCCGGTTTACCTTTGTTAGGAATGCTTTTCTTTGGTAATTTATTAAAAGAAAGTGGAGTTACTCGTCGTTTAGCAGAAACAGCAAGTGGGGCTTTAACCGATGTCATCACCATCCTATTAGGTGTAACAGTAGGCGCCTCAACGCAGGCTTCAGAGTTTCTAACCGCTAACACAATCTTTATTTTCTTCTTAGGATTTTGTGCATTCATTATAGCAAGTGCTTCTGGAGTATTGTTTGTCAAGCTATTCAATTTAATACTCAACAAAGAAAATAAGATCAATCCGCTTATCGGTAACGCCGGAGTATCTGCCGTACCTATGTCGGCACGTATCTCTCAAAACGTTGGTTTGGAATATGACCCTACCAATTATTTGTTGATGCATGCCATGGGACCGAACGTAGCAGGAGTTATCGGTTCTGCCGTTGCAGCCGGTGTACTTTTGGGCTTCCTTATTTAATTAAGATAGAAGGCGTCTGAAGAAACAGACAGCTTTATCCATACATAAAAAAGCGCTTTTCCATTTATTATGGGAAGGCGCTTTTTATTATAACACAACCGAATGTCTCACAAAGTTAAAAAACAAATTCTACAATAAATCGCATTATAAGACATCGTGCTTGTTTCAATTTATTTCTACCTTGCAACCATAAACTACAAAAAACACCCTTATGAAAAAGAATGCCCAAGCATACTGCCTGAGCAAGGCGATACGCCTTACCGCGCCGAGTGACGAAACGTATACCAATCTATATCAAGGGCTGGCCGACTGTTATAACCTGGCACAAAAACCCAAAGAACAAATACAAGCGCTACTGGAACAGTACAAATACGATAAAAACAACCACCAGCTTTTATATACTGTTGGCCGCATCTACCAAGACGCATTGGAAGATATGAGCAGAGCCAAAAAATATTTGGAAATGTTTATGGCCACCCGTCCTGAAAAACAAACCAAAGAAGAAGATCCGGAAGGAACAGTCAGCGCCTCTCTGTATAACGTAGCCGAACGTCGTTTGGACGTCATCCGGAAAGAACAGTTTTTCAGAGAAGGAGTGCCTTCAAAGATGATCATAAACAACAAAGAGTACAAAGCCGTGAATTAAAACAAGAAATGAAAACGTTTGCATAAATATATAAGTGTTCACGCAGACTGAGTGCAATAGCTATCTGAATATTAAATGCTATCTTAGAGGTGTTAATAACAGAATTACTAATATCATGAAAAGATTATTATTCTTATTGAGCTCTCTGATACTATCCATTAGTACTTATGCAGCTATGAATGTGAACAAAATTGACCCGCCGTGCTGGTTTACCGGTATGCAAAACCCTGAACTCCAGCTAATGGTTTACGGAGAAGGCATTGGCAATGCCAACGTAACAGTCAGTTATCCGGGTGTATCGCTTAGCAGCGTGGTTAAACTGGAAAGCCCCAACTACCTGCTTGTTTACCTCCACGTGAGTAAGGAAGCCAAACCCGGCAAGGTGAATCTGACTTTTACGCAAGGTAAAAAAAAGATTATCCAAACGTATGAACTCAAAGAACGCGAGAAGAAACCCTGCGAACGCAAAGGGTTCGACGCCTCGGATGCCTTGTACCTGCTGATGCCCGACCGCTTTGCTAACGGCAATCCCGATAACGATCAGATAAAAGGAATGGCACCTTACACGGTTGACCGCAAAGACCCGAACGCCCGTCACGGAGGCGACTTAGCCGGAGTGGAAAAACATCTCGATTACTTCAGCGATTTGGGTATCACAGCCTTATGGTTTACGCCTGTGCTGGAAAATAACATGACCGGCGGTTCTTATCACGGCTATGCCACTACTGATTATTATAAGGTAGACCCACGTTTCGGAACAAACGAAGAATACAAAAGTCTGATTACCAAAGCGCATGACAAAGGCATCAAAATGGTAATGGACATGATATTCAACCATTGCGGTGTGGAACATGTATGGATCAAAGACATGCCTTCAAAAGACTGGTTTAACAATCCCGACCATAAAACAAACTTTGTTCAAACATCGTTCAAACTGACTCCGCACGTTGATCCCTATACCTCTAAGTACGATTTCGATCAGATGAACGACGGCTGGTTTGTAACGGCCATGCCCGACCTCAATCAAAAGAATCCGCACGTGTATCGTTACTTGGTGCAAAACAGTTTCTGGTGGATTGAATACGCCGGGATTGATGCCATCCGCATGGACACTTATCCGTACGCCGACTACGATGCCATGAGTAATTGGATGAAAGAACTGAACGACGAGTATCCCAATTATAACGTAGTAGGCGAAACATGGGTTACCGAGCCGGCCTACACAGCCTGGTGGCAAAAAGATTCCAAGTTGTCCGCTCCACGCAACAGCAACCTCAAGACCGTTATGGACTTCAGCTTCTTCGAAAAAGTAAATACGATGAAGTATGAAGAGACCGACCCCTACTCTACCGGTTTAAACCGCATCTACAATAGTTTTGTATACGATTTCTTGTATCCTAACCCGGCTATGGTACTTGCTTTCTATGAGAATCATGACACCAACCGTTACCTGGGAGAAGGACAAGACCTGCAAACCCTCAAGCAAGCCGTGGCGCTTCTGCTCACTACCCGTCGCATTCCTCAGCTCTATTACGGCACGGAAGTTATGATGAACGGTGTGAAAGACAAGAGTGACGGTTACGTTCGCAAAGACTTCCCCGGCGGATGGATGGATGATAAGGAAAACGCCTTTACTTCCGCAGGCCGAAGCCAGATTCAAAACGAATGCTTTAACTTCTACCGCACCTTACTGCAATGGCGCAAAGGCAACGACGTGATTGCCAAAGGTGATATGGTGCAGTTCATGCCCCAACAAGGCGTATATGTATTTGCCCGCATGTATCAAGGCAAAACGGTAATGGTATTGCTCAACGGTACCAACAAAGAAGTAAACCTGCCCCTGCACTTTTACGCGGAAATACTCCAGGGAAAAACTCAGGGCAAAGAGATTATCAGCAACCAAACGGTACAGCTTACCGATAAGCTGACCTTGGAAGCAAGAGGTTCCCTCATTATTGAATTATAAAGCAAACCTGGCAGAGAGAATAAAAAAAAATCCCGGTGATCATACGACCATCGGGATTTTTATTATCTAAAAGTGTTTACGGGTATCGGAAGATTATTCTGCCAATTTACCAGCAGAACCAAGTACGTTCACAATTTTGTGAATATAAAGCTTCTTCATGTTATCACGAGCCGGTCCCAAGTATTTACGTGGGTCGAATTCAGCAGGTTTTTCAGCAAACACCTTGCGAACAGCAGCAGTCATTGCCAAGCGGCTGTCAGAGTCGATGTTGATTTTGCAAACAGCAGAAGCAGCAGCTTTACGCAATTCCTCTTCAGGAATACCGATTGCATCTTTCAATGCGCCACCATACTTGTTGATCGTTTCCACTTCTTCTTCAGGAACAGAAGACGATCCGTGAAGAACGATAGGGAATCCGGGAAGTTCCTTCATAACGCCATCCAAAACATCGAATGCCAAAGGAGGAGGAACCAAACGGCCGTTAGCGTCACGAGTACACTGATCGGGAGTAAATTTGTTAGCACCGTGAGAAGTACCGATAGAGATAGCCAAGCTGTCGCAACCGGTTTTAGTCACAAAGTCAACTACTTCTTCAGGTTTTGTATATGTGTGGTGGTCTGCAGAAACTTCGTCTTCAACACCAGCCAATACACCTAGTTCGCCTTCAACAGTTACATCGAACTGATGAGCGTATTCTACGACTTTCTTTGTAAGAGCAACATTTTCATCATAAGGAAGATGAGAACCATCAATCATTACAGAAGAGAAGCCCATGTCGATACATGATTTACATGTTTCGAAAGAGTCACCGTGGTCAAGATGCAACACAATCTCAGGTTTTGCACAGCCCAATTCTTTTGCATATTCAACAGCACCTTCGGCCATGAAACGAAGCAAAGTTTGGTTTGCATAAGCACGTGCACCTTTAGAAACCTGAAGGATAACAGGAGATTTTGTTTCTGCAGCTGCCTGAATGATAGCCTGCAATTGCTCCAGATTATTAAAGTTATAAGCAGGAATTGCATATCCGCCTTTAATAGCTTTGGCAAACATCTCTCTGGTGTTTACAAGGCCTAAATCTTTGTAATTAATCATGTTTTTTATTTTTTTATTGTTAGTGAATTAAAAAAACTACGCAAAAGTAACAATTTTAGTTCTAAAAACAGAGCTTACTTCTAACAAATGTCTGCTATGAAAGGTCATAAACAGCAAAATTATAGGGTTTGCAGCATTGTATTGAATGATTTGTAATCTCCATATTACAATCCGCCTTCTCTGTTGCTTCATTATTACCCGGCGTACGGTATATAAACAAACAGGCCGGAGACACTGTTTAGTCGCTCCGGCCCATTTATACATTATTATATTAATTTATTTTTTCAGATAAATGATGGTGGGCAAATGGTCGCTGTAACCGTTTAACCATGTTTTTCCGCCGTGCGTGCGCAGGGGTGATCCTTTGTATTTGCCATCTTGTTGAATCAGAAAATCGCGTAGAAAAACTTCGTTGTGATCATACTTCAAACCTTTTGTGGCTGTAAGCAAAGAAGAAGAAACGACAATCTGGTCGAACAGGTTCCATTTTCCGCGATAAAGCAAGGTACCAACGCCTTTGTCTTCGAGCGTAGACCACCACGGATTAAAGAATTCGCCCTCCTTCACTTCATTGGCAAACTTCTTGGCTCCCAAAGTAACTGCCATGCTTTCGTCCATGGGGTCATCATTCATATCGCCCATCACAATCAATTTCAAATTCTTATTGCCGGCCAGCAAAGAGTCCTTCAGCGCCTTTACCTGTTGGGCGGCGCGCACACGTGCCGGTGAAGCAGCTCCGCGCGAAGGCCAGTGGTTTACAATGACACAAACATTATCTCCTGCCAATTTTCCGTTTACAATGAGGAAACCACGTGTTTTGTGCACCGTATCGTCAACGTACACATAAGGAGCCAATTTGCTGGATATCACCTCAAATTGCTTTGGGTTATAAAGTAGTGCACAATCAATGCCCCGCTTGTCGGGTCCTTCATAATGCACAATCTGGTAGTTATCGGCAGCCAAAGCCGGTTGTTTCACCAAGTCCTCGAGCACACGTCGGTTTTCAATCTCGGCCACACCGATAAATGCCGGGCCGGCAGGTACTTTCTCACGCGAGAGCATGCTCAGCACGGTCGACATGTTTTTCTGCTTGGCCAGGTATTTTTCTGGAGTCCACTTCATATCACCATCGGGCAGAAACTCATAATCGTCCTTTCCCGTATCGTGAATGGTGTCGAACAAGTTCTCTAAATTATAAAACGCTACACTGTAAAGTGTCTCTTTCTTTTGTGCGTGGGCATTTTGTGCTAAGCCGGGCACCAGAAACAGTAATAAAAAGAATAACTTTCTCATGAAATAATATGTATTATATTTTAGTTTGCCATTATATTGAGCCTACAAATATCTCAAAAAATAGTAATAGTATGTGTTTTCATCCTATTTTTTTTAGACTTACTTTTGAACTAAAATAAAAAGTGTTATCTTTGCGCTCTGAAAATGACCATTACACTATTTTACCGAATAGTAAACGAAATAATAATTAATAAAAAAGATACTGAAATGAAAAAAGGTCTTCATCCAGAATCATACCGTCCGGTTGTATTCAAAGATATGTCAAATGGCGATATGTTCCTTTCTCAATCTACTTGTAATACAAAGGAAACTATCGAATTTGAAGGAGAAACTTATCCGGTAGTGAAAATTGAAATTTCAAGCACTTCTCACCCGTTCTATACTGGTAAATCTAAATTGGTTGACACAGCAGGACGCGTTGATAAGTTCATGAGCCGCTACGGTGACCGTAAAAAGAAGTAATCAGTCAAGTCAGACAGATAAAAAAGAGGGAGTTCTTATTGAATTCCCTCTTTTTTGTTTGATACCCACCCCACACGAGTAAAAACACTCACCCGTTTCAACACGCCGAACAACGCTACTACTACCGTTACCTAAAGGCAAACAGCACGCTTACTAAGTCATTTCTTCTTTATCAACAGTTCGTCCCCGCATGCGGGGACGAATGGCACTGCATGCGGGGACGTATAGCCTCGCATGCTGTGACGAATGGAACCGGGTGCGGGGACGAACTAAATTTCGGCAGCAAATGCGTTAGTCTATGGGGCACATCGGCTTAGCTTGCGTACGCAGTTCATTTAATATTCGTACCAACCACAGAATTTTAGTCCTTGCGATGACAATATTCCGAAATTTGGAGTACATTTGCAGCCGTTTTATTATATGCCGCATGATGAGAAACTTTGATACCCATAAATGGGTTTCACGCGCGAAAAGCGCTTTCTATTATCTGACTAGCAAAGGCAAAGCCGGATGGAATTGGTACAAACATCTCTACCAACGGTCGCCGTGGTACAAAAAGACGCTAATAGTCGTACTGACTTTTATCGCCTCGTTCATCATCTATTTAGGGATGGTCGATGTAAACTTCCTTTGGTTATTCGGTAAATCGCCCGGATTGTCGAGCATTCACAACCCCGACCAACCCATTGCTTCTGAGATTTACAGCGAAGACGGCAAGCTCATCGGGAAATTCTTCCGCGAGAACCGCTCGCCCGTAAAATACGAAGAGATCTCTCCCGTACTAATCAAAACATTGATTTCGACCGAAGACGAACGCTTTTACGAGCATTTCGGAGTCGACTTGCAAGGTGTTTTCTCTGCCGTTAAAGACATGGCCGGCGGTAAAGCCCGCGGCGCCAGCACCATTACCCAGCAGCTGGTAAAAAACATGTTCAAGGTAAGATCACAATATTCTACCGGAGCGTTGGGCTTCATCCCCGGAGTGAAACTGATTATCATGAAGTCGAAAGAGTGGATCACCGCCGTGAAAATTGAAATGTTTTACAGCAAAGAGGAAATTCTGACGATGTATCTCAATACGGTCGACTTCGGCAGCAATGCTTACGGCATAAAAACGGCCTGTAAAACCTATTTCCACACCACACCCAAAGACATAACATACGAACAAGCTGCTACACTTGTGGGACTCCTCAAAGCAACCACCACTTACAACCCCAAGCTAAATCCAAAAAACAGCTTGAAGAGGCGCAACGTGGTGCTCGAGAATTTGTGGTCGCACCGTGTAATAACCAAAGCTCAGTTTGACTCGCTCAAGCAAATACCCATGCAGCTTAACTTCAACGTGGAAAGTAATTACGACGGTGAAGGACTGTATTTTCGTGAAGCCGTGGCCGAATCACTGCAAAGCTGGTGTCAGGAAAATAACATTGATTTATATGCCGACGGATTGAAGATATACACCACCCTTGATACGCGTATGCAGAAATATGCCGAGGAGGCAGTCGACAAGCAGATGCGTGTGGTGCAACGTAACTTCAATAACCACTGGGGACGCGAGAATCCGTGGAGAGATAAAACGGGACAAGAGATTCCTCATTTCATTGAGGACTTGGCAAAGCGCACTGCGGCTTATAAGCAATTGGAATTAAAGTTCCCCGATCAGCCCGACTCTATTACCTACTACCTCAACAAGCCTCATCGGCTGAAGGTATTCGACTATGATAAAGGTGCCCGCGACACAACAATCAGCACAATGGACTCCATTCGTTACATGGAACGCTTTATGCACGCCGGTTTCGTGGCCATGGAGCCGCAAACCGGACACGTAAAAGCTTGGGTGGGCGACATTAGTTTCAGTTCTTGGAAGTATGATAAAGTGCTATCAAAGCGTCAGCCGGGCTCCACGTTCAAACTATTTGTCTACGCAGCAGCCATGAATAAAGGAATGGCACCGTGCGACGAGCGGGTGGATCAGTATATCGCCTGGGATGTATTAGAGAAAGGTGAATGGAAGAAGTGGATTCCTCGCAATGCAAACGGTGAATTTACCGGCGACACACTCTCACTGAAAGCAGCTTTTGCCCGTTCCATCAATACGGTGGCCGTGCAGATTGCCAAAGAAGTTGGCATTCACAGTGTGGCGGAGGTAGCCAAAGCCATGGGAATCAAGACTCCTCTCGAAGAGACTCCTGCCCTCAGCTTGGGAGCATCCGACGTATCGTTGCTCGAACTGGTCAATGCGTACGGCACAGTTATTAACGACGGTATGGAGCAAGATCCGGTACTGGTTACACGCATTGAAGACCGGAACGGCAATGTGCTCTACAAACATACGCCCAAAACGGTGCAAGGCGTTCCATACGAAACAGCGTTCCTCATGACAGAGATGCTTAAGGCCGGGCTCACCGAACCGATGGGAACTTCTCAGGCTCTTTGGGCATTCGATTTGTTTAACTCCAACACCGAATTTGGCGGTAAGACAGGAACATCATCCAATCACTCCGATGCCTGGTTTGTTGGCGTCACTCCTAAATTGGTAGGCGGTGCCTGGGTAGGCGGCGAGCACAGAAGCATCCATTTCCGTACCGGAGAATTGGGTCAGGGAAGCCGCACGGCTCTCCCCATATTCGGCTACTTCATGGAGAAAGTACTCAAAGATCCCGGCATGAGCAAGTACAGGGAAAAATTCCCCCAACCGAAACAGAAAATAGAGAGGTCGTACCAATGCCGCAGTGTTTATCATCGAGCCGATACGGACTCAATAGACATGCTCAACATAGACAGTCTGGAATTAAATAACGAAGAGATTAACATAACGGAAGAAGTTACCGTAAATTAAAATTAACTCGTCATTTTATCCTTTTAAGGAAACAAAAGCCTTTTACCGGTTCACCAAACGAACCGATAAAAGGCTTTTTTCAATGCACAACGGGCCACTAAAGCGCATTTCCATGAAATAAAATCCCCATATATAAGTATTATAGTGCACAGAATACCTATTGCAAGTGATTTCATAACTTAGCAAGAGGCCTTTACTTTGCCTAATAATTTTTAAGGTAAACTAAGAGGTATTTATGAGAAAATTAAGTTTGGGCATCTTATTGGTGTTCTGTAATCTTTTTGCAACATTTGCAGGAGAAATCAAAGGAGTTGTTTTCAGCAAATCAGGCGAACGACTGGAGTTTGTGACCATTCAGTTGAAGGGTACAAACACAGGTGGAACAACCGACAGCCGCGGAAGATTCAACTTCCGTAAACTGACCAACGGACATTATACGCTGGTATTATCTTCCGTCAGCTATAAAACCAAAGAATTGAAGGTGGAACTTCCTTCCGACAACGGTGTTGTTGTGATGGATAGTGTTATTCTGGAACCTACTACACAAGAATTAGGCGAAATTGTTGTAACCGGCAATGCCAGCAAATACAACACGCGCGATATATCGAACTCCATTCGTTTGGGACAACCTTTATTAAGAATTCCGCAGAACGTGCAGGTGGTGGGCAGCCAGATCATGGCCGACCAGCAAATTGTGAGCATGAGCGACGGTATTGCCCGCAACGTGAGTGGGGTTACTAAACTGGAACACTGGGGCGACTCGTATACGCGCATCAACATGCGTGGCTCTCGTGCAGCCGCTTTCCGCGAAGGCATGAACGTAACTTCTTCGTGGGGACCGTTGACCGAGGACATGAGTTATGTGGAACGTGTGGAGTTCATTAAGGGTCCGGCCGGCTTCATGATGTCAAACGGTGAACCGAGTGGTATTTACAACGTAGTAACAAAGAAACCTACCGGACAAACCAAAGGCGAAGCTACTTTTACTTACGGTAGCTACGACTTCTACCGGGCAGCGATTGACCTCGATGGCAAATTGGATCAAACAGGACGTTTGCTTTACCGCTTCAATGCGATGGGACAAACCACCAACTCTCACCGGGCTCATGAGTTTGCCAAAAGATACAGCATTGCGCCGGTGATCAGTTACCAGCTCGACCCGAAAACGAAGCTGACGGCTGAATACAACTTCCAATACATGCAGTCGTCAAACATTGGCTCTTATTATGCTTTCTCGCCCGACGGCTACGCTACGCTCCCACAAGATTACTCTATCTTGGAACCGGGACTGGAACCAACAACCGTCAATGACCATACGTTGATTTTAAACCTTCAGCACCAATTCAACAAAGATTGGAAATTGACGGCACAAACGGCGTATTTCAACTACAACAGACAAGGAAGTTCCATGTGGCCCGGCTCTTTGTCGGCCAACGGTGACATGATCAGAAACGTAAGCATCGGCGATGCGATCAACGAAATGAAGTTCGGTCAGCTATACCTGAATGGAAAGGCGCAGACAGGACAAGTCAGCCACACCGTTCTTGCCGGATTTGATGCGGGCGACAAACACGCCTGGTACGATTGGAGCAAATCATTTGCCCTCGACAGCATTGGTACCTACAACATTTACAACACCAAATACAACGGTGGAAGCCCCTATTATGGTTATCCTTCTTTCGACCGCTCGAAGAGTTTGAAAGAAAGGGCCAATAACACGCAGATAACCCAATCTTATGTGGGTCTTTATTTGCAAGATGTACTGGGATTCTTCAACGACCGTCTTCTTCTGACTTTAGCCGGCAGATATACGTACGTAAAAGACAGTTCTTACGGAACCACCCAAACCAAAGAGAGACATTTCTCTCCTCGTGTAGGCTTAAACTTCTCAATAGATGAGAACACATCGGTTTATGCTCTTTACGATCAAACGTTCTCGCCTAAGATGGGAATGCTTCGAAGCGGCAAAAAGGTGAAGCCCATTACCGGCAACAATTGGGAAGCCGGAATTAAACGGAACTGGTTTAACAACCGTTGGAGCACCAGTCTTACCGTTTACCAGATTTTGAAAGATAACGAGACCTCAAGCGATCCTCAAAACACGCCTCAGGAATCTTATCTTATTCAGGTGGGACAATCCAAATCAAAAGGGGTGGAAATCGACGTGCAAGGAGAGATCGTGAAAAACCTCAGCGTTATTGCCAACTATGCGTACACCGATTACAAAGTGAGCAAGTCGGTCAATGCCAGTCAGCCCGTAGGCACTCGTCTACCCGGTTACGCCAAACAGAATTTCAACATCTGGTTGAAGTACAAGTTCACGCAAGGCATGCTCGACGGATTCAGCCTTTCAGCCGGACAAACGTCACAATTGGATCGCAGTTCATGGAATTGGGGAAGCACAATAAATAACACCCAATCGTTGCCCGATTACTTCCGTTTCGATGCAGCTTTGGGATGGAGAAAAAATAATTTAAATCTGGCATTGAACATTTACAATGTATTCGATCGTTATTTATACAGCGGTTCTCCCTACGGCAACTATTATTACTGGCAGTCCGAGGCTCCCCGTAATTTCAGATTAAGTATGTCTTACAGCTTCTGATAAAAAAGATACAATGAAAAAATATTCAACCCGCAATCTCTTCAAAAAGCTTCACCTTTGGTTAGGCTTACCATCCGGAATCGTTATATTCATCGTTGCAATAACCGGTTGCATCTATGCATTTCAAGATGAAATAAAAGATATGATGCGCCCTTCCCTGAAGGTAGAATCGAACGGTAAAGCCTTCCTTTCTCCCGAGGAACTGAAAGAAAAAGCGGGGCGATATGTATTCGTTACTCCGGCAGATAGCAGCAATGCTATCTTCGGAGTAATGTATGCCACTTATGATAAAGCGGCAACTGTGGCTTGCAGCATGCAACCCAACGGCTACACCGTTCTTTATCTTAATCCATACAACGGAGAGTTACTGCACAAAGAGGCATTTAAGAACGACTTTTTCCGCGTAATGTTGGCGGGGCACCGCAGTTTGTGGCTCCCCCACCCCATAGGCAAACAGATAGTTGGTTGGAGTGTTGTGGTATTTGTGCTCGTCCTCCTATCGGGCATTGCTTTGTGGATTCCTGCCAAAATGAACAAAAAAGCATTGAAAGCCGGACTTAAAGTAAAGTGGAAAGCTCCTTTCTCACGTGTTAATTACGATTTACACAACGTACTAGGATTCTATACCGCCCTCGTGGCACTCTTAATTGCTTTAACCGGATTGACATGGAGTTTCAGTTGGTTCGCCAAAGGTTACTACGGAGTAATAACAGGCGGAAAGGAGTTTCGTAAATGGGAGCCGGCACAATCGGACACAACGTTGGTTAGCGGCAGGACCGATGCTTCAACCATTCTGTGGGAACAGATGCTCAAAGAATATCCGGTAGGCAACCGCGGTACATTCCGTTTTGATTTTCCGCAGAAACCGCAAGATGCTTTTACCGTATGCTTTAATCCGAACGAACACAGTTATTACGCTCGTGAATTTCGTTTCTTCGATCAACATACATTGAAAGAGTTGAAAGCCGGAGGAACGTATGGCATCAAGCTGGCCGAGGCAAGCGCAGGTGATAAATTATACCGAATGAATTATGACATACATACGGGTTCCATTTTAGGTCTCCCCGGTAGAATTATAGTATTTCTTGCGAGCCTCATCATTGCTTCACTCCCAGTAACCGGAATGATAATTTGGTGGCGCAAGAAGAAAAAAAGACGCAAATAGCATGATTGTTAGAATAAAAGTTTTACTTTTGCTCATCACATAAAAAACGTACAGATACTTTTTATTATCTAATTATTAAAAGTAAGATTATGAAAATGACTATTAAAACTGGCTTGACAGCTATTGCATTACTACTTTGCGTTAACCTAAGCGCCCAAGAGAAACCGGTAACTTTTGGAGTAAAGGGAGGTCTTAACCTTTCTAATATGACACAAGATTTAAAAGGAGATGCCAAAGTAGGCTTTAACTTAGGCGTAACAATGGATTATGCATTACAAAACAATTTTTATTTATTAACCGGATTAAGCTACTCACTGGAAGGTACTAAAGAAGATGAGATAAAACTCAATCTGTCATATCTAAAATTGCCTATCCACTTTGGATATAAACTACCCGTTGACAACAACACCAAAATTGTATTCCATGCAGGACCTTATCTGGCATACGCACTAGATGGCAAATATAAATTGGATGGAGTTAGTATTGATGCCTTTGATGATGATGTTCAAGAGGGCTTAGGTTTTAAACTAAAACGATTCGACATGGGGTTGGGATTGGGCATTGATGCCGAATTCGGGCAACTATGCGTAGGTCTTAACTGTGACCTGGGATTAACAAACCTGATTGATGTGAAAGACTCAGAATTTGGCGATCCGAAAGGAAAAAACACCAACGCTGCATTGACAATAGGATATAAATTCTAATAAGAGAAGCATCTGTACGCTAAATGAGACAAACCATGAAAAGGTATCTATTACAGATACCTTTTTTTGTGACCGTTAAACAAATATAAATAACATATTTCGTAAAGCAAACAATGCACTTTTACTTCATTTAGACTATAAATAACCAATCAAAATAATGAAGTAATGAAAAAAGTATCGATTCTTATTTTTACATTTTGCATGATTTTAAGTTCATGTGCCACATCAAAAAGAGCACAACAGGAAGTTTCTATTACGGCAACACAATGGAAATTGATAACTGTGGGCACCTCTTCAAAGGAACTTAAACCGAGCGAAGAAAACCCTGTGACACTAAAAATAGAGAACAACCAGGCAAGTGGCAACAGTGGTTGCAACTATTTCTCGGGACCTGTAGAATTGAAAGAAAAAAGTCTCAAGTTTGGCGACTTGGCGTCAACCCGTAAGTATTGCATGGAAAGTATGGAAATAGAAAATGCCGTATTGAAAGCGTTGAGCGAAACGGATAATTACAGAATTAAGGACAATAAACTCGAACTTCGAAAAGGTTCCCAAACATTAGCTACATTTGCTATAGCCAATTAAGGCAACACGCGTACACGCGCATTCCAAACGAAATAAATAGTCTTAAAAAGAAAGTGGCAACTTTGTGCTTGCATACACAAAGTTGCCACTTAACATATTACGTTTCAACGAATACAAATACAATTTAGTTAGACTGAAAATCTACAAACAATTTGAATTCGTGTGCAGGTATGCTTATCGTTTGATTAGTAGCCGACACAGAAACAGATTCTCCCGTCATGTAGTTATACCACGTGCCCGTATGCGGGAAGGTAACGGTATAGCTGCCTGCCTGATTCGTAAAGTTGCCTGCAACAACAAGTTTCTTACCTCCCCCTTCAAGAGTCAGGAAGCGGCCGTTCAACCAGTTAGTATTTCCTTTTACCTGCCAGCTAAAGAGTGCTGAAGTATCAAATAATTCAGTATTTGCATTTCGCAAAGTCATCAGTTTGGCATAGGTGTCATAAAGCGCTTTGCGGCTTGCATCATCATAATACTCCCACTTAACAGGTTTCTTGCCGGTACGTCCGTTCTCTTCGATGGAATAATCGTAACCCAACTCACCAAATTGCCAAATCATTTTCGGACCGGGTACAGTAAGGAAGAAAGCCGTATTCACTTTCAGTTGCTTCATGCGATCAGCCAGACTCGTTTTAAACGTATAATTACCATAAGTGATTTGTTTAAAACTCATGCGTTCCTCGTCGTGGCTTTCCATGAACCCAACCAAAGAGCCCATAGGCATTGAAGTGTCATACAACCCCGAGAAATCAGAATTATCGGGAAATCCCATAGCCGATTCGCAATAGGCATAGTTCATGTTGCGCCACAAATACATGCCGTCATTGGCTAACTCCTTCTCTTCTGCGTTATCACAAAAATGCTCCAATATCATCATGGCCGAAGGATTGACTGTTTTCACCGTACTGTTGTAATCTTTAAGAATGGCAATACGAGTAGCATCGTAAGCAGAAGCCGTACTCTCCGTGCTACTTTTTTGTGTAAATCCTTTCGTCAGGTCAAAGCGGAAACCATCAATCTTATACTCTTTTAGCAAGAATTCAAGGTTCCGTTTTACAAAAGCACGAACCAAAGGAGATTCATGATTGAAGTCATGAAACACACTGTAAGGGTGAGGCGCATCCACATTAAACCATGGATTCTGAGCAGACGTTTTGTTCGTTGCACTGTTCCAATAAAGTTTAGCAAACGGATGTGAGCCGGTGGCATGATTATAAACCACATCAAAAATAACAGCAATGCCTTCTCCATGACATGCATCAATGAACTCCTTATACATCTTGTCTGTTCCATACGCTTTATCGAGCGCAAAGAAGAAACAAGGGTTATAGCCCCAACTATCGTTGCCGTCGAATTCCTGTACGGGCATCAATTCAATGGCATTTACCCCTAAAGATTTGAGGTAGCTCAATTTAGCCTTAGCTCCGTTGAGGTCGCCCGAAGCAGTGAAGTCACGCAACAACATCTCATAAATCACCAGATCATCTTTATCCTTCATTTTGAAAGCAGTATTCTTCCAAGTATAAGTATCCGGTTCTGTTTTAAACACGGAAACAATGCCTTCAGCTCCTTGAGGATACGTCTTGTCTTCATCATAGGTAGTAGAAGATATATAAGAATCATTATCCGGATCAAGTATTTTTCTGCTATAGGCATCAGCCAGACGCGTAGCGCCTTCTGCCGCCGTTCCTACATAATATTGGAAAGCATACTCTTTAGTCCCCGTCAAACCACTTAATGTAATCCACCAACAGCCGGCAGCGTCATCCCGATTCATCTGAGATTTATCATCATTTGTCAACTTCCAGCTATTGAAATCACCTACCACATGTGCATAATCTTTGTGATTACCACTCTTATCCTTGTCGTAAAGCACCAACGTAACAGTAGAGCTATTAATAATATTAATTCCCTCCTTTACTCCGGCAGGCAAGGTAGCATACTTAATAGCCGCAGGCGTAAATGGTTTGTATTTTGAATCGGTAACAGAAACAAAGGCATCATCAGTTAAGCCCTTCTTGCTGCCATCGGCGTTGCGAATCACAATGCCCAGTTTCTGAATGGAAGTTTCACCTGAAGCAAACCATTGCCGAACAGTGGGTGACAGCTTGACACTCCACACATTGTCGGCCGATTTGGTCATTTTACATTTTGAGATATTTTCCGTCCATTCGGCAGGAACATACTTCCAGCTTCCATCAACAATTACGCCTATGTGAATATAAACATCGCCAACATAATTATACAAAGCAGAAGTACTACCTGCTTTAAAAGTAATTGTCAGCTCCTGATCCGCATCGGGAGCAGTTGGAGAATAGTTCAAACCTTCTTTGATAACAACCGGTGGTTCTATGACAGGATCATCACTGCCACTGCAAGCAGCTATTAAAAAAGGGATTAATAATAAAAACCAATACTTATATCTCTTCATAAAACTAAAATTTTAAAATCAGGGCTCCAAGCAGTGTACCTGTTGAAGCCCCGATCATTATACTGAACAGTATGTAATTACTGTTTTACAATTGTGCATTTATAAGCCTTAGGATCACTTAAGTTTAAGGTAATTAAATAAGTACCACTTTCAGCAATGCTCATATTATCGCCGCCATAAGTCAGATTGCTTGCATTACCTCCTAAGCTAATATCCCATGCATTATTAGCTCTGAACTTCATGGCCTTTCCTCCTGTTAATTCAGCCGTTACAATCCATTCACCGGTAGTTGCATTGTAAGTCATATCAGTTGAAGCATCCCAGCTGCCCGGTGTTGCATCACCAATAATTCCCCAAACAGTTTTGGTCACCGTATAGGTCATAGGAGTTGTTGCTAAATTAGCAGTTAAGCGGTAATAACCGGCTTCAGTTACACTCATGTTTCCAGCGTCAGCGTCGGTACTTAGCGTCCCGTCTCCTCCGTTACCGTAATTCGGGCCGTCCCAGTTTGGTTGAGCGGCAAACTTAAACGCCTGATCAGCAGCTGTAAAGTTAACATATCCATCATACTTCATGTCATAGTTCTGACAATAAATAATAGGTGCCGAAGCAGGATCCCAACCTTGATGCGCCCCCGGTACATATAATTGAAGAACCATGTCGCCAATGTAGTCAATGGTGTAAGTTGATTCCATCATATTCAATGTAAACTTAACGTAGCCTGCTTCTTCAGCTATTTTACCGGCTTGAGCATTATCGTTTACTAATGTACCCGTTGCAGAAGTATCACCATCAGCAGACGGACCAAGAACACCGGGGTTAGTCCATATATTACCTGCATCCACATTCGATTGAGGAATGATTTTCCAGTAACAATTGGCAGGAACCTTAACGATAACAGTAAAATAAGGATCTTCATACACATCTTTACCGCTGTGATTGAATTTAACTAATTTGGTTCCGTCCCAAGCATTCATATCACCGATCAAGTAATAAGCAGTCTCAATAACGGGAGCCACTGGCGTAACAATAATATTAATCGTATCGGAAGAAGCGCGGAACACCTGACCATTCGTCTTCATGTATGCATGAACAACACCTTTCATGGTTCTCGCTTGCGGACGTTTACCAAAAAGCTGTGTTACAGCCGATTGTAAATCGGCTGTTGCAACTTTACCCGTTGACGTTAGACTCAAAAGTATTTTTTGGTCAAAGCTCAGATCGAAACCGGTAATCGTTTGCCCTTCACTCACCGGCGGAGCGGTGAATGAACAAACAGCAACCGAATCGGCCGTTACCGTTGCTAAATCAATTGCCGAAGCAGCCGTAGCTGAGAAAGAAACCGATTTACCATCTTCCTGTTCCCAACTCTGCGGAGCAGCAACATCTTCGTTAAAGTCCTCATCGCAAGCAACCAATGCTGATGCCAGCATGAGCATATATAATGCTATCTTTTTCATATTCATTTCCTGATTAAATGTTATTACTCATACTTTCCTTTACCAGTCATAAAGTTCAGGTAAGCTTTCTTTCCTGGACTACCAGTAAATCTTTCCTGATCACCTCCGGTAGCACGATAAGAAATAAGGCCATCTGCCAAAACGATAAACTCAGTTTTCCACCAATCAACATCTTTCAGTTTAACGCACATACGTACCTCGCCTGTAGCAACAAAAGGAATGGAAGTAAAGAACCCTTCTCCATCTGCAGGAACAGTAAACTTGTTGGTCTCATCAAAGAAATCCCAACCGCCGGCTGTACCACCGGTCAAATAAACCTCAGGCTTATTAAACTCAACAGTGTAAACAATGTTACGGCCAACGATCTCAGCTTTTACAACCACCAGATACCAACCGGCTTTCGCAACAACAATATTACCGTCACCACTTAAACCAGCCTCTGCATTATCTTTCAACGTAGCAGTGGTTCCAAACTCAACGCCATCCCAAGCCTTTTCAATGTTGAACTTCAGTTCGCCCTTCTCAGGAACATAAATCATTCTCCAGAACGTACCGTTATTGTCATAGGTAGGAATCATTGCAATAGAGTTTTTCTCCCAATCCCATCCGCCAACACCGCTTCCGATGATATTCATTGTTTTGGGTAACACAACCGGACTTAATGCGAAATGTACGCGAACATTCTGTAATTCAACCACATTGGAATATATTTCTCCCGTTCCGGTTGTTAATGCCGCCTTAAGACGAACATACATCTTGGTCACAATAGGAAATTCATCTTCTGTCTTGCCATTAGCTAAAGCCATTGTAGTTGCTGCTGTCGCAATTTCCGATGCATCAACATTCATTTTGGCTGTTGTATAAGTAGTAGCTAAAGTAGTATAAGCTCCTTCGGTTGTAAAATCGTTGTTTAACGAAACCTGAACCGTATAGACTGTTGCAGCAGTAAAACCGTAATCAGGCTGCGAACAAGTCAGTTCCACGCTTGAAGACTTCGACAAGTCATATACTGCCGTAGAATAGGCAGGCGTATTCAATACAAAAGCAGTTGGATCCTGTAATATCGGATTTGAATCTCTGTCATCCTCACAAGCAGTGAAAAGAGATAATCCCAAGAACAAGGATGCCCATATCGTTATTTTTTTCATAATCATTACTTTTTATTAATTACTAAATCTTGTTGCAACCTCATTAATAACCAGGATTCTGTATCAGATTAGAGTTCGAATTCAAGTCGTTGGTAGGAATAGGATATAAGTTATAGTTTACACTAAAACTGGTTCCTGCCTGAGTACCACCTTTCCATTGCCAAGTATAATCAGAGTTACCACCAAATTTGCCAAAACGGATCAAATCAGAGCGACGACGGCCTTCGAATGCAAATTCTCTGGACCACTCATCCAAAATCATACTCAAGGTATAAGAAGTCTCCATCTTTGCATTAGCACGTTTACGAAGAGCATTAATCGCATTTTTTACGGGATCCGAACTGTTGTTGTTGTTTGCTCTGAGAGTTGCTTCAGCAAAAGTAAGGTAAGCTTCGGCAGCCCGCATAAAAGGCACATCCGTATCGGTGAATTTGGAATCATTAGATGAAGCTCCATCTGCTCTTACGTTTGAATACTTAGCACAAGAGAAGCCATTGACAAATTTGGATTCATCATCTATGGACAACGTACGATCAATTCCGTAAAACAAAGCACGATCATCTTTAGCAGCTGTAACCATTTCAGTAACTCCTACATTAGGAGCATCGGATGTTGGAAAGAATTTAGCCATCAGCTGAGGACGGCAACTGTTTCCGGCCCATCCTTCGGTAGTGCCGTAGTAAGGCATATCATCCTTATGTGTTGATGCAATCAAGAACAAACTGCCACCGTAATTTTTGGTTGTAGCTCCATCTTGCAAAATAGGAAGGATAATTTCAGTGTTCGCTGTATTAACAGAACTGCCATTGTTATCAGCCATAAACAAATGTTTATAAGTAGTGCTCAATGTATAAGCAGAGTTCATCACTTGTTCGGCATAAATAGCAGCATCTGTCCAACGTGCAGTACCGGTATAGACTTCAGCATTCAAGTACAAGCGTGACAACAATAACCATGCAGCTGCCTTATCAACACGGCCATACGTATTCTTACGTGGCTCCTTCATATCAGGTTCAATAGCTAATAATTCCGCTTCAACAAAGTTGAACAGCTCACTTCTTTTTGCTTGTTGAGGGTTCTCTGTTGAAACACTTGTTACCAAAGGAACATTGCCAAACATATCAATCAGGTAGTAATAATTCAATGCGCGAATAAAACGGGCTTCCGCACGCTGAGCAACAGACTCCTCATCCGTTTTTCCTTCCGTTTGTTCCAAGAAGAAGTTACATAGAGTCACATCAAAAAACAAACGATAATACAAACCTGCAACCTGGCTGTGAGAAGCTCCCCATGCGCCATAATTCAATTCAGGAATACCTACATCACCCCAGTTGCAATGAGCCTCATCGGTGGGTAATTCGTTCAGATTCCATATCAAGCGTACAAAATCAGAAGTTCCTTCATCAATTCCATCTACGTCACCACTTCCGGCAGGACCTTCCTGTCCCGTCAAGCCGAGTGTTGCATAAATTTTAGTAAAAACTTCGTTTTGATTAAATTCCATTGTTGTGCTCGGATCAATCGGATTAACATCCAAATCGCTCACACAAGAAGTTACACTGAGCGCCAATGTCAAGGCTGCTGCCGGTATAATTGATTTTAAATATCTTAATTTCATAATGATGTTCTTTAAATGTTAAGTGATTTAGAAGTTAAGACTTAAACCGATAAGTGAAACCAACGGACGTGGATAGATATCTCTGTCAATACCTCCGTTTACTTCCGGATCAAGGCCTTTGTAATCAGTAATCGTAAAGACATTGGATACTGCTGCATAAGCACGTCCACTAACACCTAATCCAAAAAGTCTCTTGAATGAATATCCCAACGTAATATTATCACATTTCAGGAAAGAAGCATTCTGTACATAATAATCGGACATATAGTAGTTACCGGTTCCCTGGAAGTTATTGGCAAGTACCATGGTAGGACGGTTAACCAAGAAATTCGAAGGAGCATAGAGTGTGCCCATATCACTGCTGTTTGATTCTACATCATTATATACATAATTATTAAAGCTGGCACGCAGTGAGAAGCTCAAATCCCAAGCTTTATAAATTAATTTAGAGGTGAATCCCATCAACACATCTGCTGTTGGCTTTTTATAGAAGTATTTATCACTTTCATTGACTACGCCATCACCATTGCGGTCTACAAACAAGTTTTCAATCGGTTTACCGTTTTTATCATATACTTGTTGGTATACATAGAAAGAAGAAGCCGGGTGTCCAACAGCATGCGCCTGAACCGTATTACCTGTTCCGGCAGAAATACCACCTGTAGTAACATAGTATCCTTCGCCTTCACCACTGGTTAATTTAGTAATTTCATTCTTATTATATGTGAGATTAAAACCAACATCCCAAGTCAAATCCTTTTCAACAATCGGTTTTGCATTGATTGTTAATTCAAAACCTTTGTTTTCCAAAGAACCTACATTCGCATTTACCTGATTCTTAAAGTTTGTACCGGCAGCAACATATACATAGTTCAACAAGTCATCAGTCTTGCGGAAATAGTAATCAGCCGAAGCAGTGATGCGACCATTAAGGAAACCAAAATCCAATCCGGCATTGTAAGTTGTTGTTTTTTCCCACTTCAGGTTTTTATTATAAGCATTGGGCCTATAAGTCTCACCATTTCCGTAACCGATAGGATAATAAGCACCATCTTTGTTGGCATTGTAAGAAGCAAAATAAGCATAATCACTACCAATGTTTTGCTGTCCTGTCATACCATATCCTAATCTGAGTTTCAAATCAGAGAAAAGATCTACATCTTTCATAAAAGCCTCTTCTTTTATTTTCCATCCCAACGCGAATGAAGGGAATGTTCCCCAACGATTGTCTTTGTGGAAACGAGAAGAACCGTCATGACGTACAGTAGCAGTAAACAAATACCTATCCAATAAAGAATAATTCAAACGACCAAAGAAAGAAACCAAGAAGTTCTCTGAAGCCCATTCTTTGGTTGTCAGGTTATATGCTTCACCCGGTTTTTCAGTATGAGTAGACTGATAATAACCATTGTACCGTGAAGATCCTTCGCGGTGAAAATGTTGCCACTCATAACCACCCATTACATCAAAGTTGTGAATATTCAGCTGCTTAGTATATTGTAAATAAGAGTTGAAAGAAAGATTATATTTATCAATCTTTTCCCATCCATAACTACCGTAATAGTTATTAGAAGCAGAATAAGGACTCACATCCGTATTCTGTTTACCGGTTGAAACATCCATACCTCCATTCATGTGAAGACGAAGATCGGGTAAGAAATGGAATTTATAATCAACTTCGAGATTACCTACTAAAGATTTCGATGTGGCTCTATCGTTTTTCATTTCAAGCGTAGAAACCGGATTGGCAGGTGCCAATGAGTTGAATGTGCGCGTCCAGTTCGGATCATTCAAAGAAGTACCATTTGTTGTCCACTGAAAATACCCACCAAAATAGTTTTTGTACACATCATCAGAAGAATAAACAGACTGCGTTGGATCAAAACGAGCGGCTGCTCCCACTACCCCACTATCGGCATAACGGCTTTTAGCCAACATCGCCTTCAAGTTTCCGTTCAATTTCAAATAACCATCAAGGAACGAAGGAGCTACATTAACAGATGCCGTATAACGTTCAAATTTAGAAGTTTCAATAATACCATTCTGATTGGTATACCCCAAAGAAACACGATAAGGCATATTCTTCAAGCCTCCCGATATGGTAAGATTATGGTCTGTACTCAATGCAGTTCTATAGATCTCATCTTGCCAGTCAGTATTACTGTTTCCCAAAGCTCTGTAGGCATCACTATCTTCTCCATAGAGTTCTACAATCCACTTACGATAATCACTTGCGTTCAGTACATCAAGCGTCTCTTTGACATTACTCATTGAAACATTACCGTCGTATGCCACACTAGGTGCTGCCCCGGCAGAACCTTTTTTAGTAGTGATGATAATCACACCGTTTGATGCACGTGAACCGTAGATAGCAGTTGCAGAGGCATCCTTTAATACCGTAAAAGTTTCAATGTCGTTGGGGTTTACCATTGACAAAGGGTTGGCCAAACCTTTAACGCCATCGTTATCCATTGCCAAACCATCAATGATAATCAACGGATCATTACTAGCCGAAAGAGAAGAACCACCACGAATACGTATGGTCGCTCCACCACCCGGCGTACCACCATTGGAAACAACATTTACACCGGCTATTTTACCGGCCATCAAATCTTGCGCATTGGTTGTAAGTCCACGATTCAATTTATCAGGTTTTATAGCCGTAACCGAACCTGTTGCATCGTTTTTCTTCACTGTACCGTAGCCGATAACTACAGCCTCCTCAAGCATCACCGCATCATCCTGAAGCGTAACTACCATGTTACGGGCTGCTGGAATCTCGGCCGACTTGTATCCTACAAATGAGAATACTAAAATAGAATTCTGAGGAGCATTCAGAACAAAGTTACCATCTAAATCTGTAATTGTTCCGTTCGAAGTGCCTTTAACCAATATGTTAGCACCAATAATTGGCTCGCCTGTTACATCTTTCACATGTCCCTTAATAGAGATCTGTTGAGCAAAAGCGCCAATTGACAAGAACATCCCTAATAGCAGGGGAAGAATCGTTCGAAGGATTCTAAGATTAACTTGCTTCATGCATTCTTAAAATTAAAGTTAACAATATATTGAATATACATTTCACATCACTAACAGAACCTCTCATTCTGTTCGTTTGTCACTGCAACAAAAATAGGACTTCTTAACATGAGCGATACAACTTATTTAGTCAAATCTGCATTTAGCACAGTGCAATCGTTTGCACTCCGATGCGGAATCAAACACACCTCATAATCAAACAATTGCGGTTCGTTCCATTATTTTTGCATACAGTTAAAACAAAGTCCACATGCAATGGTTTTGTTATTTCCTTTGTATTATTTACCTTTGATTGAAACATTGAGAACCATGAACAAACCGCAGATCACAATAAAAGATATCGCCAAGGCGTTGAACGTCTCTCCTTCAACTGTGTCCAGGGCATTAAAAGACAACCCCGACATTAGTCAGGATACTCGAGATGCCATCAACAAATACGCGCGCGAACATAATTATAAGCCCAATGCTTTGGCCCTGAATCTTCGCACCAGTCGTTCAAACACCATTGGTGTTATTATTCCGCAATTGGTACATCATTTTTTCTCTTGCGTATTAAGCGGCATAGAAATGCAGGCGGCTAAAGCCGGCTATAACATTTTAGTGGCACAGAGCAATGAAGAGTACGAACAGGAAGTCAAAATAGTACACTCCTTTCTTGCTGCAAGAGTATGCGGCGTTATTACTTCATTGGCTAAAGACACCTCTCAATACGATCACTACCAAGAACTCCTGAACAACAACATACCTATTGTTTTTTATGATCGCATTTGTACCGGTATCAATACCGAACGAGTGGTTGTTGACGATTATGCCGGTTCCTTTGCTGCCGTTGAATACATGATTCAGACCGGCTGCAAACGTATTTTATTTTATAGCGGGCCACCTCATTTGGAAATATCCAAAAATAGAAGAAACGGTTATTTGGATGCCATGAGAAAATACAAAGTTCCGGTAGACGACAACATGATTAAATTATGCGACACCCGGGAACAAGCCATAGCCATCACGCCCGACCTGCTGGAAAAGAAAAATCGTCCCGATGGTTTTTTTGCTATTAACGACGAAACAGCTTCAGGCATTTTGTATGCTTGTAAACTAGTAGGGCTTAAAGTACCCGATGAAGTCTCGATCTGTGGTTTTACCGATGGAGCCATTGCACAAAGTACAGATCCGAAACTAACTACCGTAGAGCAACACGGACAAGAAGTTGGGGAAAGTGCTTTTGAGATTTTAATAGGCCGCTTAGAGGGAACAAGCGGAGAACAAAAAAACAACAACCGGATTGTTAAAACCAATCTGGTAGTTCGAGGAACCACAAAATAATAATTACTAAGAAATAATACCATGAAAGTAAAACCAGATTTAAGTTTTTGGAAACTGTGGAACATCAGTTTTGGATTTTTCGGGGTACAAATAGCCTATGCACTTCAAAGTGCAAACATCAGTCGAATCTTTGCCACCTTGGGTGCCGATCCGCACAACCTCAGTTATTTTTGGATACTGCCACCACTGGCCGGAATTATTGTTCAACCCATTATCGGATCGGCAAGTGATAAAACATGGACCCGATTCGGCCGACGCATCCCCTATTTATTTATAGGATCTCTCATTGCAGTACTAGTTATGTGTTTGCTCCCCAATGCCGGAAGTTTCGGAATGGCTATAAGCACAGCTATGATATTCGGACTCATTTCTCTCATGTTTCTGGATACTTCAATCAACATGGCGATGCAACCTTTTAAAATGTTGGTAGGTGACATGGTTAACGAAAAGCAAAAAGGCTTGGCCTACTCCATTCAAAGTTTCTTATGCAATGCAGGCAGTCTGATGGGTTACCTTTTCCCTTTTCTATTTACATGGATAGGCATTAACAATGTAGCAGCCAAAGGAACGGTTCCCGATTCTGTTATTTACTCATTTTACATCGGATCGGCTATCCTGATGCTTTGCGTAATATACACATCTGTCAAAGTGAAAGAAATGCCTCCTAAAGAATTTGAAGAATTTCATGGTATAACGGCTGATGAGAAACAAGAAAAAACAGATTTTATATCCTTATTAAAACATGCACCCAAAGTATTCTGGACAGTCGGCTTGGTCCAATTCTTTAGTTGGGCCGCCTTCATGTACATGTGGACATATACCAATGGAGCTATAGCCGATACCGTTTGGAATACCACTAACGTACAAAACGCAGGCTACCAGGAAGCCGGGAACTGGGTAGGCGTACTATTTGCTGTACAAGCCATTGGCTCGGTTCTATGGGCAGTGATACTTCCATTATTCAAATCTCGCAAACTAGCTTACTCATTAAGTTTGCTGTTAGGTGGCTGTGGTTTTGTATCCACCCTGTTTTTTACCGATCAATATCTATTATTCATATCTTATTTACTGATAGGTTGTGCTTGGGCAGCCATGTTGGCAATGCCATTCACCATATTGACCAACTCCATATCCGGTAAAAACATGGGAGCTTATCTGGGATTATTCAACGGAACCATTTGCATTCCGCAAATTGTGGCAGCCGTAGTTGGTGGCGGCATTTTACACTTAGTGGGAGGCAAACAAATAAATATGTTAGTTCTTGCCGGTGCATTATTAATGATAGGTGCCTGCTGTGTATATTTCGTTAAAGAAACAGTGGTACACACAAACGATAAATAAAAAACAAGGGAAATACTTGCATAGTCATTTTTATAAAGTATTTTTGTAGAAGATACAAACCTTGTAGCAGTTATTTATTATTAAAACGGCACTATATCATGAAGAAATTCCTCAAAACAGATGAATGGAATGTTATTGAAGAGAGTTTTCACGCTGACAACCTGCGCGCTTTCGAAAGTATTTTCAGTTTAGGAAACGGCAGGCTGGGACAGCGTGGCAATTTTGAGGAAACATACAGCAGTGACACGTTACAAGGTTCTTATCTGGCAGGTATTTCATATCTGGACAAGACTCGTGTGGGATGGTGGAAAAACGGATATCCCAACTATTTCACCCGTATACCGAATGCGCCCAATTGGAGTGGCATTATTGTGAGATTAATTGACGAAGAACTCGACCTGGCACTCTGGGATGTAGATTCCTTTGAGAGACGACTCGATATGAAAGAGGGAATCTCTTATCGCGATTTCCAGGTGACTTCACCCAAAGGTCATAAACTGAAAGTACATGTTGAGCACATAACCAGCATGGCAAATCAAAACCTGTGTATTATAAAATACAGCGTAACATCAGTCAATTACGAAGGGAAAATATCACTGGTTCCCTACATAAATGGTGACGTAAAGCATGAGACATCTAATTTCAATGAAAAGATGTGGAATATTTTACGAGCTGAAACAACCTCCGAATATGCTTATTTATGGACGCAGACACGACATGAAGACTCGCAAGTGTGTAGTTGCATGACATACCAGCTCTTTAAAAACAGCAAAGAAATCACCGGGAATCCCATTAAGATAGAGAAAGAAAAAAATGACCGGGTTCAGTATTGGAGCCGATGTAAAACCCGGTGAGCGGGTCACTTTGATAAAATATACCGCTGTTCTAAGTTCGCTTTACTACGATCGTCAGCTATTGGTTGATGAAGCTGTATCTGAAAGTAAAAAAGCAAAAGCAATAGGATGGGATGCACTGGTAAACGAACATAAAAAGGTGTGGGAAGACATCTGGAACGAAACAGATGTAATCATAGACGGAGACCCCGAAGCGCAACAAGGAATTCGGTTTAACATTTTTCAATTGAACCAAACCTATCGGGGAGACGACCCACGACTAAACATCGGATCCAAAGGATTTACAGGCGAAAAATACGGAGGAAATACCTATTGGAACACAGAGTTATGCTGCGTACCCTTCTTCTTATTGTCTAATCCTAAAGACGTAGCGCGTAATTTATTACTTTATCGATACAATCACTTACCTAAAGCCATTGAGAACGCTAAAAAACTTGGATTTAGCGGAGGCGCAGCTCTTTACCCCATGGTTACCATCAACGGAGACGAATGCCATAATGAATGGGAAATCACCTTCGAAGAAATACACCGCAATAGCATTATAGCTTACGCCATCATGTTGTATACCACCATGACCGGCAACAAAGAGTATGTCGCTCATTATGGATTGGAGGTACTCATCGCAATCAGTCGCTTTTGGAGCCAACGAGTTTCTTTCTCGCAGCCCAAACAAAAATATGTGATATTAGGAGTTACCGGTCCTAACGAATATGAAAACAACGTTGACAATAACTGGTACACGAACTACTCTTGCATACAATGTTTAAATGTGACCCTCGAGTATTTGGAGATGATAGCATTAGAGTACCCTGATGAGTATGCTCGTATCCGTAGAAAGACTTCTTTTGATAAAGAAGAGACACACCGGTGGAAAGAAATCATAGACAATATGTACATGCCTGAAGATAAAGAACTGGGCATATTTGTACAACATGACGGTTACCTAGACAAAGAATTAAAAACGGTACAAGATATTCCGACCAATGAGCGCCCTATCAACCAACATTGGTCATGGGATCGTATATTACGTTCTTGTTACATCAAACAAAGCGATGTATTGCTAGGTTTGTATTTATATTACACCAACTTCGACAAAGAATTCATCCGTCGCAATTTTGACTTTTACGAACCTCGCACAGTACATGAATCATCTCTTTCACCCTATCTGCATTCCATTTTAGCTTCACGAGTAGGTTACGTAGACAAAGCCTACAATCTGTTTCTGCATGCTACTCGTCTTGACTTGGATGATTACAACAATGAATTAGAGCAAGGTTTGCACATAACCAGTATGGCAGGCGGGTGGCTCGCTATAGTACGAGGATTTGCCGGCATGCAAGTGCTCGAGGGGCTGATGAGTTTCAGTCCTACAATTCCTCAAAAATGGAACAGCTATACTTTTAAAATTAATTTTCGGGAACGAACACTTCAGCTATGCATCAACAAAAGAAATATTGAAGTCAAACTCATTAAGGGTCAAAGTCTGAAAATCAAAGTGTATGAAAAAGAATATATTTTAGAAGAAAACAACCCAGCAATCATATCTACAATTATAAAAAATCAATAACACATGAGAAAATTTGCCTTAATCCTTTCTCTTATTTTATGCCTCAGCATAATAGATTCAGTACAAGCAGCCAATAGTGGTCAAAGCTACATGCAGCAAGCACAATCCAGTTTGAGTCGTAAAGAATACACTCAAGCCCGTTATTTGTTCCTTCAAGCCTATAATGCTTACATAAAAGAAGGCAATACTGCTTCGGCAATAAAGTGTGGCCTGCAAACGACTTCACTTTATTATCGTGAAAATTACTATAAAGAAGCCTTCAACCTGTGCACCAGCATGGAACAGGAAGTAACCAAGCATGAACAAAAGACTGGGAAATATATGCCTGAACTTCGTTTCTACATCAATAAAGAGCGCCTGCACATGTACATTTCTTTAAAACGGGCTCCCCAAGCGCTAGAATTATTAAACAAAATAGAACAGTTGTCAAATAATGTACAAAATGATTCTATCAAAGAAGATTTTATGTATACCAAGGCAAATTATTATTACGCATTCGGTATATATGCTCAAGGAGATATTTATTTCTCGAAGTTAATCAGTGAATACAAAGCACAAAAAAAGAACGAAAAGGCAGAAGCCCTATACAAGCAGCTCATTGTGTTAGCTCAAAAAACAAATAATGCAACATTAGTTGCCCGTACATACGAGAAACTAATAGCTTGGACTGACTCTGTAAAAGCAGCCAGTGCCCAAGATGAGCTTAGCGTTTTAAAGCGAAAATATGATGAGAGTCAACGAACCATAAAAGAGAAAGAAAACTCTCTTTCCAACAAACAGTACATGATAGTAGGTCTTTCCGTGGTAATAGCTATCATCATTGGTTTATTAATCGCTTGTGGAGTTATTTTGCTCCGTTATATGGTAAACAACCGAAAACAAAAAAGAATAATTACTCTGGCAAATGAGAATAATGAAATGAAAACAAAATTCATTCAGAACATCTCAGCACAAATGGAACCCACTTTAGGCAGAATGAATTCCTCTCAGCCAGAGGTCAAAGCATTGAAAGATTTTGGCGAGCACATCAAAGAGCTTGCTAATCTAGAAAATGAATTATCAGATTTATACGAAACAAAAAACATTAATATCAATACCTTCTGTGAAGAAATAATGCTAAGAATTAAAGACCTAGTTCAGACTGAAGTTTCTTGTGTCGTTAATGCGCCCAAGTTAACAATAAAAGCAAACCCGGAACAACTAGAGCGCGTATTGTTGCACTTATTACGCAACGCAGCCAATTATACTCCTGAAGGTGGAAAAATCATGCTTGATTTCAAAAAGAGAGGTGCACACACGCACCAATTTATTGTTACTGATACTGGTTGTGGTATTCCTGAAGAAAAGCAAGAGAATCTATTTAAACCATTTTCTGAAATAAGAGATTTCACAGAAGGAGATGGAATGGGATTACCTATTTGTTCACTCATAGCTATTAAGATGAACGGTAATTTAAGTTTGGACACCACTTACCACAAAGGATCTCGTTTTATATTGGAATTACATGCATAATTAAAATTAAAAAAAATACGCCGGTTCATTGCTTATGTAATCAACCGGCGTTCCTTTTATTTTAGCTACCCAAGAAATGAAATCAGCACACCGGCAGCAACAGCCGAACCGATAACACCGGAGATATTGCTGGACATGCAATACTGTAGCACATGATTTTTAGAATCATACTTCAACGCAATTTCGTTGGCCACCCTACTAGCCATAGGTACAGCACTCAACCCCGTTGCGCCAATTAGCGGATTAATTTTTTTCTTGCTAAACAAATTAACTACCTTTACAAATAAAATACCGCCGGAGATAGATAACGCAAACGCCAAGAAGCCGCCAACAACAATACCGATAGTCGTCCAGTTAAGAAAAGCCTCCGTAGTCATAGTCGCACCCACTGATAGACCAAGAAAAATGGTTGCAGCATTCATGATACTGTTTGATGCAGCATCAAACAGGCGGAACGTATTAGTACCAATTTCCTTTACCAGATTTCCAAACATCAGCATCCCTACCAAAGGAACTGCACTAGGTACAAATAATGCTACCACCGTAGTAACTACAATGGGAAATAATATCTTCAACACACGCAAATTCTTGATTTGCGTTTTTGACGGATACAACTTCTCCTGCTCCTTCATATTGATACTTAATTCTTTTTTTGTGCAAAGCAGTTTTACCACCAGCGGAATAATAACAGGAACCAGCGCCATGTAAGAATAAGCCGCGATAGCAATAGGACCCAGCAAATGAGGCGCCAACTTAATGGTTGTAAAGATAGCCGTAGGACCATCAGCGCCACCTATAATTCCCAATGAAGCAGCTTCTTGCGGAGTAAATCCCATTAAAATGGCAACCAGCAGAACCGTAAATATTCCTAATTGAGCAGCCGCACCAAATATAGAAAGACGTAGGTTTCTCAACATCGGTCCAAAATCAGTTAATGCCCCTACTCCCATAAAAATAATTGGGGGTAAGAAACCTGTTTTGATTAACATGTAATACACAAAATTCATTAGCCCCAATTCATGTGCAATATCATGCAAAGGCATTTCCCAGATATTCTTCATAGCCCCGTGCACATTCACCATTCCATACTCATCCGCTTGTATTACTCCCATGTCACCCCCGGGGAAGTTGGCCAGCAACACACCAAAAGCAATAGGCACAAGCAGCAAAGGTTCATATTGCTTTTTAATGCCCAAATAAAGTAATACAAAAGCGATGGCATACATTATCAAAAACTGCGGTTCAGCAATGATATTGCTGAAAGCAGTCATTTCATATAAATTCTCAAATATATCGTTCATTACCCAATCTTCATTAAAACATCGTCTTCAGATACCGCATCTCCCTGAGCAAAACCAATGGCCGTAACTGTTCCGGCAAACTCGGCACGGATGGCATTATACGTTTTCATGGCTTCAACATAGCATATAACGTCCCCTTGTTGCACTGCATCACCCACTTTAAGAGGAGTGTCGGATGCATTCTTGGTCAGGAAGAACTTCCCTTCCAGCGGAGAAAGCACCTCTTTTCCTTCTCCAAGAGGAGCAACAGGCTGTGCACCGGATGCCGCTAACTCAGCTTCACCGTAAGCCACTGTTACCCGATAAGCCTGTCCGTCCACCTGCACCGTAAGTGTTTTAGGTTTTACTTCCTCCTCCGGAGCCTTATCTCTTTCTGCTCTTCGCTTGGCTACATCTTCTAGAAAATCTTCTTTGGCCTTTCCACTCTTATAAGCCTCATATTGAGCAGGATGCATGGCATATTCAAAAAGTTCCTCCTCATCTTGTCCTAATTCCCACTTGTTTTCTTTCATCAATTTGCGATACTTGTCCAGTGCATCCGGATAGTTTTCTTGCGGATTTCCTTCGAAAAACTTACGTCCCTCACGCTCCGCCTTCTCAATAATCTCAGGAGCCAACTGACCCGGTAAGCGACCGGCCTTACCCAATAACATATCCCAAATGTCATCGGCAATCATTCCCCAACGCTCTTTTCCTTTTTCCATGGCCATTACATTCATCATAGCCAGATTCTTCACATACTGACTAAATGGAGTTACCAAAGGAGGGTATCCTACACGCGGCCACACATAAGCCACCTCGTTGAACAATTTGATTAAAAGCTCATCTTGTGTCATAAACGGAAGATTGTGTTTTGCTTTGTACTTGTTGATTGATTCCAGATTAGCTTCCAGGTCAGCCATCAAACTCCCCATCATACCACCGGGAAGCCCGGGTCCGATAAGCAACGAATTCATCAAACGATTTTTAGGGCTGATGTACAAGCCTAAAAAATCATCCATAAATTCTTGTACAAGACTACGCACCTTCATATATGCCTCCATATTAATTTCAGGAACTTGAAAGCCCGCATCTTTTAGCATAGCCTGCACGCTAAGTAAATCGGCATGCCCTGTTCCCCAAGAAAGCGGTTCCATGCCTACATCAATATAATCACAACCAGCATTACAAACCTCCAGAATGGACGCCATATTGAAACCCGGTCCGGCGTGACTGTGATACTGTACTGGCACCTCCGGATGAGCTTCTTTAATATTAGCGACAATTTTCCCAAAAGAAACGGGGCGTCCGATGCCTGCCATATCCTTGATGCAAATTTCGTCCGCCCCTAGTTTAATGAGCTCCAACGCCATGTTGGTATAATACTCAACCGTGTGGATGGGCGAATGCGTGATACAAAGCGAACATTGAGAAATCATACCAGCTTCCTTGGCATAAGTTATAGACGGTGCAATGTTTCTGATATCATTCAATCCGCAAAAGGTACGGGCAATATCTGTTCCTTGTGCTTTTTTGACTTTATAGAATAGCTGACGCACGTCTGCCGGTACGGGACTCATGCGAAGCCCATTGAGCGCACGATCTAGCATATGTGTTTGTATTCCTGCCTCCTGAAAAAGTTTTGTCCAGTCGCGTACTGCCTTGTTGGGATTCTCACCAAATAACAAATTAACCTGTTCAAAACCTCCCCCATTGGTTTCAACACGCGCAAAACATCCCATTTCAATAATGGCAGGCGCCACTTTTACCAGCTGATCTACTCTGGGAACATATTTTCCGGCCGATTGCCACATGTCTCTGAATAGCAAGCTGAACTTAATTTCTTTTTTCATATAGCTCTTATATTTTAATTAATTTTTTCGACTTTGGTTATCTTCCCTTTTCCGTGAGTTACCACGTTAACTGCAGCAGTAATGGCAGCTAGTACATTACCCGGTATCGGTAACGGACCTTTAGGCATAATTTGTTTGGCAGCAACCTCTTCTTCAGGGGCATATTTATTAACCAAGGCAATCAGAAATTTACCCAAATAAATTAATAGTAAAAGGATGGCAAAGACCGTTCCCATCCCAACAACAAGCAGCAAAAAGGCTGTCTCGATATTCTCCATAATACAATCAGATTTTATAGTTTATAAATAAAAAGAGGCGTTTTGTTTTAAAACGCCACAAAATAGAAATTATATCTTATAAAATAAAAAATGCTAATTGCAAAAACAAACAAATATCAATCGTAAAATAAATAAGCATGGATATGCAATAATAATATTACCTTTGCCACAAAGCAAACTACAAAAATTATGAAAATCAAGTGTTTAATACAATATATAACTTATTATTCTATTCTGTCCTTTTTGTTTTGCGGATGCAACACTGATCACAAATACATGAGTGAACTGAGACAAATTGATTCACTAATTTATTCAAATCCACAACAAGCATTAACTCTTTTACAACAAATCTCACTTGATTCCCTTTCTAGTAAAGAAGAAAATGCATATTACGGGCTCTTGTTATCGCATGCTTCCGATAGGAATGAACGTAATTTACTTCCCTGTGATTCCCTGCTCAACCTTGCCATTGACTATTATCGCAGGGGGTTCAACAAAGGCAGGTCGCTATTCTATAAAGCCCGACTCCTAACTGCAATGGGTATGGAAGACGAAGCCATGGGATACTATTTCGGTTCGTTAAAAGAATTCGGTCATACACCTCGCGAAATTCGTTTTAAAGGAATGGTGTATGAAGACTTGGGAAATATCTATTTTGACCAGGCCATCTATAAAGAAGCACTCGAAAAATACACCACTGCATTAAAATATTATTCTATTATCAACGATAAAAAAGCAATGATATATGCTTCCAGTATGGCTTCAAGTGTCTGTTTAGTGGATTCTGATAATGAAAAAGCCCATCATTTTCTAAACATGGAAATGCAGCTGGCAAAAGAGATAAATGATTCTTGTTACATAAGCAATACATTACAGCATGCCAGTGTTTTCTACGAAAGCACAGATAAGCCCGACAGCGCCTTATATTATGCAAAAAAGGCTTTGAGTTTCACGACAGGTAACACGAACACATCCAAGTGGCTGTCTTCAATTGGGCGCATATACCTCGAAAAAGGACAAACAGACTCTGCCCGCCATTATCTGGAAGCCAGTCTAAACACCAAAGATGTTGAAGCTCTCGCTATATCACATGTCAGTTTAGCCGAAATAGAAAAAGACAGGCATAATTACAAAAGTGCTTATAATCATCTGGAGCAATACACAGACGTAATTGACTCCATAGCCGCAGCAGATAAATCATCGGAGATACAGAAGTTAGGTTATCAACATGAAGCCGAAGTAAAAATAGCAAAACACAAAGGCGAGATGCAACTAAGTAATGCATTGATTATTACCGCTGCCATAATAGCTATCCTCATCTTAATTGTCATTCTGCAACAAATAAGCAAACGTAAGAAAACAGCCCAACTAAGATATGAGCGTAAAATAAATAGCATGAATCAAGATATGAAAATATTGCAAACACGCATCACGCAGAATGAAACAATGCTCACTTATTTAAGAAAAGAGCAAGAGAGCTATACTGCCGAGATACAAAATAAAGAGCAAGAAATAAAAGACTTGTATCAACAAAGAGAGGAAGTGCAACATGCCTTCTTCAGACAAAGTGCTATTTACAAGAAAATTAATAAACTAGCCAAACAAGATACAGCCGACAAGAAGAAAATCAATGTATTAAATCTATCCGATCAAGAATCACTAAGAGATACTATTTTTGCAATTTACAATGATTCGATAACAGAGTTACGTCTTCAACATCCCCGGTTAACTGACGAAGATATTATTTTCCTCTGCCTCGAAAAGAACAATTTACCTTCCTCAATCATAGCCTACTGCTTTGGAAGCACCAATACGCAAGTTATCAACCAAAGGCGTTACAGGCTCAAAGAAAGGATGACCAATTAGCATCGGCAAGTAGCAAGTGTTATAGTACAAAAACATAGGATATTGATAATCAGGCACTTATGTTTTTCAAGTGTTATAGTATTTATAACGCATAGTGTTTATTTACTACCTATCTTTGTAGCATCAATAGATTGCATAGCATATACAATATTTAAGATATCAGCTTTCACTAAGATAGCTAGCTGGCTAGACAAACTTTACTATACAACTTGGGATGCGCTTTTTGAAAGCGCATCCCAAGAAATTTATCCTAAAACACTTAAAATTCACTTGTGAAGTGAAACTTAATGTGCTTAAAATCCATTTGAGCCATTTGCAACACGTAGTTGCTATCTGCCAAGAACACATCGCGTCCTTCACGGTCTTTAGCCATAAACTGATACTTCCGTTTCTTGAAAGCATCTAGTTCAGCCGCATCGTCACTCTCAATCCAGCAAGCTTTATACAAACTCACGGGCTCCCAACGGCAAGAAGCATTATATTCATTCAGCAAACGATACTGAATCACTTCAAACTGAAGTTGCCCTACGGTACCAATAATCTTACGGCCGTTGAACTGATTCACAAAAAGCTGTGCTACACCCTCATCCATCAACTGATCAATTCCTTTGGCCAATTGTTTTTGTTTCATTGGGTCAGCGTTCTCAATGTATTTAAACATCTCCGGCGAGAAACTTGGCAAGCCACGGAAATGAAGCATTTCTCCTTCCGTAAGCGTATCACCTATCTTAAATGTACCGTTGTCGGGTAAACCAATGATATCACCCGCCCAAGCCTCATCAATAGTTGTTTTACGCTGCGCCATGAACTGCGTGGGCGATGAAAAACGCATGCTTTTGCCGTGACGAACATGCAAATAAGGTGCATTACGAACAAATTTTCCCGAGCAAATTTTACAGAAAGCCACACAAGAGCGGTGGTTGGGATCAATGTTAGCTGTTATTTTGAAAATAAAACCGGTAAACTTAGGTTCCTCGGGTTTCACCTCACGTTCTTCCGCTTGCACAGCACGCGGACTGGGAGCAATTTCCACAAAACAATCGAGCAACTCTTTTACACCAAAATTATTCAGAGCAGATCCAAAGAACACAGGAGCAATCTCCGCTTTCAAGTAATCATCTACCTGAAATTCAGGATACACACCGTCTACCAGTTCCAATTCCGAACGAAGTCTTTCGGCCAGCTCCGTGCCAATTTGCTTATCAAGCTCATCGCTCTCCAAGTCAAGTTCCACCTTCTCGGTTACTACCTGTTTAGACGGTTGGTAAAGATCCAGCTTCCCTTCATAAATGTTGTACACCCCCTTGAAACGGATACCCTGTTCGATAGGCCATGAGAGCGGGCGCACTTTGATGTGCAGTTCCTCTTCCAATTCATCAAGTAAATCGAAAGGATCACGACCTTCGCGGTCCATTTTATTGACGAAGATAATTACCGGCGTATTACGCATGCGGCACACTTCCATGAGTTTACGAGTCTGCGCTTCCACACCCTTGGCACCGTCAACTACAATAATGACACTATCAACAGCGGTCAATGTGCGAAAAGTATCTTCCGCAAAATCCTGGTGGCCCGGTGTATCAAGAATATTCACTTTGTAGTCTCCGTAATCAAACTCCATCACAGAGGTCGTTACCGAAATTCCACGCTGTTTCTCAATCTCCATCCAGTCACTCGTTGCCGTCTTCTTAATCTTATTACTTTTAACGGCACCGGCTACCTGAATCTGACCTCCGAAGAGCAACAACTTTTCCGTAAGTGTTGTTTTACCCGCATCGGGGTGAGAGATAATGGCGAACGTACGCCTCCTGTCTATTTCATTCATCTTGCTAAATTACTCGCTGTATATTTATTGTTTTTATTCTTTTTCTGCTTGAAGCAACAAATGCACACACTCGTTCAAGCTAGTTTCCCAATGAGGAATTTCAATGCCATAAGTCTGTTTGATAAGACTCTTATCGAGCACTGAATAATGCGGACGGGCTGCTTTGGTAGGGTAATCGGCTGTATGCAGCGGACGTACCTTACAGTTATTGATACCGGCCAGCTTGTGAATGGCCAACGTAAAATCAAACCACGAGCACACCCCTTCATTGCTAAAGTGATAAACACCCTTTACCACTCCTTTTTCTATAACCGCAAAAATGGCCACAGCCAAATCGCGGGCATAGGTAGGTGTGCCTACCTGATCAAAGATCACACCCAGCGTATCACGTTCGCGTCCTAAACGAATCATGGTTTTCACAAAGTTGTTACCATACGGAGAATATAGCCACGCTGTGCGAATCACAGCCGCCTTTTCACAGTTCTGCAACACTACTTGCTCACCCGCCAGCTTAGTGGAACCATATACGGAAGTAGGACAAGTTGGTTCCTTTTCCGTATAAGGAATATGATTGGTGCCATTGAACACATAATCTGTTGATATATGAATAACGGAAGCTCCCCTACGCTGTGCCGCAGCAGCCAGGTAACCCGGTGCCAGGTGGTTAAGCTTATCACAAAGTACCTTGTTGTCTTCGGCATTATCTACAGCCGTATAGGCTGCACAATTTACTACCACATCAATAGGGTTATCAGATATGAATGTTTCCACAGCCTCTTGGTTGCAGATATCCAATTCTTGCACATCAGTGAAAAAATAGTTGTGCTGCGCATGCTCTGCCGACAAATGGCGCATCTCGTTTCCCAATTGTCCGTTTGCTCCGGTTATCAGTATATTCATATCAATCTAAATCTAATTCTCCTTTTTTATCTTTATCATAATAGTTAGCCAGCATGGAAAGCAGATTTGTAATAGCCTCCAAAGCCTTAGCCGTGCCATCACTAACCGTTTTCTTCTGTAGTCTCAGCAACATGACACCATAAAGTGCTTCGAAACATGTTTCCAATTCCGGTTCATCTGTCTTATTTCCCTTGGACCTGAGCTCAACAATAAAGGACAGTGCCTTATAATAGGCTGAACTATAAAACGGAAATTTAGGTGAACGCAACAGTTGCATATGCAAATCGGTTAATCCGATTATTACATTTTTGTTAATTTGCAGGTGTCCTTTTTCCTTCACTCCCTCTTCGTGCATCATATTCACCAAATCAGCATACCACTGCCTTAGTTCCTGTTTTTGCTCCGAAGGTAAATCATACTTCCGGATTACTTGTTGCTCAATTTTATCCAAATCGCATTCGTTTGCGCGGATCAAATCTTCTACCTGCCACATATACAGAAGGTACTCAGCTATGTTTCTAGCTTTCAATTGTTGTGCTATGTACATAATTTTAATAGAATGAAGCGCCCAAAAGCGTAAAAATGAAGCCCAATAAAGATACCACCATCACTACACCGCCAATAATGCGGTTTATCAGCCAGATGCCGCGCAAGTTAAAGCATGTTCTCACCTTACTCACAAAAAAAGTAATGCCAAACCACCACGACAAAGCACCCAGCAGAATGGCCAGATAGCCAATCACCTCCTCGTAAACAGGCATGCCGGGCAACACAAATGCGAAGCGGGCAAACAAACCGATAAATAAGAAAATGATAAGCGGATTAGATAGTGTCACGGCAAAAGCCGTTATAAAATTGTGAAAAAAAGATCCTTTGATTGTCGATATAGGACGAATAGACTGTACCGGGTTACTGCGAAACGTATAAAACCCAAAGCCCAATAGCATGATGCTTCCCAACAACTGCAGATAAAACAGGTTGGCATTTATAAAATCGAATATAAAACTCATTCCGTAGCCTGTGAGCAGGGCGTAAGCAATATCGCTAAGCGAAGCTCCAAGGCCTGTTATAAAGCCATACCACCGCCCTTTATTTAGTGTGCGCTGTATACAAAGAACCCCAACAGGCCCTAGTGGTGCCGAGACCACCATGCCCACTATGAAACCCTTGATCAGTAAGTCCAATATGGTAACTTCAATTTCAAACATGCCGCAAATATCGTATTTTTAAATGAAAAGAGAGCAATGTGTTAACGTTTTTTCGTGACAAATTGCTTAGAATAAGAAAAAGCAGCGTTTTGAAGGGTTATTTGCCTTGCCGGCAACAAAATAAAGTACGCCCCTCTCTTTGTGGGAGAAGGGCGTATAAAGACAAACAAACAAATGATTCTATCTTCACAGACCGGCCATACATATAATTAAATCAGTGAAAAGTTTCCGAGAAATGGCACCACACTTAAAGTGCCCCAGGTGCCCTTGGTAGGAATTGATACGATTCAAAACATAAGCTGTATCGGCTTGGTCATTCATAGAATGAACCGCACGAAAGATGCGTTTCTTGGTTCTATTGTGCACATACAGCCGATGTGGTTTTACAAATGCTCCTAAAAATCCAATGCCATAATCGGTTCGTATCAATTCTGTTTTATGGTGATTCAGGCTCAGCCCTAATTCCTGTTTCAAGAAAGTTTGTATCTCTTTCAAATCAATTAGCAAACGTTCTTTGTTGCGACTTACAATAAAAAAATCGTCCACATATCTTCCATAATGTTTTTCCCTCAATACCCGCTTCACATATTGATCGAGCTGATTCAGGTAAATGTTGCTAAAAAGTTGTGATGTTAAGTTCCCAATAGGCAGTCCGCAATTAGCGGGCGTGTAAAATAAACTTTTATCTAGAGGTAGTCCGTTCCAGCAATGCATGGGACTTTTAACCACACACTTTTCGGTTGGTTCATTTTCAATGATCGTTTTTAATAAATAGAGCACAAAACCAATGTCAACGCTTTCACTCCATCGGGGTCCGTTGGCATAAATGCGCCGACAAGCCATTTTTTGAAGTTGGGCTTCGCAAACAGACAGTAATTTAATTCTGTTGATGCTCATAAAATAGCCCTTTATGTCCATTTTCAGCACATAGCACCGATGCGTATAATTATCAGAGCAGCTCCTTATGTGATGCGCCAGCCGGTTAATGCCATACCATGTACCTTTCTTTTTTCTGCACGAATAGCTATCGGCAATAAAAGTTCGTTCAAACAGGGGGTTCACATAGTTAAACAACAAGTGGTGCACTACCCGGTCACGAAATCCGGCAGCAAATATTTCGCGTTTCTTGGGCTCTTCCACAATGAAACAAGTGCTTCTGCCCACACGGTACTTTCTTTCATACAATTCGTCGCGCAGCTTTACCAATTCCTCTTCCATACACATTTCAAAGCGTAGTTGGTTGTGCGTGTTCCGTTTATGCCTGCGAGCATCATAATATGCCTCAATCAAATCGGCAAGCAAACGATTTTTGTCAAGAACGAAAGAAGAAGAGCATACGGCATGGGTAAGTGCTGAGACACAGCGCACCGTAAAGCCGTTGTTGCGATTGTTGTTGTTCGTGTTGGCATTGGTGCTGTTGAAGTTCAAGTTGTATGCGTTGGTAGTACCATTGGGCGTAGCCGACCAATAGTTGCCGTTCGTGCCAACATTGTTCATCGTTGTGCTGCCATTGTTGCGGTTGCCCGCAGCAGGCATACTAAAACAACCATCTGTCTTGAGTTCCTTTTCAGAGTCAAGATCTGACAATGAGAAAGAAAACGGTTTTTTATTGCCGGACATAGCGTAATTCAGATTTATGAATGATTCTCCTATACGTCATTTTACAACATCCTGCAGGTTGTTTGAATTCACACATCACTCTCCTTGCAACCTTAATTACAAGGACTCCGGATATTGCATGCCGCATCTCTTTACTTCTTTATTCTTTATTTTTTTGTTCTACTGACCTTGCATATTTTTCCCATTGCGCCAGTTGTTTTGAAACAGATTCGGTAACATCCATCAAACCGGCATACTGTTTTACCGAAATTTGTTTTGTATCATTTAAAATGCGTACCAGCAGCTTCACCACCACTACTTTTTCGCGGGCTTGCGCAATGTACATTTGTTTTTCTTTGTTTGCATTAGCCTTGTATATGCACAAGCACAATGCTATTAATTCTGTTTTTATCTGTTCGCCCAAAGTGTATCTGAAGTCTCGCTGCATTTTATTGCTTACCACAATAAACCGAAGCAACAGCAAATAGCTTTCTTTAAAAACAGGCAAGTTGTCATAAATGGCCATTTCTGTTAAAGTTCATTTTTTAGTGCCGAAAGAAACACCAGACACTCCAAAGGCGTTTTGGCTTCAATCGGAAATTCTTTTATTTTTCGTATCACAGCCGTTTCAGTATGAGCCGGCAGCGTAGGTTGTTGCACCAACGGTGTTGTTTGGGTTGAGTCGTTTATGGTTAATCGCCATTGATTAAAAGCATCTGAATCGATGGGGTTGGCAAGCCATATTTCGTAGCCATAGCTTGTTTCTTTCAGTTCTTGTTCCGTAAAGTGCCGGTTTATGCTCGTGCAGGGAAAACCCAATGAGATCAAATCAGCCTTAATCACTTTCATGTATTTTCTTTGCACCCTAAACTGCGCCCGTTGCGTTACAAAAGCATACGCCGAGCGTTCATAAGCTTTATAAAAAATCCCTTCACGAAACAAATGTATTCTATCAGTATTTAGCAATTCTAACGAAACAATATTTTTTGCTGAAGCCATACTTCCTTGTTTTATAACCTAAAAAAAGCGGGCGGCGAAACCGCCCGCTAAATAAATCAAATCAATCGAATACGCTCGACTAAGCTCGCTATTTATCTGAGACACAGCGCACCGTATAGCCGTTGTAGCGACCGTAGTTGCCCGTGCCGGCATAGGTGCTGC
>Ga0208694_1000286_pt1 | contig 79437 bp, 72 predicted proteins | sample AD_UKC078_MetaG_FD_184442 | JGI IMG/M metagenome (GOLD analysis project Ga0208694, IMG submission 184442) | Active sludge microbial communities of municipal wastewater-treating anaerobic digesters from USA - AD_UKC078_MetaG (SPAdes) (version 2) | ecosystem: Engineered > Bioreactor > Anaerobic >...
ATTTGATAGATATTTTCCAACATATCATCAATTTATGCGGACAATTTGGGGAAAAGTGTATTCTATATCAGTATTACGTAGGCCTGAGTATAAAAGATATAAACAACCGGGTTATGGCAATGATACACTTTTTGCAATGAATGCATTTTATAACGCCAACCGTGTTGGAATTTTATCTGAATCATTACATAAATATTATGTTTCTCCAAAATCTGTTTCTTATCAATTTGATAAAAATCGTACAAAATCTGATCGTGTTCTTTTTGATGCTGCTTGTGATTTTTTGATTTCAAAATGTGGAGCAGTCAGTGATGAAAATCTTAATTATCTATGGATTGTATATTTCAAAGCAATCAAGGATACGTTAAATGTTTTACTAAATGCTCAAATAAGCGTATCTGATAAATTTGAATATTTGCTCGATATATTTCAAAGCCGTCATACTCAAGAGCTTATCAAATGGCCGGGAGCAAAAGCGGAGAAAAACCGGTTATTTAGTCAGGCAGCATCAAGGATGCTAAGCAGTTCACCTTATCTTGTCGGATTAGAAGTAGGATTTTTATGTTATTTTAAGGATATTGTTTTTTCTATTCTGCAAAATGATGAAGAAAATGCACTTAGTCAAATTATAGAATTAATTGCAGAAGGAACAGAAATCCCTGATGAATATGTAGAGTCTTTGATGTTGCTGGCCTTAAACTTGTCTGCTAAATTAGAATCACATGATTATTTTATATATTTTAAGAAACTACAAATATCCTTGCTTATTGAACTTTCTAAAACTAATGAAGCAATAAAAGAGTTTGCTGATTGGGATGAGATTTTATCTGACGACATAGATTTTAAAAATCTTAAAGAGAGGTTGGGTATATGAAAAAGTATTTATTATATGGGCATGGCGGTGCATATAATCATGGGGCGGAAGCAATTGTTAAATCTACTGTAGACGTGATTAAAAAGAGACATCCGGACAGCAAGGTTATCCTATCAACTCATTTTAAAGAACAAGATATTGAATTTAATATGCCAATCGATGAATATTGTGAACGTGATATGAAGTATGTTGAATTGGACAAAAATTCCTCAGAAAAAGGAATTTATGATAGATTTATCTATAAATCCACCCTTGAGCAAATTACAGAAGATACGGTTTGTTTATCTGTAGGCGGTGATAATTATTGCTATGACAACTGGAGGAAATGGAAAGCAATTCATGAAAGAGCAATTGAAGAAGGTGCAAGAAGTATTTTATGGAGCTGCTCTATAGAGCCGTCAATGATGGATAATGAAATGCTCGATGTCCTAAAATCGCATCATCTAATTACTGCAAGAGAATCTATTACATATAATGCACTAAAAGATAGAGGTCTTGACAACATCAGGCTTTGTTCAGATGTAGCCTTCTTATTAGAGCCAAAGGAATATTCCCTTCCGGAAAATTTTTTTGTAGGTAATACTGTAGGAATTAACATTAGTCCACTCCTCATAAGAAGGGAAAAGACGGAAGGAATAGTTATAAAGAATGTAATAAAACTGATAAATTTGGTTATTAACAAAACAGATATGAATATTGCATTAATCCCGCATGTTTTAATGCCTATGGATAATGACCTTGAAATATTAGGAAAAATATTTAACAGATTTAAGGATACAGGGCGTATTTGTTTTGTAAATAAAAATATAAGTGCAGCCGAATATAAGTATGTTATTTCAAATTGCCGTCTTGGTGTGTTTGCCAGGACACATGCTTCTATAGCGGCATATTCTACCTTTGTTCCGTCTATGGTTATCGGATATTCGGTAAAATCAAAAGGAATAGCTAAAGATTTAGGGCTTGAGGATTTTGTTTTGCCAATTGAGGAATTTCATAATGATTGCTGTATGGTATCAATGTTCGAAGAATTAATGAACAATGAACAAAATATTAAAAAAATATTAGCTGATAAAATACCATTATATAGAAAAAGAGCAATGCCAAATTATTAATATACTTTAGGATTAAGAAAGGGAGCAGGTTATGTATATAACACAATGTTTAATAGCAAAAAATGAAGAAGCTAACATAGAACATTGTCTAAGCCATCTTAAAACGGTTGTGGATGAGCAAATAGTCATAGACACAGGTTCAACGGATAGGACCGTAGAGCTGGCAGAAATAATGGGTGCAAAAGTGTTTCATTTTGACTGGATAAATGATTTTAGCGCCGCGAGAAACTTTGCATTAGATAAAGCGAAAGGGGACTGGATAATATTTTTAGATTGTGACGAATACTTTTCTGAAGATTCTGTTCCGCTAATAAGAAAATGTATAAAAAAATTTGGCAGACAAAAGGAAATAGAAGGATTAACAACTAATTTTATTAATATAAAATCCAATGGTGAAATAATCTCTGCAGTCAAAAATGTAAGTGCAAGAATATTCAAAAGAAAAAGCTATCTCAGATATAAGAATAAAATCCATGAAGTATTGGTAAATGTTAATAAAACAGACGATAATATTGTACGTGCAGATATTAGTGATTTGCTAAAAATTTATCACACCGGGTATGATAAAACGATTGTGAATGAAAAAAACAAGAATGAACGGAATTTTCAGTTATTAGAAAGGGAGTTAAAAAATAATCCCAAAGATATTAAAATTAATTACTATATGAGCAGGCAAATGAACATTGAAGGAAAATATGAAAAAGCTATTGAATATGGTTTAAAAGCTATCAGCTATATAGATGACTTCTATGAATTTGATTATTATTGTACTATTTATAGCGGTATAATGATAAATATGTTATCTTTATTAAAATCTTATGATGAGATTAAAGTTATTTTTGATGACGCTATAAAAAAATACCCCGGATACCCTGATTATTACTGGCTATTAGGTATTGCAGCCGTAAGAGGAAATAAATACGAAGAAGCTGTAAACTTATTGGAAAAATGTATTAAGCTATGCGAGAAATATAATTGTAATGCAGAAAGTTTAGCTTTAGGGAAAATTGATGATGTGTATATAGAATTGCTTAATGCATATAATCATCAAAACAATAAACATAAGATTGTAAAGACTGCGGTTTCTATATTAAAGGTTAATAAATACAACATACAGGTTTTAATAATTTTACTAAATACCTTTTTAACACAAGAGAAAGAAGAAAATATAGTAGCTTTTTTAAACAAGATTTATGATTATAATTTATTTAAGGATAAAATCTACTTGTTCAAAGCTAGTAAAATTGTTGATAACATAATATTGGTTGAATTTTTTAGGAAGCTTTTTAATGATGAGGAACTAAAAAAAATTAATAACATCTAAAAATATTTTTATAAAACACTAAATATATTTATTAGGTGGACGATATATGTTATGTAAACATAAAAATATTTTTTATACTGAGGCGCCGGTGTGAAAAATAGAATATGTAAAATATAGGGAAGGATCCCAAGAAAATTACACGGAGGTAAAAAAATGAGAATTCAACACAATTTAAACGCAATGAACTCTTTGCGACAATTAGGAACAAATAACACTAACACAGGTAAAAACTTAGAAAAATTATCATCAGGCTTTAGAATCAACAGAGCCGGTGATGATGCTGCGGGCTTGGCTATATCTGAAAAAATGAGAGCACAAATTAATGGTCTCGAGATGGCTACCAAAAATGCTGAAGATGGTATTTCTTTAATCCAGACAGCAGAAGGCGGATTAAACGAAACTCACGCTATTCTTCAAAGAATGAGAGAACTGGCTGTTCAGGCAGCAAACGGAACGAACCAAGCAGAAGACTTACAAAGCATTCAAGACGAAATAGATGCTTTAGCAGATGAAATTGACAGAATAGGCGATTCAACAAAATTCAACGGCATCGATTTACTAAACGGTGGCAGCATGGCATCAGATGGTATAGATTTCCAAATTGGTGCAAATAACGCGGACTATGAATCTGTTAATTTAACTATTGCCAGTATGAAAGCATCAGACTTAGGTGTAGATACTATTGATGTTACAGCTACAGGTGACCCATTAGGTGCAATTGATGCTATTGACGCAGCAATAGCTGACGTATCAGCAGCAAGAGCAGGTCTTGGTGCTATGCAAAACAGATTAGAGCATACAATCAACAACTTGGGAGTTACTACCGAAAACTTAACAGCTGCTGAATCTCGTATCAGAGACGTTGACATGGCTAAAGAAATGATGGCTTACACTAAGAATAACATTCTTACACAAGCTGCTCAGGCTATGCTTGCACAGGCAAATATGCAGCCGCAGGGTGTACTGCAGTTGCTGCAGTAACCGTTAAATATATTCAAAAAGGATGCAGACTCATGCATCCTTTTTTCTTGACAACATTTGATTTATTCATCTATGATATACATAATATTAATGTAATTTTAAGGTTTTTGGTATAATATAGTCATAACTAAAAATGAAATTCGAAGAATTGTCGGGTAACCAAACTTGGCTTAGGATGACGAGTGTCATATTATTGGAGGTGTTGTATTGAGGATATTAATCGTTGAAGATGAAGTTAAAATCACACAGGCACTGAGTTATTTGTTCAATAAGCAAAAAATTGATGTGGACATTGCAAATGACGGTGAAGAAGGACTGATTCTTGCAAGCAAGGATATTTATGATGTAATAGTCTTAGATATAATGCTTCCGGGAGTAGATGGCATTCAAATATTAAAAACAATCAGAAAAGATGGAATAAAAACACCCGTAATCATGCTTACCGCCAAGGATACGGTGGATGACAGGGTATTCGGACTGGAATCCGGAGCCGATGATTATCTTGTCAAACCTTTTGCAACAAAGGAGTTGATTGCCAGAGTCAAGGCGCTGGCAAGAAGAAAGAGCACAGAATTTGTTGGTGAAATATATGAATTTGAGGATATTAAGTACGATGTTAAAAATTATCTTCTGTATGTAGGAGACAATGAATATAAAATACCTCTTAAAGAAGCAATGCTTATGGAAATGTTCATAAAAAAACCTCGACAGGTTTTTACGAGAGAGCAGATTATTGATAGAATATGGGGACTTGAAGCAGATATACTTGAAAGCAATATTGAAATTTATGTTCATCATTTAAGAAAGAGACTTGAAAATACCAATGTAAAAATTGAAACTGTAAGAGGCGTAGGTTATATGCTGAAGGAGAAATAATGTTTAGAAAACTTCATTTGAAATTAACAGCATACATGGGCATTATACTTATTCTTTTTATGTTTTTTGTGTCCGCAGGAATATATCAATTCACAAAAATGGTATTTGAAGACGGCAATAAAGAGCTGATGAGAGCAGAAGCCCTGAGAATTTATAACTATAAAAAGACTGCCTATACGCAATACTTCTTTAACGGAACTTTATTTAAAAGGTATATACAAATTAATCCTTCGGAAAACAGGAGGCTTGATGCATGTTACGTTGTTTATGACCAATATATGATACCTGTTCTTTCAGAGGAAGGTGAAATAAAAATAGCAGACCATATTAAGCCGCTTGCACAGAAAGCTTTTGAAGAAAAAAAAGATTCATATGAAACACAAAAAATAGGTCGTTTTAACTATAGGATTTATACAAGATATTTTAGTGATTATACCGGGCAAAGCGTAGTGCAGGTTTATCAAAACACCGTAAACGAGGATATATTATGGTCGTTCTTAAGAACGGTACTGATAATGATAGGAATTACGGGCACCGTAATATTACTGGTATTAAGCTATATGCTTACAGGCAAGGCCTTAGCTCCCATAAAAGAAACATGGAAAAGACAAAGAGAATTTGTGGCAGATGCATCTCATGAACTCAGAACTCCTCTTACCGTAATACAAACAAACTTGGATGTTGTTTTAAGCGATGAGGACGGCACTGTTGATGAAAATGAAATTTGGCTTGACAATGCATATTCCGAAACAAGGGTTATGGCCAGACTTATCGACCAGCTTTTAATTCTTGCCAAGGCTGATAACAATGAAGAAGAATTAGATATTTCCGAGTTTTCTTTTTCGGAAGTTATAGAAAATGTATGCCAATCCATGGAAGTGATTGCTGCAAAAAAGAATATTGAGCTCATAACAAATATTGAAGACAATATAATAATCAAGGCAGATTATGATAAGATGCGTAGATTGGCTGTAATTTTAATTGACAATGCAGTTAAGTATACAGAAAAAGGCAAAGTAACGGTAAGTTTAAAAACAGATAAAAACAAAAAAGTATTGATTGTTGAAGATACCGGAATCGGCATCAACGAAAAAGATTTGGAAAGAATATTTGACAGGTTCTATAGAGCAGACAAGTCAAGGCACAGGGAAGGCGGTGTAGGGCTTGGATTGAGCATTGCTAAATGGATTGCCGACAAGCACAAGTATTCATTAACGGTAGAAAGCACCATTAATGTAGGAAGCAAGTTTATATTAAGGATGTAATAAAGCAGGAGAAATTCCTTTAAAGGAATTTCTCCTTTATAACATTCCAGTAGTTAAATGTTCCCGTTGACAGACGGTTAATTACCTTCTTTGATGTGCGGAAAAGCACATGTTCCATATCATCGTATTCATAAATTTCCCCATCTGCTAGAATAGCCAGACAGTAATCCTCTCTTCTTTCCGGATAAATTGCAATTTCAAATTCGGGGGGAACAATTATGCTGCATTCCAAACATCTGTATGCATTTGACAAAATTGGTGATAAGGGCGTTATTTGCAAAGTTTTTAATGAAGGATACACCAAACTTCCTCCTGCTGACTTATTATATGCGGAGCTTCCTAAGGGGGAGGAAATTATTAAACCGTCGCCGCTTATTTTTTCCAGGTGGTTTGAGGCAATAAACACATTTAGATGCAGTGTTTTCATATCTATTCTTTTAAGTATGATATCATTAACAGCATAAATTTTATTGGATAAATTTGCGGAAACAATTTCACATTCAATTAAATTTACGGGATTTATTTTGTAATTGCCTGCTCTGTAATTAATTATAAAGTTTTCAAGGTTTTCAGGTGTAATTTCCGGATAAAAACCCAAGGTTCCGGTATTTACTCCTATAAAGGGTATTTGGGAAAAATTACTTTCTCTCACGCTTCTTAGAAAGGCTCCGTCCCCTCCCACAGTAATGTTTAATTGTGCGTCTTCCTTGAAACCTTCGTAATAATCATAGCCGTTTTCGGTTAAAACTTTAATGAGCCTTTTTTTAATATCAGCTGTATAAACATCATCGTTAGCAGCAATATTTATTACTTTTTCCTTCATTATTATCCCCTTTACTTTATTAATCTTATATATTATTATAAGAACACAAGATATAATCTAAGAGGTCAACCCTCGTCATAGCTGTGAGAGCATAGTCCTCGTCATAAAAAAACTCCAAGGAGTACATAATGTTTAACAATATACTTAAATATACAATACAAGAAAATGATGAAACTGTAAAGAGCATATTGACAGAGAAATTAAAATTCTCCGGTAGACTCTCAAGAAAATTAGAGCGTAACGGCAAAATTCTGTTAAACGGGAAAGCTGTGAAATTAAACAAGAGTATCTTTGCAGGTGATGAATTATCGATTGAGTTTGACGAGGAAGAAGACAGGTATGATGCTGTGGATATGCCTTTAGACATTATTTATGAGGATGATGATTTGCTTGTTGTCAATAAAGAGCCGCATATGGTTGTTCACCCGACAAGATCTCATCAAAACGACACTCTTGCAAACGGTGTTGCATATTATTTCAAAAAGAACAATATTAAACGAAAGGTTAGATTTATAAACAGGCTTGATATGAACACATCAGGTATTGTTTTAATAGCCAAAAATCCATATATCCACAATCAGATGGTGCTCGAGATGAAGTCAAGCATGGTTGAAAAATATTACTATGCAATAGTGGAAGGGTTGCTAGAAGAAGACGAAGGAAGAATAGACGTTCCAATTACCAGACTTAATCCTGAAGATATAATCCGGACAGTTCATACTTCAGGAAAAGAATGCATTACTGAATACAAAGCAGAAAAGAGATACAATAATATGACATTGGTTAAGCTGAAGCTTATAACCGGAAGAACACACCAAATAAGGGTTCACTTAAAGCATATAGGTCATCCTATTGTTGGTGATACATTGTATGGAAATGAAAGCTTATTAATAGACCGGCAGGCACTACACTGCTATGAAATGAAGTTTAAGCATCCGATTACAAATAAAGAGCTAATAATAACATGTCCTATGCCGGAAGATATGAAAAGGGTAATTGAAGGAAGGTAGGAGGGAATATGAAAAAGATTTTAATGATAGCGACAGGGGGTACAATTGCTTCAAAGATAACCGAACACGGTCTGGCACCTGCTATAAGCTCAGATGAACTTTTAAGTTATGTGCCTGAAATAAAGAAATATTGCTATGTGGATACAATTCAGCTTTTAAATATTGACAGCACTAATATACAACCGGAACACTGGGTCATGATGACTGAAACGATAGAGGAAAATTATGACAAATATGATGGTTTTATAGTGTCTCACGGTACAGATACAATGGCATATACAGCAGCAGCTCTTTCTTATTTAATTCAAAATCCATGCAAGCCAATCGTTTTAACAGGCTCTCAAAAACCCATAAATGTTGATATAACCGATGCAAAGAAAAATCTCCTTGACAGCTTCAGGTTTGTTACGGAAGAGGGCATAAGCGGTGTATATGTGGTATTTGACGGCAAAGCGATAATCGGAACAAGGGCGAGAAAAGTAAAATCAAAAAGTTACAGTGCTTTTGAAAGTATTAATTTTCCGGTTGCGGCAATAATAGATGACAGGCGTATTACAAAATATATAAGTAATTATAATTTAGAGAAAAAAGTAAAGTTTTATAAGGAAATTTACACAAACATATTTTTATTGAAATTAGCTCCGGGAATGGAGCCGGATGTTCTTGATTTTATAGGCAATAAATATGAAGGAATAGTAATTGAAAGCTATGGTGCGGGAGGACTCCCTTTTCTTGACAAACGTAATTTTTTAAATAAACTTGAAGAACTTATAAAAAAAGGGAAAATAATTGTTGTTGCTACCCAGGTAATGTTTGAAGGAAGCGACATGGGCTTATATGAGGTAGGAGTAAAGGCACTTCAAAAATATAATGTTCTGCAAGCTTATGACATGACCATTGAGGCTGTAATTACGAAATTGATGTGGATTATGGCTCAAACCAAAGATTTTGAAGAAGTAAAAACAATGTTTTATACCAGAATACACGAGGATTCTCTATACTAAGAAAGGAATATATGGTAGCTGCTTGCTATATCAAACAAGACAAATATGAAGAAGGTTGACTTGCACATACACACCAATGCTTCTGATGGCACTTGGGATGTGACAGAATTAAAAAATGAATTGAAAAAAAATAAAATTGACATATTTTCCGTTACGGACCATGACAGTGTTGAAAACATCGAAAATATGCAAAATATATTAACAAATAAGGACAATTTAATTTTTATTCCCGGAACCGAACTATCCGCTGAATATAAAGGGAAAGAATATCATTTGAATTTATACAATTATGATATAAAAAACAAAGAACTGCTTGAGTTAATGAAGTGGACAAATCAAAACAAATTAAACTCAAATGTTGATTATATAAATTATGCTGCAAATAAATATAAAAATATTAGTGTTGAAGATTTCGAAAGATATGCGAATGACAGAAAAAGAGGGGGCTGGAAGTCAGCCAACTACATGATTGATAAAGGAATACACAAAGATATCCCCGAACACTTGAAGGATGTTTATGAATCGGGACTTAAGGCTGAATTGAAAAGCCCGGAGGAAGTAATAAACATAGCGAAGAAAAGCGGAGGGAAAATATTCCTTGCACATCCATCCTATCACTATAGGGATTCTGTTATGCCCATAGAAGAATTAAAACACTGGGGGGAGCTTGGAATAGACGGAATTGAGTGTTATTCTCCTTATAACAGGGACAATACCCGATATTATATTGATTTTTGCAAAAAAAACAATTTAATGATATCAGGCGGCTCCGATTGCCACGGAAGCTTTATACCTTCCAGGAAATTAGGAGTTCCCGATGTTTCTTTGGATGATTTGAATATTAAAAAATTATTATGATTAGCCAATGCCCCGTTTGGAGGAAGATATGCAAAACAAAAAACATATTTCTGCAATAATAGTTGCAGCCGGAAAAGGAAAAAGGATGGACTCTGATATTCCAAAGCAATATATGGATATTGCAGGAAAAACAATTTTGGATACCACCTTGTATAAATTTGAAAAAAGCAATGATGTAGATGATATTATTCTGGTTGTTAATAAGGAGGATATAGAGTTCGTTAAAGATGAAATCGCTCCTTTTTACCGTAAAATAGCATATGTGGTACCGGGCGGGAAAACAAGGACTGAATCGGTTTATCAGGGCATAAAAAAGGTCAGTAAAAACTGTAATATAGTCTTAATCCACGATGGAGTAAGACCCTTCGTTTCCTATAATTTAATAAGCACATGCGTTGAAAATGCTATAATTCATAAAGCTTGCGTACCGGTGATAGACGTTATGGACACAATAAAAGAAGTATCGGAAGACGGAATGGTTGTAAAAACATTTGACAGAAAAAAATTGAGGGCTGTACAGACACCTCAGGCTTTTGATTATGACATAATCAGGGAATGCTATGAAAAAGCCATGACTGAAGCTAAAGAATTTACGGATGATGCATCCATTGTGGAATACTACGGTTATAAAGTGAAAACAATTGAAGGATTATATAAGAATATTAAAATAACCACACCTCTCGATTTGAGAATGGCAGAAATTATTGTTAACTTTTTTTAAAGGAGCTGCTATGAAAATAGGAATAGGATACGATGTACATGCTCTGGCTGAAAACAGGAAATTAATAATAGGAGGGGTTAAAATCCCTTATGAAAAAGGTCTTGACGGTCACTCCGATGCAGATGTTTTAATTCATGCAATTATGGACAGCCTTTTGGGAGCCATGGGAAAAGGAGACATAGGAAGGCTTTTTCCTGATGATGATGCTAAGTATAAGGATGCAGACAGTCGCGTTTTATTAAGAAAAGTATATGAAATAATGAGGGAAAATAAATTTACGGTCGGTAATATAGATGCCGTTATTATTGCTCAAAACCCCAAATTATCTCCATTTATTGATGAAATGAGGCGTAATATCGCGAGTGATTTAAAAACTGATATTTCTAGTATAAACATTAAGGCAACCACCACCGAAACCCTGGGCTTTATAGGAAGGGGCGAGGGTATTGGGGCAGAGTGCATATGTTTGTTGGAAACAAAGGAAAAATAATGAATCCAAGCTATTTATTGAGTATATATAAAAGTATATCCCCGTGTTATAATTTAATAAAGAAAAAAATAATTATGGGACACGCTTCAATATGGGGTGACTCTCTGAGGGATAGATAGAGGAAGGGGGACACACCCTTAAGGAGGGTAAGTCTCTGAGGTCAGACCTTAAGGGAATGTCCCCGTACTTGGAATGTCCCGTACTTGGGGGGATTAACATGGAAACATATCAGATTATATCAATTATTGGCGTTATAATTTTTATATATTTCATATTTTTTAAAAATCGACGCTCTGCACAAAAAGAAATAAGCAGCTTAAATGAAATTGAATATATAGGCTCATCAACTATGAAATTTGATGATGTGGCCGGAAACTATGAAGCAAAACAAAGTCTTCTTGAACTGGTAGACTTCATACAAAATCCTGAAAAATACAGCAAGTTTAATGCAAGGATGCCAAAAGGGGTACTTCTTTACGGCGAACCGGGAACAGGGAAGACTTTAATGGCAAAGGCCTTGGCAGGTGAAGCCGGGGTACCTTTCTATGCAGTATCGGGTTCTGATTTTGTGCAAGTTTATGCAGGTCTTGGAGCCGGAAGAATAAGAAATTTATTCAAAAAAGCTAAAAAATCAGGCAAAAGTGTTATTTTTATAGATGAAATAGATGCCATAGGAAAGAAAAGAATGTCAGGTAGCATTAAAGGAAGCGATGAAGGTGACAGGACCTTAAATGCACTTCTAACCGAGATGTCGGGTTTTGCCGATGATTCAGGAACTGTAGTAATTGCAGCCACAAACAGAATTGATACTTTGGACAGTGCATTGTTAAGACCGGGAAGATTTGACAGACAAATTGAAATAATGCTTCCGGACAAAAATGCAAGAAAAGATATTATAAAGCTTTATTTGGACAAAAAAAATGCAGAAGATATTAATATAGACGAGCTGGCTGATTTGACTGTTTATTTCAGCGGAGCAATGATTGAAAATTTAATAAATGAAGCAGCACTTTTGGCAATAAGACAAAATTCAGATAAAATTAAGGAAGAACATATCAAAAAAGCGTATTTGCAAATATTGGCGGGAGTTGAAAAAGAGGATTATGATAATGGATTTCAAAAAACCATTACATCATATCACGAAGCAGGACATGCATTTGTTTCAAGACATTTGCTGCCTGAAAATAAAATTATTCGAGTTTCTGTAATTCCCACCAGTAAGGGAGCCGGAGGATACACGCTGAGCACTCCTGACTCGGAAGAGGTAATGACCAAAGGGAAAATGATAAATCATTTATCTGTTCTAATGGCGGGGAGAGCATCTGAAGAAGTATTCTTCGGGAATGAAAATATTACCGCCGGAGCACAAAATGACATTGAAAAAGTAACCTCTTTGGCAGTGGATTATGTTTCAAAATACGGCATGAATGATGCAACATTCATAAATTATCAGCTGCTGTCCGATAAACTGAGAATACCATTGACATCAGTTGAAGTCTCGGTAAAAAAATTGACTTCAGAAATATATGAAGAGGTGATTAGGTTAATTGAATGCAATAAGGAAAAAGTTGAGAAAATAGCAAGACTGTTAATGGAAAAAGAAGTTATTTACCAGGATGAATTGGATAATTTGATTTAAAAATATAGTTGAATATTATCTAAAACACAGGTTAAAATACTAGTGAATAAAGCAGCCTTCATAAAAACCGGTTGTAATTATTCTAAAAATTTGATATAATTAAATTAAAGATAGCCTGCGGTGTTCGGAAATCTTTTAATTCAACCGACATATTGTAAAAGGGAATTCGCGTTTGACTGCCTATGACAAGCCCGCTTTGACGGGACGCCAGAATCAGCCAACAGAAATCCCACCTGCCTAGGTGCGGGTGTGAATTATAGGTTTGCGGCATTGCGGGTATTATTATGTTATGAATAAATATAGATTTGTCATACTTTAATTTGTCATTCTGAGAGGGGCACGTAGAATCTCACTGCATACTGAGATTTTTACTGCCGCTCAGGATGACATTTTTTTAGGAAAACGGGAAAATAACATTTGCCTTTATCATGAAATTCATATATAATGGTAACAAAATAGGAATACATTACCAATGATTATAGGAGGAATATATGATAACGATCAAAGACGTCGCCAGGCTTGCAGAGGTATCGATTTCAACCGTATCAAGAGTGATAAACGACTCAAAGCCTGTTAGTCCCGAAGTTAGGAAGAGGGTTTTAAAAGTTATTGAAGAAACCGGATATAAGCCCAATGATGTTGCGAGAAGCCTTGTAACAAGAAGATCATATTTAATAGGTGTTATAGTGAATAATTTAGCCAACAGCTACGTTGCAGACACTGTGAGAGGAATTGAAGAAATAGGAAAAATGTACGGATATGATATTCTTCTTTGCAGCAGCTATGGCAGCAAGGAAACTCAGGAAAAATATCTGCAGCTGCTAGACAGAAAGCAAGCCGAAGGTTTGTTCCTTGTAGGAAGTATATTTGATGAAGAAATTATTAAATTGGCTAAAAGCTTTAATAAACCCTGCGTATTTTTTACAAGAGATATTCGCGAAAACATGAATTATATAACAATTGACTGCAAATCTGCAATTTATGAAGTAACAAAATATTTATTCGAAGAAGGCCACAGAAAAATTGCATATTTTTCCGACTATGAAAACAGAACTACCGTAGAAGACGAAAAGGTTGAAGGATACTTAAAAGCAATTGAAGATAATGAAATGGAATATTCTAAAATATATGTTGTCGGAGGAAGCAAGCACAATGAAGCATATGATTTAGGGAAATCAATAATTGATGAAGCAAAGGATTTTACTGCATGTGTTTGCAGCTCTGATGAAATAGCAATAGGGATATTGGACAGCTTTTTAGACAACGGAATTAAAGTTCCGGACGATGTGTCTATTGTAGGATTTGGAAATATTAGGGAGGGAAAATTCGTGAGACCTGAACTGACTACAATAGGTGAGCCTTATTATGATGTTGGAGCGGTAGGTATGAGAATGCTTATAAAAATGATAAAAGGCGATAAAATTCAACAAGGACGTATGGAGCTGCCATTTACCATAGAAAAAAGAAAAAGTGTAAAAAATTTGAATAAATAATACAAAGTTTGTTGAAATTAAACGAGTAATTTAATTTTGAGCGCGACAATTATTGATAAAATAATCAAAGTAATACCCCTATAATGAAAAGACATCTTTATTGCAGGGGGATTACAAATGAAAAAGAGATTTATTTTCACGATGATCGTGTTGCTGCTTTTCAGTTACAATTCAATTAACGGCTATGAATATCATAAAGAAATAGAGACTATTGAGTATTTGCTAAATGAGCGGATAACAATAATGAATGAATTTCTCTACGGATATAAAGATATGCAAAGCTTGGAGGAGAAGTTAAGCAAAATTGAATCCGATAATTTACTGCAAAATGACTTGGATATTTTATATAAGGTAAAGAACAGCCCTACAGATTATGAATTGGCAATGAAGGTTAAGGTTAATGAAATTTATGATATAGAGCTTACCGATGACGGATATTTGGTAAATGCTGACCTGAATTGGCTTATGAGAGGATATGACGGTGAATTTAATTTGATTAGAAATTATCAAATTAAATGCATAGAAGATGGCGGGCAATCATATTTGGCAAAATTAACGGTATTAAACAATACAGCAGAATAATTTAATATTTCAAAAATAATGAACAAGTATTTTAATACAAAAGAATCCTCATAGTGAGGATTCTTTTGCTTATAAATTATCAAAACCTTAAATAAAAATCAACAATATTTTGACTTTTTATGTTGATAATTGTATAATTAATGTTATAGTTATTTTTAAAATAAATTGGAGGATGGCAAATTGCAAAATGAGTTTTTACAATCAAAAAAAAGTGAATTTGCCGAATTGAAAGAGTATATCGATTCGGTAAAAAACTCACAAGGCGTTACCATGCAAATATTGCAGAAAGCACAAAGTTTATTTGGATACTTGCCTCTTGAAGTTCAACAGTTTATATCAGATGAAACAAATATACCACTGGCCGATATTTATGGAGTTGTAACCTTTTACACACAGTTTTCCACGGAAGAAAAGGGTAAACACAAAATTGGATTATGTCTTGGTACAGCTTGTTACGTAAAGGGCTCGCAGGGCATTTTAGACAAGATTTCTGATGAATTAAATGTTAAAGTCGGGAAAACAACGGACGATAAGCTGTTTACCTTAGAAGCTACCCGATGCTTGGGCTGCTGCGGATTGGCCCCGGTTATGATGGTTGACGATGATGTTTACGGCAAATTGGATACAACAAAAATCCCCGGTATTCTAAAAAAATATAAATAGGAGGGAGCAGCATGAAGTCGTTGGAAGAATTAAGAAAAATAAGAGAAGAAGCAATAAAAAATATTGAAATGCGAAATCCCGATAAAGATATAAGAGTGGTTGTAGGTATGGCCACATGCGGAATTTCAGCTGGTGCCAGACCTGTTCTTTCTACATTCGTAGACGAAGTAGCAAAAAGAAATTTAAAAAATGTACAAGTTGTTCAAACAGGCTGTATAGGCATGTGTACGTATGAGCCGATTGTAGAAATATATTCCCCTGATAAGGAAAAGGTGACATATATTCATGTTGACTCTGAAAAAGCAAAAAGAATAGTTGCAGAGCACTTGGTTAATGGAAGAGTTGTAAGAGAATATACAATAGGTTCGGAAATTTAGATTAATGAAAATGGAGGTAAAACCATGGCAATTTTCAGAGCTCATGTTTTAATATGCGGGGGAAGCGGATGTACTTCTAATAAATCTCAAGTAGTCAGAAAAAGATTTGAAGAGAAAATAAAAGAAGTACAATTAGACAAAGAAGTCCAGGTTGTGGGAACAGGCTGCTTTGGTCTTTGCGAAGAAGGTCCCGTAGTCATAGTTTATCCGGAAGGCTCATTTTATTCAAGAATGACTGTGGACAAGGTTGACGAAATAGTAGAAGAGCACTTGTTAAAGGGAAGGATAGTCGAAAAATATTTATATAAAGAAAAGGTAAAGGTAGAAGATGCCAAAGAGCATAAATCCTTAATGGAAGTTCAGTTTTACAGCAAGCAAAAAAGAGTTGCACTCAGGAACTGCGGTTTAATTAATCCTGAGGATATTAATGAATATATAGCAAGAGACGGCTATATGGCATTAGGAAAAGTATTGACTGAAATGTCCCCCCAAGATGTAATACAATTAATGAAAGAATCCAACCTTCGAGGAAGAGGGGGGGCAGGCTTCCCTGTAGGATTAAAATGGGGCTTTGCAGCACCAAATAAAGCCGACCAAAAATATATAATATGCAATGCTGACGAAGGAGATCCCGGTGCATTTATGGACAGAAGTATTTTAGAGGGAGACCCTCATGCAGTATTGGAAGCCATGGCTATAGCAGGTTATGCAATCGGAGCTACAAAGGGATTTATTTATGTCAGGGCAGAATATCCCATAGCTGTTCGCAGACTGCATATAGCAATCGACCAAGCAAGAGAGCTTGGATTATTAGGTAAAAATATATTTGATTCAGGATTTGATTTTGATATAGAAACAAGACTTGGAGCCGGTGCATTTGTATGCGGAGAAGAAACAGCACTGATGCAGTCAATTCAAGGAAACAGGGGTATGGCGAAGGTAAAGCCTCCATTCCCTGCTAACAAAGGCTTATGGGGAAAACCGACGGTAATAAATAATGTTGAAACCTTAGCTAACATACCGCAGATTATATTAAAAGGACCTGAATGGTTTAAAAGCTTTGGTACGGAAAAATCACCCGGAACAAAAGTATTTGCATTGGGCGGAAAAATTACTAATACCGGACTGGTTGAAGTACCGATGGGAATAACATTAAGAGAAGTAATATATGACATCGGAGGAGGATGCCCCGGCGGGAAAGCATTTAAAGCAGTTCAAACAGGAGGACCTTCCGGTGGTTGCTTGACAGCCGGCCATCTTGATACTCCCGTTGACTATGAAAATCTTGCAGCTGTAGGCTCAATAATGGGCTCAGGCGGAATGATAGTAATGGATGAAGATAACTGTATGGTTGACATTGCAAGATTCTTCCTGGATTTCATTGTTGATGAATCATGCGGCAAATGTACACCTTGCAGAGTGGGAACAAAAAGAATGCTCACCATACTTGAAAGAATTACTCAAGGTAAGGGAACCTTGGAAGATTTAGAAGAACTCGAAAGCTTGGCAAACAGTATAAAGAATTCATCGCTCTGCGGTCTTGGACAAACAGCTCCAAACCCTGTATTGGCAACACTCAGATATTTTAGAGATGAATATATTGCACACGTGGTGGATAAGAAATGTCCCGCTAAAAATTGCAAAGCTTTGTTAACTTTTGAAATCGACAAGGATAAATGTACGGGATGCACTCTTTGTGCAAGAAATTGTCCTGTAAGTTGTATTTCAGGAACTGTTAAGAATCCTCATGAAATAAATCAAGAATTATGTATTAAATGCGGAAATTGCTACAGCGTATGCAGATTTGGCGCTGTACAAAAAAATTAAAAGGGAGGATTAGCCGTGGCCTTAGTAAAACTTAATATAAATGGAAAAGAACTTACAGCTGAAGCCGGGAAAACAGTACTGGAAGCAGCTTTAGAAAATGGCATAGAAATTCCGCACTTGTGTTTTGATGAAAGATTGGAAGTGTATGCAGGATGCGGACTATGCATCGTGGAAATCGAAGGACAGCCAAAAATTGCAAGAGCTTGTGCAACTCCCGTTTCTGACGGATTAGTTGTGAGATCAGACACTCAAAAAGTAATAGAAGCAAGGAATAATGCGCTTAATTTATTGGTTTCACAGCATATAGGAGACTGTAAGGCACCTTGTACGCTAAACTGTCCGGCAAATACTGATGTACAGGGATATGTCGGTTTAGTTGCAAATAAACAATATATTGAATCATTAAAACTGATAAAAGAAAAATTACCTTTGCCTGCATGCATAGGAAGAGTATGCCCTCATCCTTGTGAAAAAGCATGCCGAAGACAATATGTGGAAGAGCCGGTATCAATAGCGTGTATTAAAACATTTGCAGCGGATTACGACTTGAATACAGGCAATCCCTATATTCCTGAATTAAAGCCTGCTACAGGCAAGAAGGTTGCTGTTGTGGGAGCAGGTCCTGCAGGATTGTCAGCAGCATACTATCTGTTGGCGGACGGACATGAAGTAGATATATTTGAAGCAATGCCAAAACCCGGCGGAATGCTTAGATACGGTATTCCTGAATACAGGCTTCCGAAAAATGTAGTTGATGCAGAAGTTGCAATTATCGAAAAAATGGGTGCAAATTTCAACTACGGCGTAAAAGTCGGCGAAGACATTTCTTTGGAATATTTGCAAAATAAATACGATGCAGTGTTCCTTGGCATAGGAGCATGGAAAAGTTCACCTATGAGATGTGAGGGGGAAAATACTCCGGGAGTATTAGGCGGAATTGATTTCTTAATAAAAGTAGCAGAAAACAAGCCGGTAAAAATAGGCGAAAAAGTAATAGTTGTAGGCGGCGGCAACACTGCCATGGACGTTGCAAGAACCAGCATACGTTTAGGAGCAAAAGAAGTAAGAGTAGTTTACAGAAGAAGTGAAGAACAAATGCCCGCCGAAGAAATAGAAATTAAAGAAGCGAAAGAAGAAGGAGTAATATTCTCATTCTTGTCAGCTCCGTCACTGGTTTTAAGCGACGGTGAAAAAGTAACCGGACTTAAATGCGAAAAGATGGTCCTTGGTGAAAAGGATGCATCCGGAAGACAAAGTCCCCTTCCAACCGGCGAATTTGTAGAATTCGAAGCAGATACGATTATAGCGGCAATAGGTCAGGAAGTTGACTGCGGTAAAATTAATGTAGGACAGGGAAAAAAGAAAAATATAGTTATAAATGAAGGCACTTTTGAAACAAATTTAAAAGGTGTGTTTGCAGGAGGAGATGCAGCAACAGGACCTAAGATTGCTATAGAAGCAGTTGCACAAGGCGGACGTGCGGCAGCAGTTATTTCAAGTTATCTGGCAGGTGAAATGATTCCTTACAAAAATCAGCCATTAGTATATACTGAAGTAACGAAAGAAGATTATAAAGACGAAGAAAGAATTCCAAGAGTTCCTCACAGAACTGTAGAGCCGGAAATAAGAAAGCATAACTTCCAGCCCATACTTCCAACAATGACAGAGAAAGAAGCAATAAGAGAAGGACAAAGATGTCTTGAATGCGGTTGTAAGGATTACTTTGAATGCCAGTTGGTTGACTATATTAAGAAGTATGAAGTTGATACCAAAAAATATCATGCAGAAAATGAAAAGAAATTCAAAGAAACAGACCATCCCTTCATTTCGCAAAATGTTGATAAATGTGTACTTTGCGGATTATGTGTGCGTGCATGCGACGAAGTTGTGGGAGCATCAGCATTAGGATTTGTGGAAAGAGGAAATGCAACATTTATAGCACCTGCATTCGAACAGGAATTAAAAGTAACAAGCTGTATTTCATGCGGCCAGTGTATTGATGTGTGTCCTGTAGGAGCTTGGCTTGACAGAAGAGGCAATATGAAGGAAATTCCTCTGGACTTAACACAAACCAAGTCAGTGTGCGGCTATTGCTCAGTAGGGTGCGATGTTGTATATGAGCACAAAGACAATATGGTTTACTTGGCATCAAGTCCTAAAGAAAATGAAATACCCGTATGCGGTAAGGGTAAATTCGGTATCGAGCATATTAACGATGAAAACAGAATCCTCCAGCCAAAGGTTAAGGTAAAAGGAAAGTATGAGCCAATAGAATTATCTGTTGCCTTATATGAAACGGCTAAACGCTTAAGAAGCATACAGAATATGTACGGAGATGACCAAGTAGCATTTGTTGTATCACCAAAATTAACAAACGAAGAATTTAAATATATTAAAGCTGTAGCAGATGAATTAAATACTAAATACAAAGGTTCATTTACGATTGATTCGGAATCCGGTATTGAATATGTATTAGGCAAGAATGAATCTACCATAAGAGCAGAAGAATTGGACAATGCAGATTTGATTATTTCTGCAGGTCAGTTGTACGAGCATCACCCTGCAGCAGGAATGAAATTAAGAAGACTTTCTAACACGAAGAAAATAATTTCTGCATCAACTATTAAAACTAAGCTTAATAACTTTGCTGTTACAGCAGACGTAACAGACTATGAAGTGTTCTTTACAAGAGTACTGAAAGCATTGGTTGAGAACGGGGTTATTAAAAAAGAAGCAATAAGCCGCTATGAAAACGGAGAAGAGCTGATTGAGGCATTGGACAAAATCGAAGTACTTCCTGAAGCAGCCAAGGTTGCAGAAGCTTTCAAGAAGGCCAGAAAACCCATTATCGTTGCGGATGAAAACACAGTTCCAAAGGCAGCACTGAAAGTCTTGGCTGATATAACCGTATTAGCAGGAAATAATAACCGTCCTCACAGAGGCTTGATAACTCTTAAAACTAAAGCAAACAGCCAGGGAGCTTGGAACATTGGTTTCAGGACACCGGGAGAAGAAATCAGAAAAACATTGTTAAACAATGAGCTTAAAGGATTAGTTGTAATCGGCGAAGATATATTGGGAAATGTTCCTGAGCTTAAGAAAGCAGCAGACAATCTTAAATTCTTTGCAGCCCTTGACATAATGGAAAATGAAACTACCTCTAATGCCGAATATGTACTTCCGCTTTGCAGCATAGCTGAAAGCAATGGTACCATAGTAAGCGCAGACGGGACCGTAAGAAATGTATATCAAGCAATAAAACCTTTAACAGGCACGTCAAACCTTGAAATGTTCGCAAAATTAGCCGGACTGTTAAATGCAGAATACAAAGAGGATGCTAAGGACGAAGCAAAAGTTAAGCTTTATGTACCTACGCTGAAAGGCAAGGAAAAAGAATACGAAGTATACGACACGGTAGAAAAAGCATTCCTTGCAAAGCTAAAAGAAAACTGCATAAAAGCAGTTTAATGACAAGGGGACGGGGGTACTGTCACAAACCCACCGGGGACGGTTCTCGCTGGACAAATTCCTCTTACCCACTGGGGACGGTTCTCGCTGGACAAATTCCTCTTAAGAAAACATTAATATTTAGTTGTTAAAAAATGCATATATAAATTAGCCTTGCAATTCCAACGTTATTTTAATTATCTACCCCTTTGGCTAAAAGAATTTATTTCTTTGCATGTGTTATATATCCTCGATTGCAAGGTCTTTCCATTGATTCCATATAAGATATTGACTACAATTTTTACAACCGTATTTCTTAAAGAGTACCTGGGCAGGATTCTGGAAGACATAAGGAGGATAAAATGAAAAAAATTTTTAAGTCAATATTATTAACAGCAAGTCTGACTATCGGACTATCCATGTTCGTAGCTGCTGATACATATGCAGCAACCTACACAATAGCTAAAGGTGATTCTTTGTACAAAATAAGCAAAGCTTACAACACAACCGTATCAAATATAATGGTTGCAAACGATTTAAAAAGCTATGATTTAAGTATCGGTCAAGTAATTAATATTCCGGACGTAAAATACATAGTGAAGCCGGGTGATACATTATATAAAATATCACAAAAATATAATATTCCACTGTTCAATTTAAGACAAGCCAACAACATTTGGACTGATTACATATATGTTGGACAGGTTTTGGAGATTCCGTTGCCACCGGCAGCAGTAAAAGAAGAACTTAAGGTTGCAAAACAGCCGAACGAAGGATATAAAGACTATACTGCCGAAGAATTGGACTTGCTTGCAAGATTAATAATGGCGGAAACAGAGAGCCAGTCTTATGAAGCTAAGGTTGCAGTCGGCTCTGTTGTTATGAACAGGGTAAAAAGCGGTTTGTTTGCACCGACAATAAGCGGTGTAATCAACCAAAACATCAATGGATATTACCAATTTACCCCTGTTGAAAACGGTTGGATTAAAAGAGCTGCCAATGAAGAATGTATCAAAGCTGCAAAAGAAGCACTAAGCGGAGTCGATACTACAAACGGTGCATTGTTCTACTATGACGATTCAACAACAAATCAATGGATTTTATCGAAGCCGGTTTCTGTTAAATACGGAAGAATGATATTTGCATATTAATAAATTAAAAACAGAGGAAGATTAATTTCCTTTGCTTTTTTATTTTATCAGAAGAGCAGATGCAACTCCAAAATAAACCAAGAGTACCAATGCATCTACAATTGTTGTAATTAATGGTCCTGCCATTATGGCAGGGTCTAATTTAAGCTTTTTTGCTATAAGCGGAAGGGTCCCGCCAACCATTTTAGCTAACATAACTGTAGTTGCCACAGTTAAGGATACAGTTAAAGAAACATTTAAACCTACCTTGTCAAACAGCATATTTTTTGCAAAATTTACTGATGCTAATATAATTCCAACCAATAAGCTTATTCTGAATTCCTTCCATAAAACCTTCCAAATGTCTTTTTGGTTCACATTTCCTAATGCTAACCCACGAATTATTAATGTTGAAGATTGGTTTCCTGAGTTTCCTCCGGTATCCATAAGCATTGGAATAAATGCGGTAAGAACAACAACAGTGCTGAGGATATTTTCAAATTTTGTAATAATGCCGCCTGTAACGGTAGCCCCAAGCATTAATATCATAAGCCATGGAATCCTTTGTTTTGCTAGTGCTATTACACTTAAATCCAAATACGCTTCATCCGATGGTACCATGGCTGCCATTCTTTGGAAGTCTTCTGTAGCTTCATCTTCCATTACATCCATTATATCATCAAACGTAATAATACCTATTAATCTGTGCTCCTTATCAACAACAGGCAATGCCATAAAACCGTATTTTTTAAAAATATTTGCTATTATTTCCTGATCATCGTGAGTTTCTACATAAATAACTTCTTCTTGCATAATATCGTTAATGCTTTGATCAGGATCAGAAACTACCAGATTTCTTAATGAAACTATTCCTTCTAATTTTCTTTTCTTGTCCGTAACATAACATGTATATATTGTTTCCTTGTTTATCCCTGTTTTTTTAATATGTTCAAGAGCTTCCTTAACTGTCATGTTTTTCTTAAGCTCAACATATTCAATTGTCATTATGCTTCCTGCCGAATGAGCAGGATATTTTAAAAATTGATTAATTAAAGTTCTTTCTTCCTGAGTTGAATTGATTAAAATTTTATTGACAACATTAGCAGGCATTTCTTCAATTAAGTCTATCATGTCATCAAAAAACAGCTCATCCAAAATATATTTTAATTCTTTGTCTGTCACCGCATTAATAATATCTGCTTTTTGTTCCGGTGAAATATAAGAAAAGACTTCTGCAGCCGTATCCTTTGGAAGCATCCTGAAAACGAGCAAGGTTGTTTGGAGGTCTAAAGGATCTAATATTTCTGAAATATCTACTTCATTCATTTCAGAAAGTTCTTTTTTTAACTGAATATATTTTTTTTGCTCAATTAGTTCTAAAATATCTAATTTTTCCATTTGCACCCTCCTTATGATAAAGACTTATTGTCCTATCCCATTAAAGAAGACGCGGCGATAAACATGGCTTCCTTAATAGGGTTGTTATGTTTTCTTGTTAAATTATCAGACAAAGGTTCAGAGTCCACATTTATCACTCCTTTTAGAAATTATTGTATATTCTATCATCAGTACAAGCCGCAGAATCGGCTTGCTTCATAAATTGTATTCATTATAACATATTTAATATGATATAAAAAATATATTTTATTATTATGAAAAATAATTTGACCAGTGTGACCAGTGGGGACGTGGGGACGGTTCTCTCCGGACAAATTCAAGACCTGAAAGGAACGGTTCTTTCTTCCTTTTTGATAACCAATTCTTCATGAGTAAATGAAATATTTTATTTTCAGTATAAAGCAAGCTGCATATTTACTCTATATATCTTTACAGCGATATATTTAGAGCATATAATTACATTAATAAGAACATATAAACAAGGATGAAATAACATTTCCATTGTTTGAAAAGGAGAAATTATGAATTTTGTAGAATATGAAAAAGAATGTGAAAAAATTAGAAATGATAATAAAAAATATCTTGAAATATTTCAATCGGAAATGATTGAAAAAGGTCTTTCGGAAAAAACAATTCAGTCACATTTAAACAATATTGATTTTTATATAAATGATTTTTTGCTTCGGGAAGAACCGATTCCAATGAATCAAGGTTATCAATATGTAGATATGTTTTTAGGAGATTACTTTATAAGGAAATGTATGTGGTCAACACCGTCAACTATAAAGAGTACAGCAGCCAGTTTGAAAAAATTTTATAAATGCATGTTGGAACATTATATGGTGAAGAAAGAAGATTATCAAGAACTGACTGAAACGATTAAGGAAAATATGGATGAATGGTTAGAAGATTGCAGTATGTATAATGATCCAGATCAGGACAATCCATTTTACCTATTTGATGTGTAAGCAATGACAAATTGGGATGACCAACGTGGACGGTTCTTTTTGACTAATGGGGACGGTTCCTTTTGGCACCATGAGGTTTTATATTAAAACTATTTTAAGATTAGGCAGGTAAATTAATTAATTTCCAATATTTAGCAAATTAGCGTTGACATAAATATTTTAATGATATATGGTTATAACAACAATAATTACAACAGAGCAGAGCATAATCCTTTTGTTACAAGAAGATAATTTAAGGAGTGTGTTAGTATGCCAAGACAAGCAAGAATATTCAGTGATACAGGTGTTTATCATATCATGATGCGTGGTAACGATAAAGGAAGGATATTTCTTGATGATGATGACAGAAGACGTTTTATTTCTACTCTGTTTGAAAAAGCTTCTGAAGAAAACACAGATATTTATGCCTATTGTTTAATGAGCAATCATGTTCATTTATTGTTGCATGATAAGGAATATAATATTACAAGGTTAATGAAAAGAATTAATGTAAGTTTTGCATATCACTTCAATAAGAAATATAAGAGAGTAGGACATTTGTTTCAGGATAGGTTTGTTAGTGAAATTATAGATAATAATGATTATTTGTTAGCCGCTGTTCGGTATATACACAACAATCCGGTAACAGCAGGCATTGTTAGTTCACCTGAAAAGTATTTATGGAGTAGTTACAATGATTATATAAGTTCAAAGAAAAGCAGTAGCTTAACAACTGATAAAATATTAAATATTTTTTCTGATAATATAACTGTAGCAATTAAACAATTTATTGATTTTAGCAGTTTAGATTGTGATATTAAATTTATTGAATTTATAGAGAAAAGCAATGAAGAGTTGAGAATGGAACAAGAAAAGAGAGCTACGGAAACTTTAGATAATATTTTATTGTTAAAGGGATTATGTATTAATGATTTATCAAAAAAAGAAAACCATAACTTAAGAAATAAGTTAACAATTTATTTGAAAGAAGAATTCAATCTTTCTTCTAGACAAATTGCTGCAATAATAAGAATAAGTAAAGGCACAGTACTAAAAATAATGAAAGAAATGAAGATTGGGAATAATTAATCATATATATAGTTGATAAAGATGTCCGGGGAGAACCGTCCCCTTTGGACTTAAGGAGAGAAAAATGGAACAATATTTTACTGAAAACCCGACAACAGAGAAAGAAATATACAAATTTGAATGGAATGTGGGAAAAGAAGTTTTATATTTTTATACGAGCAACAGTGTATTTTCTAAAAAAGGAGTGGATTTTGGCTCCATGCTTTTAGTAGAAACAATTTTAAATGAAAATGAAAATTTTAGCGGCAGTATTTTAGACTTAGGTTGCGGATACGGCCCCTTGGGTATTATTGTTGCCAAAAAATTAAGAAAATCCTTTGTTACTATGTGCGATGTGAATGAAAGAGCACTTGAATTGTCAAGGATGAATGCTAAAGAAAACAAGGTTGATGACAGAATAAAGGTTATTGCTTCTTCTGCATTTGAAAATATTAAGGATAATTATGATATTATTATGACCAACCCTCCTATCAGGGCAGGCAAAAATGTTGTATTTTCATTTTATGAAGGTGCATATGAACATTTAAACGATGGCGGTAAGCTTTATGTTGTAATTCAAAAGAAACAAGGAGCACCAAGCACCAAGGCAAAACTTGAAAGTTTATTCGGCAACTGTGAAACAGCAGATAAAAAATCAGGGTATTTTATTTTTAGGTGTATAAAAAAATAACCAACAGAATTAATTATCCACCCGCCTTGAAAACTGTCCACCAAGAACCGTCCCCTCTGGTCATTTTCCGTTAATACCATTCTTTTGTTTTGCTGCAAAATAGTTTACTTCAGCTCCCATCAGAAATATAATCGATAAAATATAAATCCATATAATAAATACAAATAATCCGGACAAATTTCCGTAAATGGAATTAATAAAAACGACTCTGGTGCTTACATAGCGGGAATAGAGGTAAGAACCGGCTATTGAGCCTGCTGCCGCAAAAATTGCTCCCGGATATGCGTATGAAAATTTAACCTTTTCATAGGGCAAAAATTTATATGAAGCTAATAGAATTATTAATACAATAAAAAATGTAACAGCAAATCTTAAGATATCAATAAATATAAAATTATAGTCCTCAAAAATAGAAATTCCTTTAACGAAGAGCAATAAAGTTCTTCCTGCAACAACTGCCGCAAAAATAATTTGCATTGAAACCATCAGTGCAAGAGTAAACAAAATTCCTCTTATCCTTAAGAATAAGAAATTCTTTTTGGTATTGAATCCGTATGCAATATTAATTCCATTTATGATAGCCGCACTTCCCGAAGTAGCCGACCATATTATTATCAACATGCTGATGGTTAAGTAAGGCTTGCTGCAGCTTGCAACAGAGTATTTTAACACATTGTAAATAATTCTGTACACTTCTTCCGGAATCACATCGGATAAGGAATTTAAGATACTGTAGATATATTCACTATAGCCGCACATCAAAGATATTGCCAAAATAAGAAAGGGGAAAATACTCAATATTAAATAATATGATAATTGAGCACTCAGTGCGAGAATATCGTCTTCCTTTGTTTTATTTATAAGCTTTGTTGCAAAAATTAAAAATTTTTTAATCATCGATTCACCCTACATTATTATTAACAAATAATACAGTTATTATGAATCTACCATAATAATAAGGGAACCGGACCGTCATCAAGTATTCTTAAAATGCTTGATTTATTTTATATCGTAATGTTATAATTAAAACAGGCAAAAAAAAATAATTGGAGGATAAAATGGAAATTAAAAAGATATGCATAGTCGGAACCGGTACAATGGCCAAGGGTATTGTACAAACATTTGCACAGGCAGGATATCCTGTTATAGTTAAAGGAAGACCAGGCAATACATTTGACACATTAGAAACCGTAATAGGCAAGGGATTAAGCAAGCTGGTAGCAAAGGGTAAAATAGAACAGTCTAAGATGGACGAAATTTTGGGAAATATTACGAAAACCACTACATATGAAGAATGCGCGGATGCTGATTTATTCATTGAGGCAGTTGCAGAAGACATGGTAACGAAACATGCAATGTTTGCCGACATAGAAGCTGTAGCTAAAGAAGATGCAATACTATCAACTAATACATCATCATTGTCCATCACTGAAATTGCAGCAAAATCAAAAAATCCGGGCAGAATAATAGGAATGCATTTTTTCAATCCTGTTCCTGTTATGAAATTAGTTGAAATAATCAAAGGAAAACTTACTGATGATGAAGTTCATGCTAAGGTATTTGAATTAGCTCAAAAAATAGGAAAAACTCCGGTAAGTGTTGAAGAAGCACCCGGATTCGTTGTAAATAGAGTATTGATTCCATTGGTTAATGAAGGTATAGGTATATTGGCAGATGGAGTTGCGAGTGCAGAAGAAATAGACACCGCAATGAAATTGGGTGCAAACCATCCTATGGGACCGCTAGAACTCGGAGATTTAATAGGACTTGATGTTTGTCTTGCCATTATGGAGGTTCTCTATAATGAATTCGGAGACCCTAAGTACAGACCGCATCCATTACTTCGCAAAATGGTAAGAGCAAATCTGCTTGGAAGAAAAACAGGCAAAGGATTCTACGATTACAGCAAATAGAGATCCTTTTACGCTTATGATGGCAGAAAGAGGAACGGTTATGACCGTTTCTTTTTGTTTATTGTTGTCACCGGGTATTTTAATGATATTGAGTCAAACTAAAGAAATAACCGGATGATTATTTGTATATAAGACAGGATATAATAAATATTGAAGAAAAACTTGAATTATAGCTATTTGTTAATTATAATTAGGTTTAATAATATTATTTTGTTTATATATATTGCGGGAGGAAAAAATGAGCGAATTTAATAACGAAAATGAAAACAGGGAATCGGTTAATTTCATCCAAAAGATAATTAATGAGGACCTTGAAAAAGGCACTTACGGGAATAGGGTACATACAAGATTTCCTCCGGAGCCTAATGGATTTCTGCATGTGGGTCATGCCAAATCCATATGCTTGAATTACGGATTGGCAAAAAAGAATAATGGAATTTTCAATTTAAGATTTGATGATACAAATCCGACAAAGGAAGATGATATATTCATAGAATCAATTATCAAGGATGTTAAATGGCTTTGCCCTGATTGGGAAGAGAGAATTTTTTATGCTTCAAATTACTTTGGTAAGATGTACGATTATGCAGTTGAACTGATAAAGAAGGGATTAGCCTTTGTTGATGATTTATCGGCAGATGAAATCCGTGAATACAGAGGTACCTTGACAGAGCCGGGCAAGGAAAGCCCTTACAGAAACAGAACGGTTGAAGAAAACTTAGAGCTTTTTGAAAAAATGAAAAACGGTGTATTCAAAGACGGTGAAAAAGTTCTAAGAGCAAAAATAGACATGGCAAGTCCCAATATTAATATGAGGGACCCTGTTATTTACCGCATTCTTCATGAATCTCACTACAACACCGGCGATGAGTGGTGTATTTACCCCATGTATGACTTTGCTCATCCTTTGGAGGATGCCATAGAAGGAATTACACACTCAATATGTACTTTGGAATTTGAAGACCACAGACCGTTTTATGACTGGGTGTTAAGCAATATAGACGATTTCAAGGATGCTCCCACAAAACAAATTGAATTTGCCAAACTATTTTTATCGAAAACAATGATGGGCAAAAGATATTTGAAACAGATGGTTGAAGAAGGGTATGTGGACGGCTGGGATGACCCTCGTATGCCTACTATTGCAGGATTCAGAAGAAGAGGTTATACTCCCGAAGCAATACATAATTTCTGTGAAGCAATCGGAGTCTCGAAAGCTCAGAGCGTTGTTGATATTGCTATGCTTGAATTTGCCATAAGAGATGATTTGGGACCTAAAGTTCCGAGAACAATGGCTGTCTTAGACCCAATAAAGCTTATAATAACAAATTATCCCGAAGATAAGGTTGAATATGTTGAAACGGAAAACAACCCCGATAACCCTGACATGGGAAGTAGAATGATACCTTTTACAAGGGAAGTATATATTGAAAGAGAAGATTTCATGGAAAATCCTCCGAAGAAATATTTCAGGCTCTTCCCCGGCAATGAAGTGAGGCTTAGAAATGCATATTTTGTAAAATGTGTTGATTTTGTAAAGGATGAAGACGGAAATGTTACTGAAGTTCATTGCACATATGATCCAGAAACAAAGAGCGGATCAGGCTTTACCGGCAGAAAAGTAAAGGGGACTCTACACTGGGTTTCAGCAAAACATTGCATCGATGCGGAAGTAAGACTTTATGACTACATGATGGAAGATGAGGAATACGACAAAACCAATTTCTTGGAAAAGTTAAACCCGGAATCAAAGGTTGTGTTAAAGAACTGCAAGGTTGAGCCTTCTATGAAGGAATTCAAAGTAGGTGACAGATTCCAATTTTTAAGACACGGGTATTTTATTATTGACCAGGATACAACAGAAGATAATTTGGTATTTAACAGAATAGTATCATTAAAAAGCAGCTTTAAAGGTGTGTAAATTACAGGTGGTATTTTGAATATTGATGAGATAATAAAAAACAGTCTAACAGAAAACAAATTCATATATTGTATTTTTACAACCCCAAGGGTTAAGTCCCAATATAAAAAAATAACTGTAAGGCCTATTGCAATAAAAGACAGGGAGTACCTGCAGTTGGAGAAGTTTACCGAGACAAAAGCTTTCCACGAAAACTTAGACTATGAGGTTGCTCTTGATGTCTTGCTTAACATGGTTAATGAATATCGCAATATAAATTTATTTACAACAGATGCAGATTATCAAATATTGGTAAGCAAAAAAGGAAGTATAAAGATTACTCGAAGTGAGCCTGTAAAAAAGCTGAAGAAAGAAGAGCATAACAAGAAAAAACAATATTTGATAAGTGAAAACCAACCATGTGATTTCCTTATAATCCTGGGAATTATGAATAAAGATGGCAAGGTTTATACCAAGAAGTATGATAAATTCAAACAAATAAATAAATTCTTGGAAATTGTTGATGATTCACTGGCGGGAAAAAGTATTAAGGATGGCTTTACGATTATTGATTTTGGCTGTGGAAAAGCATATCTTACATTTGCCCTGTATTATTATTTTTATTATATTAGAAGAATAAAAGTGAAAATAACAGGGCTCGATTTAAAAGAAGAAGTGATTGGATTTTGCAATGAAACAGCCAAAAAACTTAACTATGAAAATCTTAATTTTGTATATGGAGATATAAGTGATTTTGAATATAAAAACAAAGTAAATATGATAGTAACTCTTCATGCATGCGATACGGCAACAGACGCAGCCCTTGTAAAGGCAATTGCCTGGGACTGCGATATTATTTTGTCCGTACCTTGTTGCCAGCATGAACTCTTCAATAAAATTGAAAATGAAAATTTAAATCCCATGCTTAAGCACGGGCTGATAAAGGAGAGAATGTCCTCCTTAATTACCGATTCATTGAGGGGTTTGTTTTTGGAAACTAAGGGGTATAAGGTGCAGTTAATGGAATTCATATCAATGGAGCATACTCCTAAAAACATTCTCATAAGAGCAGTTAAGTCAAATAAAAATACAGAATCAGCGGAAATTGAATACGAAAAATTCAAGAAATATTGGAATCTCAATAACCTTTTTATAGAAAATTACTACGAGACAATCATAAATCCGTAATTTTAACTTATTGCATACCACTTTGGTATATGCAACAGATGAGAGCTTGCCCAAAATATTATTGTTTCCAGGGGGGATTACATGAATAATGAAATAGAATTCAGCAAACAAGACAGAGAAAAATTTGAATACATACTGGACAACATTCCTGATGCCATAACAATAGTTGATAATTACGGCAAAGTGATATTTTTCAACTCAACATCAGAGGAATATTTTAATTTGAAAAAAAGCGACATAATAGACAAGGATCTTGTTGAATTTTTTCCCACTGCAATATTGTTAAGAGTATTGGACAGCAAGACATCTTTTTATAATATATACAACAGCCCCAGGGAAAACAGCTTCGTTGTGTCCAGTGCTGCTCCCCTTTATGACAGGAATGGAAACATGATTGGTGCATTGGCAAGGGACAGGGACATTACTGAAATCGTAAGATTAAGCGAACTACTGAATAAAACCCAGTCAAATTTATTGAAGCTTGAAAAGGAATATTCAAAAGTAACTTCCTCGGGAGAAGCATATTTCTCTAAAATAATTAGCAATAATGCAGCTTTTATTGAAATAATAAATTTGTGCAAAAACATATCCAAAACACCTCTAAACATATTGTTAAAAGGAGAAAGCGGCACGGGTAAGGAGCTCTTTGCAAAAGCAATTCATTATGAAAGCGGAAGGAAAGGAAAATTTATTCCGATAAACTGCAGTGCCATACCGAGAGAATTGTTTGAGAGTGAAATTTTCGGATATGAAGCAGGCGCCTTTACTGGAGCAAAATCTGAAGGGAAAAAAGGAAAATTCGAGGAAGCTGAAGGAGGAACCATATTTTTGGATGAAATAGCAGACTTGCCCTTAGAACTTCAGCCCAAGCTTCTAAGGATTTTGGAAGATGGCGTAGTAACTCGAATTGGAGGAAATAAGCCAAAGACAATAGACGTCAGAATAATTTCTGCCACGAATAAGGATATAAGAGAACTGATAAATGAGGATAAATTCAGGAAGGACCTCTATTACAGACTTGATATATTTCAGGTAAACATACCTCCTCTCAGGGAGAGAAAAGGAGATATAATTCTTTTAGCAAACAGGTTTCTACAGGAATTCTGCATGGAGCAGGGTATTAGCATAGTGGAAATCCCCGACGAAATAATGAGTATATTTTCCGAATACAGATGGGAAGGTAATGTAAGAGAACTGAGAAATGTAATACAAAGATGTGCGGTAATAGCATCTCAGAGAGGAAAGAATAAAATTGAAAGAGAATATCTTCCTTCATACATGCAGGATATCGAAGTTGACGAAATTAAGAAGCTTATTAATTTAAATGAAATAAAAAGCTATTCGGGATTGGAAGAATACATTCAACAAATAGAAAAAAGAATTATCATTAAAACCTTGGAAGAAATGAACTATAATAAGAAAGAAACAGCAAAGAAATTACAAATACCAAGAGCCACCTTGTATTACAAGATGGATAAATACGGAATAAGCAGGGATGATAAATATTAGGATGACGGTACCCCCGTCCCCTTAATATACGGGGTGTAGCCATGAAGGGATGCCCCGTTGGGAGGAAATGTATGGAGAAAATAAAATTGGCTGCAATATCAGCCTTTGGTCTTGAAGCAGTTGTAAAAAGGGAATTGACAGATCTGGGATATGAAAATATAGTTACTGATAACGGGTGGATGTATTTTGATGCAGAAATTAAAGATATATGCAAAACAAATATCAATTTGAGGTGTGCCGACAGAGTAATGCTCGTTATGGGACAATTTGAAACATTAAGTTTTGAAGAATTATTTGACAAAACTTATGAGCTTCCTTGGGAAAAATGGATTACAAAAGACGGAAAGTTCACTGTTAACGGAAAATCCGTCAAATCAAAACTCTACAGCACCCCTGACTGCCAGAGGATGGTTAAAAAGGCAATTTCCAAAAAACTCTGTGAATATTATGATACGGACTGGATGCCGGAAACAGGGGCTGAATTTACCATATTAGTTTCAATTCACAAAGACATTGCAACGATTTCAATAGATACAACCGGGGCAAGGGAAGGATTGTTTAAAAGAGGATACAGAGAAAAATCAATGGCGGCACCTTTAAAGGAAACTATGGCTGCAGCTTTGGTAAAGCTCAGTTACTGGAATAAAAACAGAGTGCTCTATGACCCATTATGCGGTTCAGGTACAATTGCAATTGAAGCTGCATTAATCGGAAGAAATATAGCTCCCGGTTTAAATCGAAACTTTGCTTCCATGGAATGGCCATTGGTTAAAGATGAATATTGGAAAAATGAAAAGATTGAAGCAAGAAAAAGAATTGATTTTGATTCAGAAATTAAAATATATGCTTCAGATGTGAGTGAAAAGGCAATAAGAATAGCAAAAGAAAATGCAATTGAAGCGGGAGTGGATGACTGTATCGAGTTTTTTGTAAAGGATGTTACACATATTGAAAAACCGATGTGTTCCTATGGAGTATTGATAACCAATCCGCCATATGCGGAAAGAATAGGTGATGAAGAACAGCTTACTAAAATTCATAAAAAATTAGGGCAAGTTTTTGGCAGGGACAAAACTTGGTCAGTATATGTAATCACTTCTTCAGTAAACTTTGAAAAAGAATTTGGGAGAAAAGCAGACAGGAAAAGAAAACTTTTCAATGGCGATATGAGGGTTGATTACTATCAGTATTTCGGAGAAAAAATGCCTGAATGAGACTGCGCACCGAAATGAAAAGATTGAAATATATTTATTTTTATTGTAAACTTAAAATATGTAAATATATGTTTGATTTTTCTTAATATTGTGGTATTATAAAGACTACAATATTAAAAGGTGAGGCAAGTATGGTAGATGAAATAAGTGCAGGAGGAATAGTTTTCTTTAAAAACAACATATTGATGTTAAAAAAGTATAACGGCGATTGGGTTCTTCCAAAAGGCAGAGTTGAAGAAAACGAGTCCTTGAAAGAGACTGCCTTAAGGGAAGTATATGAAGAAACGAAAGCAAAAGTAACTCCTATTAAGTATTTAGGTAAAATAAGTTACGAATTCAGCCGCACCTGCTACCTTGATAAAATCCACATAAGAAAAGAAGTCCATTGGTATTTAATGATGGCAAGAAATATGAACTGCACTGCTCAAAAAAATGAAGGATTTATAGATGCAAAATTTTTGCCCTTTGAAAGATCATTGACAATAGCTCGATATGACGATGAAAGGAAAATCATTAAAAAAGCTGTAGATGATATTAAATTTCATTCATATAAGTAGGTGATGCCATGACATTTTCATCGAGAGTTAAAGATGAACTGTCCAGAACAGAAATAAGTGATGTATTATGTGCTAATGCTGAAGCGGCAGCATTTGTCAGAACTGTGGGATATATCACAATTAAGGGTCTAAATAAGGTAGAATTTGAATTTTTGACTGAAAATGCAGCAGTTGCAAGACGGATATTCAAGGTTTTAAAAATAGCCCATAATATAAATGCAGATGTCAGTGTTTCTAAAAGCAATCGATTGAAAAAGCAAAATAATTATATAATTAAAATAGATGAAAAATTAACCAAGCAATTTCTTTCAGACAGTCAAATTATTAAAGATAATGATTTTAATGTAATGAATTTTAATTATGAAGTACCTGAAGAATTACTGGCAAGCGACTTATGCAGGAGAGCCTTTATAAAAGGTTCATTTATGGGCAGCGGTTCGATAAGCAATCCTGAAAAATCATATCATGCTGAATTTGTAAGCAACAAGGAAGTACAGAGCAAGACTTTGCAAAAGCTTTTGAAAATATATGGAATAAACGGTAAGAATATTTACAGAAAGAACAACTATGTGACATATATTAAGGAAAGCGAGCAAATTTCCGATTTGTTAGCTCTCATGGGCGCAAATAACGCTGTCTTGGATTTTGAAAACATAAGAGCCGTTAAGGAAACAAGAAATCAAATAAACAGAGTAATTAATTGTGAAACTGCAAATCTGGATAAAATTGTAGACACATCAATGAGGCAGATAAACAATATTAAAATACTAAAAAAATACAAGGTTATAGACCAACTTCCGGATAATTTAAGGGAACTTGCATACTTAAGACTTAAACACAGCAATGCAAGTTTAAAGGAACTGGGTCAAATGTTAGACCCTCCCCTTGGAAAATCAGGAGTAAATCACAGACTAAGAAAAATAGAAGAAATTGCTGAAGATTTAATCGAGCATACAAAGAGAGGTGTAATAAAGTGAGATCACAAAAAGTAGTGTTAAAAAATAAGATTGGACTGCATGCCAGACCTGCGGCTTTATTTGTTAAAAAGGCAAGAAATTTTGACAGTGAAATTATAATCAAAAAAGGTATACAGGAAGCAAACGGCAAGAGTATTATCAGCATAATGGCTTTGGGAGCCATGAAGGGCGATGAATTAGTAATAATCACCAAAGGTTCAGACGAGGACAAATGTATTGCTGAGTTGACTAATTTATTGGAATTTATGGAAGAAGAAGAATAATAAAGAGGGCGCGGAAAAGACCCTCTTATTTTATGACGAAGGAGAAAAAATGGAGAATAAAGTATTAGCTATAGTAGACGGAAGAGAAATAAAAGAATCAGACTTAAAAAATTTATTACGGAATTTAGGACAAAATGCAGTGCATTTTCAAGGAGAAGAAGGAAGAAAAAAGCTTATTGATGAATTGGTTATGCATGAACTTATGTATTCGGATGCGGTAGAAAACAATCTGGAAAATGAAGAAGAATTTATCGAAGTATTCAACGATATGAAAAAGTCGATGCTGCAACAATACAACTTAAGAAAAATGTTCAACAAAGTTACAATATCCGACGAAGAATTGAAAGACTTTTATGAAAAAAACAAGTATTTTTACAATAGACCCGAAATGGTAAAAGCAAGCCACATCTTGGTTGATACAGAGGAAAGAGCAAATGAAATATTGGAAGATATAACAGATGGTTTGTCTTTTGAGGATGCCGCTAAAGAGTATTCAAACTGTCCTTCCAAGCAAGACGGAGGATTTTTGGGACAGTTCGGAAAAGGGCAAATGGTAAAAGAATTTGAAGATGCTGTATTTTCAATGCGCGCAGGTGAAATAAGTCCACCTGTAAAAACACAGTTTGGATATCACATAATTAAATTAATTGAGCATATGCCTGCTAGAAGTGCAGAATTTGAAGAAGTTTACCAGGAAGTAAAAGACAATTATTTTGTAATTAAACAAGAGGAAGTTTATAAAAGTAAAAAAGAAGAATTAATTAAAAAGTATGATGTTGTATTATTTGAATAATTGATAACTTATTGAGAAAGTTGAGACAGCACGAAAAAAATATTGCAAAGATTATATATTTGTGATAACATATTTCAGTGACCAGCGGATATGGCGGAATTGGCAGACGCGCACGGTTCAGGTCCGTGTGGGGCAACCTGTGCAGGTTCAAATCCTGTTATCCGCACTAATAATTCAACTTTTTAACGGCTTCCGACAGGGAGCCGTTTTTTAATGGTAGAAAGTCATAGTACAAATTGAACCAAGAGCATATAAGTTATTGTTCCAACAGCAATGGATAAAAGCATCTGTCTTTTCCACAGGTGGATAACAAGTACTGTAATAACGGCAATCAGCTCCGGAATACCGCGACTGCCCGTAAATATATTTACATCCTTAAGACTGTACACTACAAGCAGTCCCAGGGAAGCCGGCGGGAGCGCCTTTCCCAAATACTGTATATATTTTGGTGTTGGCTTATCGGCAGGAAAAATTATAAAGGGAAGAAAACGGGTAATCATTGTACCAAGTACTACCATGGCAATTGTTATAATATGTTGTCCGACAGTCATCGTCATTTTGATTCACCTGCTTCCATAAAAAGTTCTCTTTTTAGAGAAAGGATTAATAAAATTAAAATCATTGAAGGTATTATAAAGTTTTTGCTGCCAAAGATAATTAGGCATAACAAAGATATCCCCAATCCTAACAGCGAGCTGCTATGACTTTTTTCTTTCAGCCACTGCTCCATAAAGATTACAATGAACATTGCTGTCATTGCAAATTCAAGCCCCTTTGTATTAAATTCAATCAATTCACCGAACAATCCGCCAAGTATGGAGCCTGATACCCAATAGCAGTAATTAAAAAGAGTTACAAAGAACATGAACCAACCCTTATCGACATCTTCCGGGATATTTGCCGTGCAATTGATTGAAAATGTTTCATCACTCATACTAAAAATCAAAAAGGCTCCTCTTATTCCCTTAACCCGATATTTTTCCAACATAGAAATGCCGTAAAACAAATAGCGTGCATTAATCATAAGTGTCAGAACAAAAGCATTTATAGGGTCGAAGACTGCCATCAGAAGACCTACTGCAACAAATTGAACTGTACCTGCATAGATTAACATGCTCATAAACATGGGATATAAAAAATTGAATCCGAAAGCATTCATATAAATACCATAGGCTATGCTTAAGAATACATAGCCTGCCAAAATAGGAATGGTTTGAGGAAAAGCTGCTCCGGCAGCTTTTATTATGGTTTCTTTTTTTGTTTCCATCTATTTCTATGACTCCTAATCAAATTTATGTAATTTAATCCATACCCCTTACCCAAAGAGGAGAAATTTTTACTTCGCTATATTCTATCACTGAAACTGCACATAATCAATCAAAAGAATTATAAACAATAAATTTTGTTAAAAAATGTTTAATTGGAATTTAAACAGGTATATATATATCAAACAATATTAATGAAGGGAGATAAATTAATTATGTATGATATAAAGAAAATATTGGTACCGGTTGACGGCTCGCCGGCTTCGATAAAGGCATCTGAAAGAGCTATAGAAATTGCAAAGAAGTATGGGAGTGAGATTACATTTTTATCGGTGGCAAATACACCCGATATGTTTAACATTGGTGATTATAGTTTCAGAGTACACTATAACTATGATAATGTGGTAAATAATCACAAATTAGCTCAAGCTGAAATACTGGATAAAGTTATAGAAGGTCTGGATATAGAAGGGGTTAAATTTGAAAAAAAGGTTATTTCCGGAGAACCTGCTGAAGAAATAATAAGAATGGCACACGATTGTCAATATGATTATATTGTAATGGGAAGAAGAGGATTTTCAAAATTCACAAGATTTTTTGTGGGCTCGGTAACTCAAAGGGTTATCGCTGAATCCCCATGTGCTGCGGTTATTGTTGTTAATGAATAATATACAAAACTATATATATTTCCCCCTGACCCAGGGGGTTTTTTCTTGAAATGGTTTTTTTCTTGTGATATTATTGAAAAAAGATGGTCTCATTTCAAGGAGAAAATATGTTAGATTTTGATTTTAGAGTAATAGCCGTTGTAATGTTTTTTATAATTTTAATAAGTATACAATTTACTCTGAATAAAATATTTTTGCTTTTAAGAGAAATAAGGGCAATTTTACTCACTAAGAGAGATAGATAAACAGATTATTAGAATAAGTTTCCTTTTAAAAGCCATAATATTACAAGGAGGGTATTATGGCTGAAAAGAAAGAGAAGAACAAGAAAAACAAGAAGAAAAAAGAACCGACACCAAACGATATAATGAAGATGGAAATAGCAGAAGAGCTTGGACTTACGGATAAAGTTAAAAAGTTCGGCTGGGGAGGATTAACTGCCAAGGAAACAGGCAGAATCGGAGGATTAATGACAGCTAAGAAAAAGAAAAGGAAAAAGTAAAGGAAAAGTAAATGAAAAACAGCTATAAAGAATTTTCTCAAATTTATGATTTGCTTATGGATATCGATTACGAAAAGTGGACATCCTTTATAATGAAGAAATTAAAGGGAAAAAGAAAAATCTTGGAAGCTGCCTGCGGCACGGGAGGCATAACAAAGCTTTTAGCCGATAACAATTACAAGGTAACTGCCTTTGATTTGTCTGAGGACATGCTTATGAGGGCTTATGAGAAGCTGGCGCAAAGCCCTATGGTTCGATTATTGAATCAAAATATGGTTGATTTTGAAATAGATGAAAAATTTGAAGCAGCAATTTGCTGCTGCGACGGCATAAATTACCTCATAAAGGAAGAAGTGAAATCTTTTTTCCAAAGGATTTACCATCATTTAAATGAAGGCTCCAAATTCATTTTTGACATGAGCACAAAATACAAATATGATAAAATGTTTTGTGATACTTATGTTTATGATGACGGAGATATTTTTTATGTTTGGGAAAATGAACTTGTTAATGATGAAAAAATAAATATTGAAATAAACTTTTTTATTAAGGACACAGATAAATATACAAGAATTACTGAAGAACAAACTCAATATATTCATACAGTTGATGAGATAATAGACTTACTTGAGGATGCAGGATTTGAAAATATCGAGATATTTGATGACTACAATGAAAAAGAATATTCTGACACCTCTTTGCGGGCAGTTTTTTCCGCATGCAAATTTGACAATGAAAGGACATAACAATGGATTACATGATTAGAGCAATGGATAAAAAACATACTTTTAGACTTTTTATGGTAAGGGCAACAAATACGGTGGAAGAAGCAAGGCAGCACCATAATACGACACCGACAGCTTCTGCTGCTTTAGGCAGGACTCTTATAGCCGGTCTCATGATGGGCTATATGATGAAAAACGAAAAAGACAGATTAACAATTAATATAAACGGTGGAGGTCCCATAGGTACAATTTTGGTTGTTTCGGATAATTCAGGCCATGTTAAGGGGTATGTTGGCAATCCGAATGTTGATTTAGACTTGAAAGAAAACGGTAAATTAAACGTAGGAGGAGCTGTCGGGACTCAAGGCAAGCTCACCGTTATGATGGATATAGGATTGAAGGAGCCCTATGTGGGAAGCACCGATTTGGTAACAGGAGAAATTGGAGAAGACATAGCATTTTATTATTATTTGTCGGAACAGCAAAATACTGCCGTAGCCTTGGGTGTATTAGTGGATATAGATTACAGCATTAAAGCCGCAGGAGGCTTTATGGTTCAAACACTGCCTTTTATTGAGGAAGAAGACCTTGTTAAATTAGAAAATACCCTCAATAATCTAAAATCAATATCAGATTATTTTAATAACGAAAAAGATCTAGAAGAAATTGCAAAAGAAATATTTTCCGATTTTGATATCGAGGTTTTCGACAGAATTCCCGTTTCTTTTAATTGTGACTGCTCCGAGGAAAGAATGGAGCAGGCATTAATTTCATTGGGTAAGAATGAGCTGAAAAAAATAATTGAGGAAGACGGGAAAATAGAAACAGTATGCCATTTCTGCAATAAGAAATATATGTTTGAAGGAGACAAACTAAAAAATATTTTGAAATATATTGAAGAATGATATTGCGAGAAAAGGAGCAACTAATAGAAAAATATTAGCACATTAATAATACTATAAGAAATTGAAATATATTAAAAATATTTATATAATATAAGTGATTATAAATGAATGAAATCTAATTAATATTAACATACAAGAGGAGGTCAGTATGAAATATTTGGCTAAAGACGACAGTAAATGTATCCAGTGCGGGGCTTGCGAAAGCATATGCTCTAAAACATATTTTAAAGAGGATAATCCGGAAAAGTCATGCATACAAATCAAAAAAGAGGACACCCCTGAAATAAATGTTTGCAATCAATGCGGAGAATGCATCGATATTTGTCCTGTTATGGCAATAAAGAGGGACAAGTTTGGGGTTGTTAGAATTGACAAGAAAATTTGCGTCGGTTGTTTTATGTGTGTGGGATTTTGCCCTCTCTTGTCCATGAGGCAGCATGATGATTATATAGAGCCTTTCAAATGTATAGCATGTGGATTATGTGCCAAAGAATGTCCTACAGAGGCAATTTATATAGCTGAAAGAAGCGATGAGGAAGCAAGAGAAATGCCAATAGATAAGGTTTTTAACAGATAGGAGGACAAAATGGATATTATAAAAATGAAAGAAAATCATAAAGTCTTAACCGAATATAAATATGAACTCGGAGAAATAGACAAAGGATATACAAACAGAACACTGTATGTTAATATTTCAGACAATACAATAACCTCTAAGCCGGTAACCGAAATGATGAAAGAAAAGTTTGTAGGGGGAAAGGGTTTTGGCTTGTGGTATCTGTGGAATGCAACAAGTCCTGAAACGAAGTGGGATAGCCCGGAAAATGAAATAATTATTGCAGGGGGTCCTGTCTGCGGTATAACTCAATATGCAGGAACAGGAAAATCATTGGTATGCAGCATTTCACCCTTAACGGATATTCCCATAGATTCAAATGTAGGCGGATTTTTTGGACCTCTTTTGAAATTTTCGGGATGGGACGCTCTTGAAATACAGGGCAAATCAGATAAAGATATAATTGTATATATTGACGGGAATAATGGCCTTGTAACAATTGAAGAAGCACCATTGGAAGCTGTTGATGCACATGTTTTGGGAGAGCAGCTTACCGAAATGTATGCGGACAATGAAGATGATAAAAGAAATGTAGCTGTTGTAACCGCAGGAACAGGTGCCGAGCATTCCCGTTTTGGAATATTAAATTTTACATTCTATGACCCCAGAAGAAAAGTAACAAGACTAAAACAAGCAGGCAGGGGTGGAATAGGAACCGTATTTCGAAATAAAAAGCTTAAGGCACTGATTGTAAAATACAGCGGTGTAAAAGGCAATTTAAACAATAATTTTGACCAGTCAATAATTAATAAAACCGGAATAAAATATCATAAGGAAATTCATGACTTAGACCATTTGCAAAACAATATGCGAAAAATAGGCACGGCAAATATTATTGAAATAATGGATGCCTATGATTTGCTTCCTGTTATGAATTTCCAATATGGAAGCCATCCGGACACACAAAATATTAAATCCACGGTATTTATTGAAAAATACCTGACTCAGGGAGTTCAAGACGGCTGCTGGTACGGCTGCTCTATGGCCTGCGCCAAAGGTGCGGATAATTTCCTCATAAAGACAGGACCTTATAAGGGACATAGAGTTACAGTAGACGGTCCCGAATATGAAAATGCGGCAGGATTAGGAGCAAATTGTGCTATTTTTGACCCGGAAGCAATTTTGGAATTAAACTTCTATTGCGACACCTATGGCATAGATACAATTTCATTTGGTACTGCAACGGCATTTGCAATGGAATGCTATGAAAGAGGTATAATCAACAAGGAAATTACAGGCGGCTTAGAATTGAATTTCGGCAACTTTTATGCATCAGTCGAACTCTTGCACCAGATGTCCAAGGGAGAAGGCTTTGGAACAGTTGTAGGTCAGGGAGTCCACAGGATGAAAAAAATATTCGTTGAAAAATACGGAGCTGATGAAGAATTCTTGTTTGACATAGGAATGGAGCAAAAGGGGCTTGAATATTCGGAATACGGCTCGAAAGAATCTCTGGCTCAGCAGGGAGGATACGGTTTAACAAACAAAGGTCCTCAGCATGATGAAGCATGGCTGATTTTCATGGATATGGTAAACAATCAAATACCAACCTTCGAAGATAAGGCTGAAGCTCTTCATTACTTTCCTATGTTCAGGACTTGGTTCGGCTTGTATGGATTCTGCAAGCTCCCTTGGAATGACATAGTTCCGGCGGACAATAAATATACCGATGAGCCTGCAAAAGTGCCTGAACATGTTCAAAATTATCTTGATGTGGTATATGGAGTTACAGGCAAGAAATTAACCGTTGATGACATGATAAAAGAATCTGAAAGGGTTTATAACTTCCAGAAAATTTTTAACATAAGAATGGGTAAGGGTTTAAGGAAAAACGATAAAACTCCTTACCGCTCAATGGGTCCGGTAACCAAGGAAGAATATGAATCAAGGCAGGAAAGATACGACAAACAGCTTAAAGAAATAATCGGTTATGATATAGAAGGCAAGACTACCGAAGAAAAGATGGCGGTACTGAGAAAGTATAGAGAAAGCCAATATGAAAAGCTTATAGATGCAGTCTATAAAAGAAGAGGATGGAATTCAAACGGCGTCCCGACATTAGAACATCTAAAATATTTGGATATGGAACTTCCTGAATTAATAGAAGTAATCAAAGACCTGCAATAACAAGGGGACGGGAGTATAGTTACATTCGGAGGTGGTATAAATTATAAAACTAAACAATAGAGACTTTCCCTGGGAAGAGGGATTGACAATAGAAAAAATTATAGAGATGAAAAGTTTCACCTTTCCTAAAATAATAGTTAAAGTAAACGGAAAACATATCGAAAAGGAAGATTACCCAACAACTATTATTAATGACGGTGATAATGTTGAAATTATACATCTCTTGGCAGGAGGATAAATCAACTCACTTGTAGAAATTGCCTGATAAATTTATTTGGATTAATATAAAAATGATATAATTTTATAATTATATCATTTTATTTTACTATAAATAGCATTTTTGTCGTTCTGAGAGCTAGCTTGAAGAACCTCATGATTTTTTGTAGAATAATATATACCTTAATGATATAATCTGTGAATGAGACTCATTCAACGGGAGATAATATGAATCCATACATTCCGACTCAAAAGCCTCGCTATGTAATTATTGATTACAGAGCAAGTGAAGAAATACTGAATTATCTAAAAAAATTAAATATAGAGCCTATAAAATCCATTAAATGCAATGAGCTGCATGAGCCTGTGGCCGGTCATCCGGATATGGTAATTTTTCCCATAGATTTTAAAACTTTTGTTGCAGCTCCAAACGTTTATGATTATTACCGAAATGTTTTGGGAAGCCTAGGAATAAAAGTTATTAAAGGTGGAAAAACTCTTAGCAGAAACTATCCTGAGGATATAGCATATAATGTAGCAAGAATAGGGAGATATGCTTTGCATAATACAAAGTATACAGACCAGGTTTTAAAATATTATTTGGAAGAAGCGGGCATTCAATTCATTCATGTAAATCAAGGCTATACAAAGTGCTCAATTGCTCCTGTCAGTGATAATAAAGCTTTGACATCGGATTTCTTGATACATGAAAAACTAATATCATACAATATAGACTGCATGTATATAGACCCAAAAGTTGTATATTTAAAAGGATACAACAACGGATTTATAGGAGGCTGTACAGGATTGATTAATGAAAAAATATTTTTGTCAACCGGAAAAATTTTTGATGAAAATATTTCTGTTTCATTAAGAGAATTCATCCAGTCGTCAGGATATATTTATGATGAAGCTTCAAAACAGCAAATTACAGACTTAGGAACGCTGATACCGATAATATAACCTCCCTTGACCGAGAGGAGTGACTAAGTGGAGCTACTATCATTAGAGTTAAATGAAAATGAAAATCATGAAATTTATAATAATATAAGGATTATAACTAACATAGAGGAAAGTGATATAAATATAGAATTATCGTCTACCGATGAAGGAAATATAAAAATAAGATATTTTACGGATAATAAAATAAACAAGAGAGAGTACCTTGAAAAAATAACAGCAAAAATAACCAAGCTTTTGGTTGAATACACTAAGTTAGTTGGTATAAAAATTTTAAAGGAAAATTATTTTTACTTTGACGATGAAGAAGTAAGCACAATAATATCCGATATCGAAGAGGAAATAGACAATGATATTAAAATACACATAATAATTAAAAATAAATTTAAAGAAGTAATAGAAAAGTCCAATTATATAAATTTAAACGGATTTGTAAACTTCAGACTAAAATTTCTAAAGCTTTATGCAGCACAGGTAGTAGAAAAGTGCATTGACTCATATTTGATGAAAAAGGAATACATGGATTTTATAAGCATTATAAAACTGATATCAGATTCGGAAGAAAATCAATATGATATTGTAAATGTAATGTTTAATAACAATAAAATCCAGGTATATGACAAGAATATGCAAAAGCTCAATTATTTTTCAAATGTAGAGCTTTCAACTGAATTGAATACCGAATCAACATACGACGAAACTGTAATAAATATTTTAATGAGTGTGTCACCAAAAAAAATAATATTGCATGATTTAAAGATAGATAAGAAAAATAAAGAAGCATATAATACCGCTGATATAATAAAAAGAATATTTGAAGGTAAAGTCGAAACTTGCAGCGGATGTAAGTATTGTGAGTTTTTATAAAATATATATGAAGCGGTGCCGGGCACCCTATTGGGTGCCCGGCACCGGTTTTAATTTAAAGATGATTACTGTGCCATTAATTCAGTCCATCTTTCAGTGTATAATTCTATAAATTCTTTCGGGTCTCTCAACATTTCCATCTTTGCGATATCTTCCTTTGGAATGTTAAAAGCAGGGTTGTTTAAGAGTTCTTCATCCACTTGTTTAATAGCCTCGGTATGTACTGTAGAATACCATACTTCGTCTATGTTTCTTAACGTTGCTTCGGTGGAGCATAAGAAGTTAATAAATTTTTCGGCTAATTCCTGATTTTGGGTAGTCGAAGGAATAACCATAGCATCAATCCAAATATTGCTGCCTTCCTTTGGAATTACAAAATCCAAATTCTCATTTTCGGACATTGCGGCAACCGCTTCACCTGACCAAACAAGCGCCATATCAGCTTCTTCGGTTACCATAATTGCAGGTGAACCGTCCGTTATATAAGCCATAACAAGAGGTCTTTGCTTAATAAGGAGTTCCTTTGCTTCATCGAGCTCTCCTTCATCAACCGTGTTAATTGAATATCCCAATAATTTTAGCGCAGCTGCAAATGAATCTCTTTGCGAATCCATCATTATAATTTTTTGAGCATGATTTTCATCCCAAAGCATAGCCCAGCTGTCAGAAGATGCATCTACAGTTTTTTTATTGTACAATATGCCTAAGGTCCCCCAGAAATACGGAACCGAATATTCGTTATCAGGGTCATATACATGGTTTTTAAAATCTTCGCCGATATATTTATAATTCGGAATGTTATCGAAATTTAATTTATTAACCAATTTTTCATTAATCATGCGCTCAATCATATATTCGCTTGAAATAATCAAATCATATTTTGAAGCCCCGGATTTCACCTTTATATACATTTCTTCCGGCGTTGAATACGTGTCATATTTAATTGTAACATCGTTGGCTTTTTCAAATTCGGTCAATAAACTTTTGTCAATGTAAATATCATAGTTTAAAATACTCAATGTTTGTTTTTCTTCAGAGCTGCATCCGGTTGCAGCAAGAATTATCAAGCTTAAAACTAAAAATGTCAAAATTAATTTTCTTTTCATTCTATACCTCACTTCGATATATTTTTTTGGGTTTATCATGCCCGTTAGTTCTTTTGTTTATCAATATCATTAACAATAATACTACTATCAGCATTATTGTTGAAAGAGCGTTGATTGTAGGGCGGACACCTCTTCTTGCCATTGAATAAATCACAATTGAAAGGTTTGTAACACCTTCGCCCTTGGTAAAGTAACTTATGATGAAATCATCAATGGACAATGTAAATGCCATCAAAAATCCCGTAATAATTCCCGGCTTTATTTCAGGAAGTATTACCTTTCTTAGAGCATACATGGGAGTTGCCCCTAAATCCATTGCAGCTTCGGTCATGTGTACATCGAGCTGCTTTAACTTTGGAAGTATTGACAATATTACATAGGGAGTGCTAAACACTATATGAGACAATAGCATTGTCATAAATCCAAAATCCATATTAAATGAAATATATAAAATCATCAGGGATATACCCGTAACAATATCGGGATTTACAACTGGAAGGTAATTAACATTGAGTATTAAAGCTTGTTGTCTGCCCTTCATTGCATTTATTCCTATTGCTGCTATTGTACCCAAAATTGTAGATACTATTGCCGTAATGATTGCTATCGTTATTGTGTAATAAAAAGCCATTCGTATATCGTGGTCATGGAAAAGCTCAATGTACCACTTCAGTGAAAATCCTGTCCAGTTTCCTCTCGATTTTGATTCATTAAAGGAAAATACACCAAGAACTATAATCGGAGCATAGAGGAATATAAATATAATGCCCATATATATTTTTGATAAATATTTTTTTACCATAACCTTGCTCCTCCTTCCTTATCAACATCAAATTTATTCATAATTGACATGGATAAAAGAATTATAAGCATCATTACAATGGATATGGCTGAGCCGAAATTCCAGTCTCCGTTTAAAATAAACAATTTTTCCACCAAGTTTCCTATCATCATGCTTTTATTTCCTCCTAAGAGTTGAGGAATGATAAATGTGCTTACCGCAGGCATAAAAACCATTATGATGCCCGAAATTACACCGGGCATGCTTAAGGGGAAAATAACTTTTCTAAAAACTGTTCTTTTGTCTGCTCCCAAATCGTCGGCTGCTTCCAAAAGGGCTTTATCCATTTTACTTAATGCAGTATAAATGGGCAGTATCATAAAGGGAATAAAGTTGTAAACCATACCCATTACGGTAGCGCCCCTTGTATAAAGCATGTTAAACCTCGGAAGACCTAAAAAAGCAAAAATGTTATTTAAAATTCCATTGTTTCCAAGTATGGTCATCCAAGCATAAGTTCTAAGGAGCATATTCATCCACATGGGCAAAATACAAAGAAACAACAAAGTATTTCTCTTTGACACATGTGCCCTAGAAATTATTAATGCCGCAGGGTATCCGAGTATCAAACATATTATGGTTGAAATTGCCGCTAAGTAGATGGAGTCCCATAAAATGTTCAAATACATGGGTTGAAAAAATTTCTTGAAATTTTCTAATGTAAAATGAATCGTTGTAAGTCCGTTAGATTCTTTTGTGGTAATGCTGTATAAAAGCACCAAAAATGCCGGTAAAGCAATGAACAAAAATATCCACAAGACATAGGGGTAAGCAAAATATTTTGTTCTGTTTTTCAAAGCTATTCCCCCTTTTCCATTATATGAATATCGTCAGGAGTTAAGGTTAAACCGACAGTTGTTCCTACAGGGGCCATATCGGTTGAATGAACCAAAAACTCAAAATTATTTGCTACTATGTCCATTTCATAATGAACACCTTTAAATGTTACCGACTTTACAATTCCCTCCAGCTTTCCTTCACCGGCAGGAGTTAAATCTAAATCTTCAGGGCGAATAACCACATCAACTTCTTCGCCTCTTCCAAATCCTGAATCGAGACATTCGAATCTCTTTCCTAAAAATTCAACCAAGTAATCATCTATCATAATTCCGTCCAATATATTGCTTTCTCCGATAAAATCTGCCACAAACGCATTTTCAGGCTCATTATATATATCTATGGGAGTACCCATTTGTTGAATAATGCCTTCATTCATGACTATAATCGTGTCTGACATTGTTAAAGCTTCTTCCTGGTCATGAGTTACATAAATAAATGTTATTCCAAGCTGTTTCTGCATTGCTTTGAGCTCATGCTGCATTTCTTTTCTTAATTTTAAATCCAAAGCACCTAAGGGTTCATCGAGCAAAAGTACCTTGGGCTCATTTACCAAAGCTCTTGCTATTGCAATACGCTGCTGCTGTCCTCCGCTTAACTGGTCAATCCTTCTTTTGCCGTAATTTTTGAGATTAAAAAGCTCAAGCATTTTTTCAACCTTTTCGGAAATGGTCTTTTCATCCATTTTCTTTATTCTCAGACCAAATGCTATGTTTTCAAAAACATTTAAATGAGGAAACAAAGCATATTTCTGAAACACGGTATTCAGCTGTCTTTTAAAAGGAGGAACGTCATTGATTAATTTGCCGTCAAAATAAACTTCACCTTCATCAGGAGTTTCAAAGCCTCCGATAATTCTAAGAGTAGTTGTTTTTCCACAGCCGCTTGGTCCCAAAAAAGTTACGAATTCATTTTCCTTCACGGATAAGGTAATATCGTCAAGAACAATTTCTCCGTCAAATTTTTTGGTAATATTATTTAATTGTATAATTGCATTATTCATTCTTACCTCCTGCTAAAAATACGGCGGAGTACTTACCCATAGTACACGCGCTTTGCTTTTTCCCACATTTTCAATATAATGAGTTTTGTTTGCCTTAATGTAAAAAGACTCTCCCTTTTTAACCTTGTACACTTGATTGCCGTAGTTTAAAAGTATGGAGCCGTTTAAAACATAACCGAACTCTTCGCCTTCATGAGGCTCATCTGTTTTTGTTTTGCTGCCGCTTCCGAGTTCCACCAATATGGGCTCCATTTTATATTTCTGTGCATTTGGAACAATCCAGTTAATAATATAATTGTCCTCTGATTCTTTTACAAATACATCATCTTGTTTAAACACAATTTTACTGTCCACGGCTTCATTGAAAAAGCTTCCTAAATCCGTCCCCAGACACTCCAATATATCCGTAAGAGTTGCTATGGAAGGAGAAGTCAAATCTCTCTCAAGCTGCGAAATATACCCCTTTGTCAATTCGCATCTGTCAGCCAATTCCTGCTGTGTGAGAGAATTGGCAACTCTCAACCTTTTTAAATTTTCTCCAATATTCATATAAACCTCACATTTTTTACTAAACTCAAAGTTTAAAATTACTAAACACTGAAACAGCTTTTATTATACATATCCACACCCCTTATGTCAATAATAATTTTTTATTATTTTTCGCTTCAACAAAGTTATAATTATGAGTCTGAGCGAAGCTTTGTCATCCTGAGCGTAAGCGAAGGATCTCAGGTTTAATAATGAGATTCTTCGAGCTAAAGCTCTCAGAATGACACGTAGCTTATTCATAGCAATGACAGAAATCTTATTCATACCAATGTCAGGCAAGGATGTTATTTATACTACTATTGACATATTATACAGGTTTGCGTTATAGTTAATTAGCGTATGAAAGCAGTGAAAGCAGGTGAATCATGGCTAAGATAAAATCCAAATTTGTTTGCCAGGAATGCGGTTATGAAACGGCCAAATGGCTTGGCAAATGTCCCTCCTGCGAAGAATGGAATACCTTTGTGGAGGAATTTGAAACTAAAAAAAGTGACTCCAAAAGTCAAAGAGGTATCAGCAAGGGTATAATTGAAAAAATAAACAAGATCACATCCACCAAAAAAGAAAGAATCTCAACAGGAAGCGTTGAAATGGACAGGGTATTGGGCGGAGGAATAATAAAAAGCTCCCTGATACTAGTTGGAGGAGATCCCGGTATCGGCAAGTCAACACTTCTTCTGCAGGTTGCAGACCACGCTGCAAAGCAAAAATTAAAAGTACTTTATGTATCCGGAGAAGAATCGGGAGAGCAGATAAAAATAAGAGCCGATAGGTTGGGGATAGGAGACGGTGAGCTGTATGTTCTTGCTGAAACGAATATTGACATAATAATCGAGCACGTAGATAAAGAAGAGCCGGATTTGCTTGTACTTGATTCAATTCAGACTATATATTCACCCGATGTGCCCAGTGCCCCGGGCAGCGTTACCCAGGTCAGGGAAGTGACTTCAATGGTAATGAGAATTACGAAAACAAGAAATATGGCTTCCTTCATAGTGGGACACGTTACAAAATCAGGTGCAATTGCAGGACCAAGAGTACTTGAGCACATGGTTGATACTGTTTTATACTTTGAAGGAGAGAGGCATTTTTCATATAGAATATTAAGAGCTGTTAAAAATCGATTTGGCTCAACCAATGAAATAGGTATTTTTGAAATGCGGGACAGAGGACTTATAGAGGTTGAAAATCCTTCGGAAGTATTTTTGAAGGGAAGACCTCTTGATGCTTACGGCACCGTAGTTACTGCAGCAATGGAAGGTACGAGACCCGTTCTGATAGAAATTCAGGCCTTGGTAACATATTCTCCTGTTGGATTTGCCAACAGGGTAACCACGGGAATTGATAAAAACAGGGCATCCATGCTGATTGCTGTATTGGAAAAGAAAGCAGGTCTGTCAATTCAAAGCTCCGATATATTTATTAATGTAACCGGAGGGCTGCAAATCAAAGAGCCTGCATGCGATTTGGCAATACTATGCGCTTTGGCATCAAGCTTCAAAGAAATACCCGTCGACTTTAAGACCGTTCTTATAGGCGAGGTAGGGCTAACCGGAGAAATAAGAGGAGTTAATTCAATTGAAAAAAGACTTTTGGAAGCAAAAAAGATGGGATTTAAAAGAGCGGTCATAGCAGAAGCCAATGCAGAAATTTCAAAAGAAGTTAAAAACATGGAAATAATCCCGGTAAACAACATAAGACAAGTTATGGACATTATATTTTAGGAGGAAAAATGTTAGAATTTTTGAGAAAAGAAGGAATAAGCGAAAACCTGATAAATGACGTTGAGAAGTTCAGAAAGTTTTATAAGGTAGAATCAAAGATGGAATACAGAATTCCTACGCCAAAGTACAATTATTACGGCAATGATGTTTGGGAAGAAGCGATTACTGCTCTTCTTTGCGGGGAAAACCTGTTGTTGGTGGGCTCCAAAGCTACAGGCAAAAATGTGCTGGCGGAAAACTTATCTGCAGCATTCGGCAGACCAAAATGGGATATATCGTTCCATGTTAACACAGATTCAACATCATTGATCGGAACTGACACATTCGAGGGCGGTCAGGTTGTATTCAGAAACGGTCCCATCTACGAATGTGCAAAGTGGGGCGGCTTTGGCGTATTGGATGAAATAAACATGGCCAAAAATGATTCCGTTGCAGTACTTCATGCAACCTTAGACTATAGAAGAATAATTGACGTGCCCGGATATGACAAAATTACAATTGATGACGCAAGCCGTTTTATTGCAACCATGAATTACGGTTATGCCGGCACAAGAGAGTTAAACGAAGCATTGACATCCCGTTTCATGGTAATAAATATGCCTAATATTTCATCAAAGAATTTAAGAAAATTATTGCAAAGAGAATATCCAAATTTAAGAGAAGAATATGTTGAGCAGTTTGCAGGGCTTTTCAAGGATTTGCAGTTAAAAAGCGAAAATGCCGAGATTTCAACTAAGTCGGTTGATTTGAGGGGACTTTTAGCTTCAATTAATTTAATGGATAAAGGACTATCTCCTTTCAAAGCATTGCAGATGGGAATTACAAACAAATCATTTGATGATTTCGAGCGAACGCTTGTAGAGGATGTTATACGCCTACGAATAGCTGAAAATTTAGGAAGGAATGAAATTTTTAGGTGAGCATGAACAACACAGCACAAGACGATAAAAGAGCTCTAAATATTATTTGGAATGCATCGGACGACTATTCCATCGAGCCTCAATTCAAGGCTTATGATAAAAACGGTGAAGCGGATATCTATTGGAATTATATAATAGGGGCTGTTCACAAATACTATGACTACACTTTGCTGAGAGGCTTTTTTAATTATCTTAAAACAGACAGAGAGCATGAATTTTATGAAAAACTTTTCTGGATAGGCTTGGAAAAGAGTGCATTTGATAAAGGAAAAAACGAAAGGCCTGTAATAGTAAGCCTTAGAAAAAATTATGCAAGAAAAGTATTAGCAGGTGAAACTGAAGTTTTTGATGATAATTTATTAAATGTACTGACAAATGCTCACTTTAAAAGAGCATTAGGTAAAGCTCCGGGAATAACAGGCAATGCTTTAAATATTTTAAACGACCTTGAATTCGGTGATGCTTCAACAGAAGAAATAATTTTAAAAATGAACCAAATAATCAAGAAATATTTCAGGTTCAATTACGGTCAATATGAAGTAAACGCCCAAATAAACAAAAAAAGAGTGCAAAGACAAATCCAATACTGCGAAGAAGAAAGACTTAGCGATTCAGACATGGAAACTATGAAAGAGCTGTATTTGGATTCAGCTGAAACGTCGAGAGAAGTTTTCTATGAAGAAAAAAAGGGAAAAATTAAAAAATCAGCTAAGAAAGTTAAAATTGAAAAGAAAGATGATTCGGAAAGACAGTATATTCGTAAATATTTCGGTGCTTCAATTTTTCCCGATAAAAAAACATATTTAATAGAGCGAAAACTTTGTATCGGTAACCATAAAAATACTCATCTTCATTTCACCAGAGGAGAATTTGATGATGAATTCAGCAATGATATTAATGCATTGTATTTCAATAAAGCATTGAAAGAGCAAAGGGAAATTAATTTAGAGCATTTCAATTCCAATTATATAAAATACAAAAACAGTATTTTAAAGCTTACAAATAAAATCAGAAACACTATGCTTGCATATTTTGAATCATATACCGGAAAATCCGAAGCAGGAAGACTTAATGCACCAAAAATTTGGAGAAATGTCTATTTAAATGATAACAGAGTTTTCACGAAAGTATATAACAACGATATCGGAAATTTATCGGTAGATATTTTGCTTGATGCATCCGCATCGCAGCATGAAAGACAGGAAACAATCGCAGCGGAAGCGTATATTATTGCAGAAAGCTTTACTCAGTGCCAAATTCCCGTCAGAGTATACTCATTTTCAAGCCTAAGAAATTACACCGTTATAAATCTTTACCGTGATTATGATGAAACAGATAAAAACACTAAAATATTCAATTATAAAACAACGGGCTGCAACCGTGACGGCTTGGCAATAAGAACGGCATTGTACATGATGGAAGGCAGCAATTATTTAAATAAAATTCTCATTGTTCTTTCAGACTGCAAGCCTAATGACACCCAGTGCATTCCCGACACGGGAATAAAGCAGGAGCAGACCAAGTATGCGGGGGCTACCGGTATAATAGATACTGCCTTTGAAGTGAAAAGAGGCATAAATAACGGCAATTCAATTCTTTGCGTCTTTACCGGCGAAGATGAGGATATACCGACAGCAAAAAAAATATACGGACATAACTTTGCCCGTATATATTATCCCGAAAGATTTGCAGAAATAGTCGGTGTTCTAATGCAAAACCAACTAAAAAACCTCTAGCGGGACAGTGGGGACGTACCTTGCTGTCCCACTGCATATATTTGAAATCATTTTAACATTTTGACATTATATGGAAAATATCATATAATTAAAAGCAAAAAGGCAGGTGATCTTCATGCCAAGGGTTGCCAGAAAATTGAGTGAGACTGGAATATATCATGTAATTTTTAGAGGAGTTAACAGGTTCAATATTTTCGAGGAAGATAAAGATTATGAGAAAATTTTAGAAATTATTTCTGATTTAAAAGAAAAAATTAGCTTTGATATTTATGCATATGTTTTAATGAACAATCATGTGCACCTAATAATAAAGGAATTGGAATTGGGTGAAATATCATTGATAATGCAAAGAATACTTACAAGATATGCAGGCTGGTTTAACCGAAAATATGATAGAAGTGGAATACTAATTGCAAACAGATTTAAAAGCGATCCTGTTGAAACAGAAGATTACTTATTAACCTTAGCAAGGTATATACATCAAAATCCTGTCAAGGGCGGACTAACATCTAAAATAGACAGTTATAAGTGGAGCAGCTTCAAAGAATATTTGGGAAAGAGTGAAATATGCAATACAGATTTTATAATGTCAATAATTGATAGAGACAGTTTCATAAAATTTAATTTTGAAATTAATGAAGAAGAATATGAAATATCAGATAAAATACAAAAATTTGATGATGAATTTGTAAAAAAGAGAATAAAGGAAATATTAAAAGGTAAGGAACCTACTAAGTTAGGAGAAATGCCAATTGATTATAGGAATAGAATAATTAAGCAATTAATAACCACTGAAAAGTTTTCAATCAGACAAATAGAGAGGGCTACGGGAATATCCAGAGGTGTAATATCAAGGTGCAAATAACGCAATTATAATAAATGAAACACTTAAAATAAATAAGGAAAATATGAGATACTTAAAAAAGTGGGACACCAAGGTACGTCCCCAAGGGGTTGAAAATGAAAAAAGAATTAAATAAAGAAACAGCTAGAATCATACTAAAGGCTTTGGAAGACGCTAAAAAACATATGCAATATCTGCAAGAAAGAAGAGAGGAAAAGCTTTTTAGTGAAATAGAAATTCCATGCAACTTAAATGATGTAATTTGTAGGTTAACTAAGGATGAAATGTCACATATTTGTAAAAACTATAAATTACAAGGGTTAAGCTCTTTGAAAAAGTCAGAATTAGCATCTGAGCTAATAAAAATAATACCTCATAAATTTGAAGGAATAATACGTATATTAGATCAAAACACTTATGATTTAATAAAATCAATAGTAAAAAATTCAGGAGCAATACCTTGCAAAGATATAAAATTCTCTATAATAGAGAACTTAATGAGGTATGCAATAACTTTTCCCGGACTTAAGAACGGAGAAAGGATACTTGTCATGCCGGTTGAATTAATGGAAAAATTCAACATATTAGATACTGAAGAAAGACAAAAAGTTATTCATAGAAATACAGAGTGGATACAATTAACACAAGGAATGCTATATTACTATGGTGTAATGGATTCATGGAGACTCATTAAAAATGTACAGAAGTATGTTAAAGAGAATATAAATATTAATCAGTTTGCAGAAGTCATATCACTTGCTTGCAATTTATATGAAAATTTGGATAAAATACCATCATATGGTTATAAAGATGCGAGAGTATTTGACAGCGAAAATATTATAGAAGAACATAATAAAAGACCTGAACTTGATTATTATCAATTTACTAAAAGTCAACTTTTAAAGGCAGGTAATCAAAATCATAAAAACACTTCTCCTGAAATGAATAGTTTTATTGATTTTTTACTGGAAAGTTATGACTTGAAAGATGATGATATAGATGAAATATCAACCCAATTAACAAATTTAATAAATCAGGATTCAGAACCAACATTTATTATTAAGTATTTAGAAACATGGTTAGAGATTCCTTCATTAGAATATAAACAAGTATTAACTCTGAAAGTAATTGAGTTATCCAATAATACACGTCAATGGGCGCTAAAAGGTTATACTCCAAGCGAATTATTGCAAGAAGAAAATTCTAATACATCAAAAGCCAAAATAATTAAAATGACAAAGTCTAATAAAATTGGACGCAATGAACCATGCCCTTGCGGTAGCGGTAAAAAATACAAGAAATGTTGTGGCATGAATAAAAATGTTACGGAATAAGAAATAGCGAACATGAAAAAAAGATTAAGTCACCTTAAAAAACTCTGGAGGTGGACTTTTTAGGTCAATCTCCAGAGGTTTTTTGTTTTAACAATTATAACTGCCTATTTGAAAGGAAACGGGTCAGAAAACAAGAAAACAGTGGGACACCAAGGTACGTCCCCACTGTCCCGTTATTTGCCGGCTCTTTTTTCAAAGAATGCTTTTGCAACCGGCGGGAAAAGTGCATAGGATAAAACATCTTGCTCAGACTTTGCAAGTCCTCCTATTTCTTCCTTCATTTGCTCATAGCTGTTCTCTAACAGGTCTGCAGGGCGTACTGTTATCACTTCTTCATCTCCGATAATAAGCTTTCTTATTTCATCGGATATGGGAGCTGCAGGTTTTCCGTATAGACCTCTTACATAATTTCTTATTTCCGTAGGAATTACTTTGTACCTTTCTCCCGTAACTATATTAAACACTGCTTGAGCTCCTACTATTTGGCTCATTGGAGTAACCAGCGGAGGAAATCCCAAGTCTTCTCTTACCTTTGGCACTTCATCCAACACAGCTTGAAATTTGTCAACTGCATTAAGAGACTTCATTTGTATAAGCAGGTTGGAAAGCATGCCTCCGGGTATTTGATATAACAAGGTCTTAGGTTCTGTCATAAGTACCTTTGTATTTAATGTTCCTTCCTCTTCAAATTTTTTCATGACATTTTTAAAATGATCTGCAATTTCATTTAACTTCATCAAATCAAGCTGTGGATCTCTTTCCGTATCCTTAAGCGTCAAACAAAGGGATTCGGTTGCAGGCTGTGAAGTTCCTGATGATAAAGGCGATATGGCTGTGTCAACAATATCAACTCCTGCTTCTACTGCTTTTAGAACAGTCATTTCCCCGATTCCTCCGGTACAGTGGGTATGAAGCTCAATAGGCAGGTTAGTAACTTCCTTTATGGATTTAACTAAATCATAAGCAGTATAAGGAAGCAATATACCGGACATATCCTTTATGCATACTGAGTCAGCTCCTGCATTTTCAAAGTCTTTAATCAATTTAAGATAATACTCCTTTGTATGTACGGGGCTGATTGTATAGGATATTGCACACTGCAGGTGAGCACCTTCGGATTTTACTGTATCTATTGTTTTTTGTAAGTTTCTTATGTCATTAAGAGCATCAAATACTCTGACTATATCAATTCCTTCAGAAATTGCATTTTTATGAAACCTTTCAACAATATCATCAGGATAATTTTTATATCCCAATAAATTTTGACCGCGGGAAAGCATTTGAAGCTTTGTATTTTTAATATTTGCTCTAATTTTCCTAAGTCTTTCCCAAGGGTCTTCATTTAAATACCTGAGGCAGGTATCAAATGTTGCTCCTCCCCATACTTCCATTGCATGGTATCCTGCCTTATCCATTTCCTGCAGAATTGGCAGCATTTCGGGAGTTGAAAGTCTTGTTGCTATAAGCGATTGATGTCCATCTCTCAGAGATGTTTCAGTAATTTTAAGTTTTGTCATATTTTCTCCTTCTCCTTTTATTATGTTAAATTAAAATTATCTCTCATTTCTTTTCCTTGATATGATTATTGCACTTATGGTATAATACCTTTGTATTTTGATGATAATGATAATCAGCGATTATCATTTTAATAAATACAATAGCATATTTTTATGACTTTGTACATTATTTAATTTTTTTAATTTTTGCAACCCTTTTAAAAGGAATCTGTTTTTAAGTATACATAATAATAAGGTGGTGTAAAATGGATCAGACAGATTTAAAAATTATCAGCATATTACAGAATAACGGAAGAATTTCAATGAAGGAATTAGGCAAAATAGTATCATTGAGTCCGCCTGCCGTGGCAGAAAGAGTAAAAAAATTAGAAGAAACGGATGTAATTCAGCGTTATACGGCTGTAATAAACAACGAAAAAATAGGTAAGCCTATTACCGTATTAATAAATGCATCAATTAAACCTGAAAACCAGAAGGATTTTTTGCATTTTGCCGAAAACAAGGAAGAAATAGCAAAATGCCATCACGTTACAGGTCCTCACAGCATGATAATAAAAGCAAACTTAAGAGAAATGAAGCATTTAGAAGAATTGGTAAGAGAAATTCAGGTTTACGGCAATACGGAAACATATATTATTATGTCAAGCCCGATAGATCGATAAGGATATTGATATAGTACATGGCAGAATTTTAAATGACAGGAAGTTAAAGAGGTGTACGATATGTATAGAATTCAGCAAATCAAGCTGCCTATAGATCACAAGGAGGAAGAGCTGTTAATAAAAGCAGCAGAAGCCTTAAGAATTAAGAAAGAAGAAATCAAGGAGATTTCTATTTTCAGAAAATCAATTGATGCGAGGAAAAAAGATGAAATACTTTTTATTTATACATTAGATGTTGATACATACAAGGAAGTGAAAATTTCCAAAAGAAACAACAACATTTCCGTTGCAGAGCCATTTATATATGATGTGCAAGCTACAGGAGAAAAGCCCTTAAACAACAGGCCTGTAGTGGTAGGAAGCGGTCCCGCAGGGCTTTTTTGCGCACTGCTTCTTGCAGAGAAAGGCTACAGACCTATAATTCTCGAAAGAGGAAAGACTGTTAAGGAAAGAGTCAAAGATGTTGAAAAATTTTGGAAAGAAGGCATTTTAAACTACAGCTCAAACGTGCAGTTTGGAGAAGGAGGAGCAGGAACATTTTCCGACGGTAAACTTAACACTTTAATTAAGGACAGGTCAAAAAGAGGCAAAAAAGTATTGGAAGAATTTGTTGAAGCAGGTGCCCCGGCGGAAATCACATATATTAACAAACCTCATATAGGAACAGACCTTCTTAGAAATGTTCTTGTAAATATAAGAAAAAAAATAATAAGTCTGGGTGGAACATTCAGGTTTGAAGAATGTTTAACGGACATAATTATTAAGGATAATGCTGTCCAACGCATTGTTACCGAAAGTGACATTATTGAAACGGATATATTGGTACTTGCAATAGGACATAGCGCAAGAGATACATTTGAAATGCTGAATAATAAGTTAAAACTAACAGCTAAACCATTTGCGATTGGTGTCAGGGTAGAGCACCCTCAAAAAATGATATGCGAAGCTCAGTACGGAGAAATGGCAGGAAATCCACTCTTAGGTCCTGCTGACTATAAATTTGTTCATAAAAGTAAAAATGGAAGAAGCGTATATACATTTTGCATGTGCCCGGGTGGAGTTGTAACTGCCTCTGCCTCCGAAGCCGGGGGAGTTGTTACAAACGGAATGAGTTTTCACGAAAGGGATTTGGAAAATGCAAATGCTGCCGTGGTTGTACAAATAAATCCCGAAGATTTCGGCGGCGAAGAAAATCCAATGGCAGGTGTAGAATTCCAAAGATACTGGGAAAGAAAAGCCTTTGAGGCAGGCGGAGGAAATTATCGGGCTCCGGTGCAGCTCTTTAAAGATTTTAAAGAAAAAATTGTTTCTTCATCTTTTGGAGAAATATATCCTACATACAGACCGGGCTGTACCTTTGCAAACCTGTGGGATTGCATGCCTGATTATGTGTGTGAAAGCCTGGTTGAAGGAATAACAGCTTTTGGAAAATTTTTAACAAATTACGACAGACCGGATGCACTGCTAACGGGAGTTGAAACAAGAACTTCATCACCGTTAAGAATTTTAAGGGATGATGAAATGCAATCAAATGTAAGGGGGATTTATCCCTGCGGCGAAGGCTCGGGTTATGCAGGAGGAATTATGTCTGCATCAATCGATGGGCTTAAGGTAGCGGAGCAAATTCTTAAAACATACAAAACCATTAACGATAAGGAATAAACTATGAAAATTGCTGTAATCGGCGGAGGTGCATCAGGTTTGACCGCAGCGATAGCTGCGGCCAGAAACGGTGCTGAAGTAACTATCTGCGAAAAATTGAACAGAGTAGGCAAAAAAATTCTGGCAACCGGCAACGGCAGGTGCAATTATACCAATATGAATCTGTCAAAGGAATGCTACCACTCTAATAATTTGAATTTTGTAGATGAAGTTATGAAATTTTTTAATCTTGATAAAACTCTTGTCTTTTTTGAAGACTTAGGAATTTTGCCTTACGTTGATGAAAGCGGCAAAGTATATCCAAATTCTCTCCAGGCTTCAAGCGTACTGGATGTTTTAAGATATGAATTAAAAAGACATAAGGTCAAGGAAGTTACTGACTTTAACGTAACAGCCTTAAGGAAAAGCAAAGATAAATTTAGTATTATTGGGAATGATACAATTACTGCAGACAGGGTTATTTTGGCAACGGGAGGAAAAGCAAGTCCTCAGTTAGGCTCTGACGGGAAAGGATATGAATTAGCCAAATCCTTGGGACATGAAATAATAGAGCCCTTTCCTGCCCTTGTTCAGTTAAAATTAAGCGGTAAGTACTTTAAAAGAATTGCGGGAATAAAATTTGACGGTATCGTAAAAGCCTATGCAGGCGATAGGCTTATAAGAGAAGAAGAAGGGGAGATACTTTTTACCGATTACGGCATATCAGGACCTCCGATTCTGCAGGTAAGCCGAAAGGTTATTGAGGAGCTAAATAAGAAAAATAAACCTTTTTTAAACATAGATATGTTTCCCGGATATTCAAAGCTTAAGCTTTATGATATTCTTCAGGACAGATTCAGAAGAATAAACTATAAAACAATTGAAGAGTCTATGATCGGTTTTATAAACAAAAAATTAATTCCGGTAGTTTTTTATGAAGCAGGCTTTGAAGATTTAAATAAGATATGCGGCAAATTAAACAAGAAAGAAATATATAAAATAATAGAGATTTTAAAAGAGTGGAAATTTGAAGTTATAGGACATAATTCATGGCAGCAGGCTCAGTCAACGGCAGGAGGGATTAAGCTTTCTGAGGTAAATCCAAAGACCTTGGAGTCTTTAAAGGTGAAAGGATTGTATTTCGCCGGAGAAATTCTTGATGTAGACGGAGACTGCGGAGGATTTAATCTTCAATGGGCATGGAGTTCAGGCTACACTGCCGGATATTTCAGCTCTCTTGAATAAAGTATGGAAGGATACTAATATGAAAAATTTTTTTGAAAAAATTTTTGGTTCATACAGCGAAAAAGAAATTAAAAGAATACAGCCTATCGTAGATAAGGTATTATCTTTGGAAAAGACAATGGAAGCTTTGACCGACAGCCAGCTCAAGGGTAAGACTGCCGAATTCAAACAAAGGCTTGCAAACGGAGAAACAAAGGATGACATATTGCCGGAAGCATTTGCGGTAGTAAGAGAAGCCGCATGGAGGGTATTGGGTCAAAAGCATTATCCGGTCCAAATTATAGGCGGAATAGTTCTTCATCAGGGACGAATTGCCGAAATGAAAACAGGAGAAGGAAAAACACTCGTTTCAACATTGCCTGTTTATTTGAATGCTCTCGAAGGCAACGGGGTGCATGTTGTAACGGTAAATGATTACTTGGCAAGGCGTGACGCCGACTGGATGGGAAAGGTGCATAATTTCTTAGGGCTTTCTGTAGGCTGTATAGTCCACGGCATTACAAAGGAAGAAAGGCTTAGTGCATACAGGTCGGACATTACCTACGGAACAAACAATGAATTCGGTTTTGATTATTTAAGAGACAACATGGTTATTCATAAGGAAGACATGGTTCAAAGGGATTTAAACTTCTGCATTATAGATGAGGTTGACTCTATACTTATAGATGAAGCAAGAACGCCTCTTATTATTTCCGGTGAAGGAGAAAAATCAACCGACCTATATGAAATGGCAAACAGCTTTGTACTCAATTTGAAGGGAAAAATTCAACTGCCTGAAGAAAAGAAAACAAAGATGGACTATATTATGGGGGATGTTGAAGAAGATGATACTGTTGATTATATAGTCGATGAAAAGGCAAAAAATGTTACCCTTACTGCAAGAGGTATCGATAAAGCAGAAAAATATTTCGGTGTTGAGAATTTAGCCGACCAGGAAAACATGGAGCTCACCCATCATATAAATCAAGCCTTAAAAGCCCATAATACGATGAAGAAAGATATCGACTACATTGTAAAAGACGGAGAAGTTCTGATTGTTGATGAATTTACCGGACGTATAATGTACGGCAGGAGATATTCCAACGGACTTCATCAGGCAATCGAAGCAAAGGAAAGAATAGAAGTAAGAAAAGAATCAAAAACACTTGCCACCATTACATTTCAAAATTACTTCAGAATGTATAAAAAACTGTCCGGTATGACAGGAACAGCAAAGACGGAAGAAAATGAATTCCGTGAAATTTACGGTGTGGATGTAATAGAAATTCCAACCAATAAGCCCGTAATAAGAGAAGATTTGCAGGATGTTGTCTACAAGGGAGAAGCAGGCAAATTCAAAGCCGTAATAAACGAAATTATTGAAAGGCACCAAACAGGACAGCCCATTTTGGTTGGTACTATTTCTATAGAAAAATCAGAAATTTTAAGCAAGCTTTTAAAAAAGCAAGGAATCAAGCATGAAGTATTAAATGCAAAGCAGCATGACAAAGAAGCTGAAATTGTAGCCCAGGCAGGACGTCTCGGCTCTGTTACAATTGCAACCAACATGGCAGGAAGAGGAACCGACATTGTGCTTGGAGGAAATCCGGAATTTATTGCAAAGCATAAACTTAAGGCAAAAGGATTTTCCGATGAGCTGATTGCACAAGCTGACGGTTTCAATGAAACAGATGATGCTGAAATATTGGAAGCAAGAAGAGTATATAAGCAGTTATTGGAAGAATCAAAAAACGAATTGAGAGACGAGCAAAAAAAGGTAATAGAAGCAGGCGGACTTCATATTATCGGTACTGAACGCCACGAATCAAGGCGTATCGACAATCAGCTCAGAGGTCGTTCAGGCAGGCAGGGAGACCCGGGTTCATCCAGGTTTTATATATCCCTGGAAGATGATTTAATGAGACTGTTTGCCGGTGATAAGGTTAAAGCAATAATCGAAACATTAAAAATGCCTGAAGACGAGCCTCTAGAAGCAGGAATGCTGACCAGGACCATTGAAACAGCCCAAGCAAGAGTTGAAGGAAGAAACTTTGATATAAGAAAACATGTTCTCCAATATGACAATGTAATGAATAAGCAAAGAGAAATAATTTATTCCGAAAGAAGAAGGGTACTGTTAGGAGAAGACTTAAAAGAATATATTTCCAACATGATTGATTCCTTAATCGACAAGGCAATCAACATGTATACGACCGACGAAAAGAATAATGAAAATTGGGATTTGAACGGATTTGTCAAGTATATAGCAGAAACATTCTCACTGTTAATCAGCTTTGACGGAGTAAAACCCGAAGATATAGACAAGGAAGACTTAAGAAAAAGAGTCAGAATTGCCGTTGACAAGCATTATGCAAGGCAGGAAGCAGAGTTTGGAGAAGAAACTTTCAGAGAAGTGGAAAGAATTGTACTTCTTAGAAATGTTGATACAAAATGGATGGACCATATAGACGCTATGGACCAACTGAAACAGGGAATCGGACTTCGTGCCATAGGAAATGAAGACCCTGTCAGAGCATATCAGGTAGAAGGATTTGATATGTTTGAAGAAATGACTGAAGCAATTCAGGAAGATACGGTAAAAATGCTCATGAGAGTAAGACCTCAGGAAAAATTGCAGCGAAAACAAGTAGCAAGAATTACAAGTGTCAGCGGAGCAGATGCAGACAGTATTGGGGGCAGGCCTCAGCCTCTTGTTAAAAAAGAGAAAAAGGTAGGCAGAAATGACCCGTGTCCGTGCGGAAGCGGGAAAAAGTATAAAAAATGCTGCGGAGCAAATGAGAAATAGTGTTATTGCTGTGTGTTTATGAATTGTCATTCTGAGGGCTTTAGCCCGAAGAATCTCATGCATGTAAAAATGAGATCCTTCGCTTTGCTCAGGATGACAAGTTATGAATATTTAAGAAGGAGATGATGATATATTGACTGATTGGTATGAAATTACTGAAAGAATCAAAAAGTTCAATGATATATTAAACGAGGTAGGTGGTTCCCTTTGACTTGGAAAAGTTGAGGGAAGAAAATTTTACATTGGAATCACAGATGCAGGAACCCGGATTTTGGAATGACCAGGAAAAGGCGCAAAAAGTATCTCAGAAGTTAAAGCATAACACAAACCGAATAGAAGAATTTAATAAATTAAAACAGCAGGTAGAAGATATTGAGCTTTTCATCGAATTGATAAAAGAAGAAGATGACGAAAGCCATGTGCCGGAGCTTCTGAAGAATATGGATGAGGCTGAAGAACAATTGGAAAGTGCAAGAATAGTTGCTCTTTTAAGCGAAGAATACGATGGAAATAATGCAATTTTATCCATTCATGCGGGAGCAGGAGGCACCGAGGCACAAGATTGGGCGGATATGCTGTTTCGAATGTACACCAGGTGGATAGAATCCAAGGGCTATAGTATGGAAATATATGATATACAAACGGATACAGAAGCGGGAATTAAGAGTGTCACCGTTTTTGTTGAAGGGCAAAACTCTTACGGATATTTGAAATCCGAAAAAGGTGTACACAGACTTGTCAGAATATCACCTTTTGACTCTTCAAACAGGAGGCACACATCCTTTGCATCAGTGGATGTAACACCTGAAATTGAAGATGATGAAGATATTGAGATCAATGAAGATGATATAAAAATTGATACTTACCGCTCGAGCGGTGCAGGAGGACAGCACGTTAATACTACAGACTCCGCAATACGCATAACACATATACCTACAGGCATAGTGGTTTCCTGCCAAAACCAGAGGTCTCAGCACAGCAACAAGGAAACCGCAATGAACATGCTAAAATCAAAGCTTTTGGAAATAAAGAGGCTGGAAAACAAGGAAAAAATCGAAGATATTCAAGGAAAATACAATCAAATTGCATGGGGAAGCCAAATCCGCTCATATGTATTTCACCCTTACAGCATGGTGAAGGACCATCGCACGGATGCCGAAACATCAAATGTTCAGTCGGTAATGGACGGCAATTTAGATATGTTTATGAATGAATATTTGAAAATGAAATCAAGAGAACGATAAAATTGTCATCCTGAGCGTTAGAAAGGTTAACTTGCGGCTCGGAACGGCGAAAATAATGTCAAAGAAAATATGGAAAATCACCATTGTACAGGGGAGAGAAGAATGATAGATATTAACAAAATATTGTGTACGGAATTTAATTTAAAACCCTACCAGGTTGAAAATACGGTCAAATTAATAGATGAAGGGAATACAATTCCCTTCATTGCAAGGTACCGCAAGGAGCAGACAGGCTCCTTGGACGATGTGGTTATAAGAGATTTATTTGAAAGACTTACATACTTACGAAATTTAGAAACCAGAAAAGAAGAAGTAATCAGGTTAATCGAGGAGCAGGGAAAGCTTACCGATGAACTTAAAAACGAAATATTAAATGCAGATGTGCTGCAAAGAGTCGAGGACTTATACAGACCATATAAGCAGAAAAAATCCACACGAGCATCAAAGGCCAAAGAGAAAGGGCTTGAGCCTTTGGCAGAAATTATATTGGCGCAAAATGTTACCGAAGGAGACCTTGATGAAATAGCAGGACCTTTTGTAAATGAAGAAAAAGGTGTAAACAGTGTCAAAGAAGCTTATGAAGGTGCCTGCGACATAATAGCTGAAACTGTTTCCGATAATGCAGATTACAGAAAACATATAAGAGAAGTATACATAAACGATGCAATACTGATATCGGAAGCAGCCGACGAAGAAGAAAAAACCGTCTATGAAATGTATTATAAATTTGAAGAGCCTGTAAATAAAATTGCAAATCATAGGGTTCTTGCCATTAACAGAGGCGAAAAGGAAAAGAAATTAAAAGTTAAGTTAAATGCACCCGATGAAAAAATAATTAATTATTTGATATCAAAAGAAATAACAAATGAAAATGCAATAACTAAAGACTTCTACCTGTCCACAATTTTGGACAGTTATAAAAGGCTTATTGCCCCTTCCATTGAAAGGGAAATAAGAACCATGCTTACTGAAAGAGCAGAAGAAGAAGCAATAAAGGTATTCGGCAAAAATACCAAGAATTTATTGATGGTTCCTCCGGTTAAGGATATAAGGATTCTTGCCATTGACCCGAGCTTCAGAACAGGATGCAAATTAGCTGTTTTGGATGAAACAGGCAAGTTCTTGGAGCAGGGAGTTATGTACCCCAATGAGCCGCGAAATGAAGTAGAAGAGTCACAAAAGCTGATGGCCGATTTAATCAATAAATTTGATATAGATGTTATTGCAATAGGAAACGGAACAGCTTCAAGAGAAACAGAAATGGTCGTATCTGATATGCTGTCTAAATATACATTTTCTAAAAAAGTTTCCTATACAATCGTAAGTGAGGCTGGAGCTTCTGTTTATTCGGCATCAAAATTGGCTCAGGAGGAATACCCCGACCTGGACGTTACCATAAGAGGAGCTATTTCAATAGGAAGAAGACTTCAAGACCCATTGGCTGAACTTGTTAAAATAGACCCCAAAAGTATCGGTGTAGGTCAATATCAGCATGATGTGAATCAGACAAAATTGGGACAGGAGCTTGACGGCGTTGTTGAAGACTGCGTTAACAGTGTAGGTGTTGATTTGAATACGGCTTCTCCGGCATTATTACAATATGTGTCGGGAATAACAAAGACAATTTCAAAAAATTTGGTTAAATACAGGGAGGAAAACGGGAAATTCGTAAACAGACAGGAGCTTATGAAAGTAAAAATGCTAGGTGATAAAGCTTTTGAGCAATGTGCAGGTTTTTTAAGAATTTCCGACGGAGACAATCCTCTCGACAAGACTGCAGTACATCCCGAATCATATGAAATTGCAGGAAAACTTCTGAAAAAATTAGGATATACAATTCAAGATTTAAGAAGCGGTACCATAAGAGATATAAATGAAAGAATAATGAAAATTCCCGTAAAAGAAGATAAAGCAATAACACCTGCTAAAAACGTAAGGCTAAAAGGACTGGAAGCATTGGCTCAAATAAACTTTAAGGAAAACAAAAAATCTTTCAACGAAAAAATTGATGACAGAATAAAAGTTTTATCTGAAGAATTAAATGTGGGAGTTCCTACATTAACAGACATTATAGGAGAGCTTAAAAAACCCGGCAGAGACCCCCGCGAAGAAATGCCTAAGGTTGTATTCAGAAGCGATGTTAAGAGCTTTGAAGATATGAAGGTTGGAATGAATCTTACGGGAACGGTCAGAAACGTGGTTGACTTTGGAGCATTTGTAGACATAGGGGTAAAGCAGGACGGTTTGGTGCATCTTTCCGAAATGAGCGACAAATATATTAAAAACCCCATGGATGTTGTTCAGGTAGGAGACACCGTAAATGTAACAATTATTAGCATAGACAAAGAAAGACAAAGAATCGGTCTAAGTATGAAAAAAAGTCTAAGGAGCAAAAATGATTGATACAGTTATATTCGATTTTGACGGAACCTTAGTTAATACCAATAACTTGATATTAAATTCATTTAACCATATTTACTGCAAATATCATAACCGAAACTGTGATGAAGATTATGTTTTAAGCACATTTGGAGAGCCTCTTGAATTAACCTTAAAGAGGGATTTTAGCGACTTCAATTATGAAGAAGTTGTAGGAAGCTACAGACAGTATCAGGTTGACAAATTTGACAAAGAAGTATGCTTATTTGATACGGTAAGCGAAACTATAAAGTATTTGCACGATAAAAATATAAAAATCGGAATTGCAACATCAAGACTTAAATCATCCACCTTGCATGCCTTAAAAATTTTTAATTTGGAGAAATATTTTCAAGTTGTTATTACCGCTGAAGATGTGGTAAAGCACAAGCCTGATAAAGAGCCTTTGATTAAGGTTATCCAAGAATTAAACAGCAATCCGGAAAATACTTTATATGTAGGTGATTCTAAATTTGACATGGAATGTGCCATAAATGCAAAGGTTACTCCGGTGCTGGTAGGATGGCATAAAAATTCAGATGAATTGGCAGAAAAATATAATATTAAATACGTACTCAATAAAATGTGGGATCTGACTGAAATAATTATTATGTCATCCTGAACGCAAGCGAAGGATCTCCGGTTTTATAAGATGAGATTCTTCGAGCTAAAGCTCTCAGAATGACACGCAGCATAATCATAGCAATGACACTCCGCAGGCTATTCATAGAAATGACAATGTTGATTGTGTTTGCAATAGTTTGAATATTGTGATAGCAATTCATTAATATAATACAATTAGCAAACAGAAAGGATGGTATTGATATGGAATTCAAAAATTTATTATTTGAAAAAAATGAAGGAATTTGTACTATCAAAATTAACAGTCCGCAAACTTTGAATGCATTAAATGAGGAAGTATTAGAAGAGCTTGATTCTGCTTTTGACTTAGCAGGTAAGGACGAAGAAGTTTCCGCAATTATACTTACAGGAGAAGGGAAAGCTTTTGTAGCAGGTGCAGACATAGCATATATGAACAATCTTAATGTAGAAGAGGCAAAGAAATTTGCGGAATACGGCTCTAAAATTTTCAGGAAAATAGAATTGCTTGAAAAAGTCGTAATTGCAGCTGTAAACGGGTATGCTCTCGGGGGCGGATGTGAACTCTGCATGGCTTGCGACATTAGAATTGCATCAGAAAAAGCTAAGTTTGGACAGCCGGAAGTCGGTCTTGGAATTACTCCGGGATTTTCAGGAACTCAGAGGCTTCCAAGATTAGTGGGACTTGGAAGGGCAAAGGAATTAATACTTACGGGCGGACATATAGATGCAGAGGAAGCATACAGGATAGGACTCGTTAATAAAGTAACTAACAAAGACAGCCTTATGGAAGAAGCATTTACATTAGCAAAAAAAATTATTTCAAATTCCAAAGTTGCAATGAAATATGCAAAAGAAGCAATGAACAGGGGAATTGAAACAGATATAGAGACAGGAATTGCAATTGAAGCGAATTTATTTAGCCTATGCTTTGCTGATGAAGACCAAAAAGAAGGAATGACTGCTTTTATGGAAAAACGTACTGCTAAATTTAAATAAGCACTTGATATATTTTAAGCAATTATATATAATTAATGCGTTAGCGCGTAATTAAATGTTAAAAAATTAACAAATAAAAAATTTAGGGAGTGAAATCATGAATTTTCAATTAAGCAAGGAACACGAAATGGCAAGACAGCTGTTTAGAAATTTTGCTGTGGAAGAAGTCGAGCCATTGGCACAAGAAATTGATGAAGAAGAAAGATTTCCCGTTGAAACTGTTGAAAAGATGAGCAAGTATGGTTTTATGGGCATACCGTTTCCAAAGGAGTACGGCGGACAAGGCTGCGATTATTTGACATATGCCATGGCGGTTGAAGAATTGTCAAAAGTATGTGCAACTACAGGCGTTATAGTATCTGCACACACTTCGCTGTGTGGCGGTCCTCTATATGAATTTGGAACAGAAGAACAAAAGAAAAAGTATTTAACTAAGGTTGCGTCAGGAGAATGGGTAGGTGCATTTGGGCTTACTGAGCCCGGAGCAGGCACAGATGCAGCCGGTCAGCAGACGAAGGCAGTGCTTGATGGTGACAATTATATTTTGAACGGCACGAAAATTTTTATAACAAACGGTTCCTATGCGGATTGCTATATAATTTTTGCAATGACCGACAAATCACAAGGCACAAAAGGTATTTCTGCTTTCATAGTAGAAAAAAACTTTCCCGGCTTTTCAATAGGGAAAAAAGAATTAAAAATGGGTATCAGAGGCTCTGCTACCTGTGAATTAGTTTTTGAAGACTGTATAGTACCAAAGGAAAATCTTCTGGGAAAAGAAGGACAGGGATTTAAAATAGCAATGAAAACACTTGATTCAGGAAGAATAGGAATTGCTGCTCAGGCGCTTGGTATTGCTCAAGGTGCTATAGATGAATCAGCTAAATATGTAAAAGAAAGAAAGCAATTTGGAAGAGCAATAGCAAAATTCCAAAATACACAGTTTAGGTTAGCGGATATGCAGACTAAAGTAGATGCAGCAAGACTTTTGGTTTACAGAGCAGCATGCGCTAAGGATGCGGGACAAGCTTATAGTGTTTATGCAGCAATGGCTAAATTGTTTGCATCGGAAACAGCGATGGAAGTTACAACAAAGGCTGTTCAGCTACACGGCGGATATGGATATACGAGAGATTATCCTGTTGAAAGAATGATGAGAGATGCGAAGATAACTGAAATTTATGAAGGTACTTCAGAAGTAATGAAAATGGTTGTCAGTGCAAATATGTTGAAATAGGGAGGCAAAGACAGTGAATATAGTAGTATGTATCAAACAGGTGCCCGATACGACAGAAGTTAGAATTGACCCGAAAACTAACACATTAATCAGAGAAGGCGTACCAAGCATAATAAACCCTGACGACAAGGCAGGTCTTGAAGCAGCACTTAGATTGAAAGATGAATACAATGCTCATGTAACAGTCTTAACAATGGGTATTCCAAATGCAGAAGATGCCCTAAGAGAAGCTTTGGCAATGGGTGCAGATGAAGCAATACTCATAACAGACAGAGCATTTGGAGGTGCTGATACATTGGCAACTTCAACAACTCTTGCAGCTGCCATAAAAAATCTTGATTATGATTTAATCATAACGGGACGTCAGGCAATAGATGGAGATACCGCACAGGTTGGTCCGCAAATAGCAGAACATTTAGGATTGGTAAATATAAGCTATGCGGAAGATATTAAAATAGACGGTGATAAAATTATTGTAAAAAGGCAATATGAAGATAGATACCATCTGTTAAAAACAAAATTACCCTGTTTAATAACAGCATTGGCAGAATTAAACAAACCTCGCTATATGACTCCCGGCGGAATTTTTGATGCCTATAGAGAAAAAAGAATAAAAATTTGGAATTTGAAAGATGTTGATATTTCTCAAGAATGCGTCGGTTTGAAAGGTTCTCCTACCAAGGTTGTCAAATCTTTTACCAAGGGTGCAAAATCAGCAGGTAAAGTATTTAGCCTTGAACCGCAGGAATCAGCCGAATTGATTGTTGAAAAAATGAAAGAAAAATTTATAATATAGGAGGAGAACCGGATGAATATTTCTGAATATAAAGGTGTTTTTGTTTTTGCTGAACAAAGAGACAGAACAGTACAAAAAGTAGCATATGAATTGATAGGCAAGGCAAAAGAATTGGCAAAAGATTTAAATACAACGGTTACGGCAGTATTATTAGGTTATGATATGATTGAAGAAGCAAAAAAATTATGCTATGCCGGTGCAGACAAAGTAATATACGCAGACAATGAACTGCTGGATGAATATATGACAGAGCCATATACTTTTACACTGCACAAGATAATAACGGAAAAGAAACCTGAAATAGTTTTATACGGTGCATCGGCTATAGGAAGAGATGTGGCTCCCAGAGTATCCGCTAGATTGAAAACCGGTTTAACGGCAGACTGTACAGGTCTGGCAATTACAGAGGATGATACAAACAAAGGACAGTTAAATCTTGCCATGACTAGACCCGCATTTGGCGGAAATCTGATGGCTACAATTATAATAGGAAAACACAGGCCGCAGATGGCAACTGTAAGGCCGGGAGTTATGCAGAAAGCTAAATACTCCGAAAACAATCCTGTAAATATTGAACAATTTATGATAGATATTCCTGCAGACAAAAAGAATGTTGAAATACTTGATATAACAAAAATAATTCAACAAAGAATGAATATTGAAGATGCAAAAGTATTGGTATCAGGCGGAAGAGGAATGCACGGTCCTGAAAATTATCAAATGCTTGAAGAATTGGCAGGACTTCTCGGAGGAACAATTTCTGCATCAAGAGCAGCAGTTGATGCAGGATGGGTTCCAAAGGACAGACAAGTTGGACAAACCGGAAAGACAGTAAGACCGAATCTTTATATCGCATGCGGAATTTCCGGAGCTATTCAGCATTTGGCAGGTATGGAAGAATCTGATTTCATCATTGCAATAAATAAGGATGAAACAGCACCTATATTTGAAATTGCAGATGTCGGTATAGTAGGAGATTTATTTAAAATAGTTCCCTTACTTATTGAAGAATTAAAAAAAAGTAAGCAGATGGCCTAAATCAGAAAAATTGGTGGATATTCTAATCCACCAATTTTATAAGTACGGGGACAATCCTCTACCCCGGAGTATATCCTCAAAGTAGAGGTGTGTCCCCCTTTCCTTATTTACTATTTAAACTGTCCGCCGCCGCTCATTTGTCTCTGAGCCATTTCAACCAATCTCTTAGTCATGTAACCGCCTACATAACCATTTTGTCTTGCAGTAAGATTTCCCTTATCTATCTGCTCATAATTTGTTAAGCCTAATTCATTAGCTATTTCAGTTTTCATCTGGTTAAGAGCTTGTTTTGCTTCAGGAACTACTATGTTGTTGCTTCCGCTGTTGTTTGTTGCCATTTTCATTCTCCTTTCTCTTAAGATGTATTCTTATTATTATCAATTAGGTTCAATTTAATCATGTAATATTATGTTAAATTGGTAAATTACTCATGGGCCCCATTAACCTGTTTTATGTAACAGGTTGCAAAATTTTACATTGATTAAATTTTAGAAAATCAAAACTGACTTTCTATGCTTATTATTAACGGTGCAATAAAATTAAATACGTGGCAAATATTTGTACAATTTAATAGAATTGGCAACAAAAATATTATGATAAAAAATCAATTAAAGTTTAAATTTCTGCCGTATACAATGTATTTATAGACTTCTTCTGACATTAAATGATAAAATTTTCAGAAAATATTTTGAAAAAATATCAGAAATTTTTTCATAAAAACTTTAATAGAAAATAAAGATTATCCGTAAAGATAATAGAAAAAAATACCCCGCAATATTTTAATGATTGATTAGCGGGGGTAATATATCAAAAAAGTCTATACTATTAATTGATTTTGTGATAAAATACTAAATGTAGTAACTAAAATTTAGTATAAACATAATCTGGTATTATGTAGTTTGGGAAACAAAATTATTATAGCGCCAGAACTTTTTTAAGTTGACGAGGACAGAGTTTTCGAAAATTCGGCGGGTGCTCTGCGGTGTAGCTGCACCGATATGATTTTTACAAATATTACAGGCGACTGTAATGACAAAATAAAATCGACAGCTTCAAATCTTACTGAAATAATAGTCTTAGTTTCCCCATTTTTGTTATTGCAACGAATAACTTTTTAGTCATTCTGAACGCAGTGAAGAATCTCTTTTGTTATTCTTACTGCAGGTGAAGGATTTCTTTGCTTGAAAAAATTTTTCAGGTGTTATTTGCTATTAAAAAAATTAAAAAGAATGGAGAAATATTATGTGCGGAATAGTAGGCTATATCGGATATGAAGATGTTAAGGAAATAATTTTGGGAGGACTCGAAAAGCTTGAATACAGAGGATACGATTCAGCAGGTATTGCTGTATTAAATAACAATGAAGTATATGTATGCAAAGAAAGAGGAAGGATTTCAGACTTAAGAAAAAATATAGACTCAAAAATTACCGGAAATATAGGAATCGGGCATACAAGGTGGGCAACTCACGGGGCTCCCAACCAAATAAATTCACATCCTCACCAGAGCAGCTCTAAGAGATTTACCCTTGTACACAATGGGATTATTGAAAATGAAGAAGAATTAAAACAAAAATATTTAAGTGATATTGAATTTCAAAGTGACACTGATACAGAAGTTATTGTTCAGCTTATAGAGAAATTTGTTAATGACGGCGAAGAAGTTGAACTTGCCATAAGGCATGCCATGAGCAAATTGATAGGTTCTTACGCCCTTGCAATAATAGATAAAGAGGATATGAACACACTCTATGCAGCAAAGAATAAAACACCTTTGTTAGCCGGTAAAGGAAACGGTTTTAACATGCTTGGAAGTGATGCCATGGCAATGATAAACCATACAAATTTATTTTATGAAATCGAGGATAAAGAATTTTTGAAAATCAAAAAAGACGACATAGAAATATTTACGATATATGGCAACAAAGTAAATAGGCAGCCCTTCAAGGCGGATATAGATGCTTCGGATACTGAAAAGGGGACATATCCTCACTACATGATGAAGGAAATAGAAGAACAACCATTTGTAATAAGGAAAATTATGTCAGAATACTCCGACGAAAGTGGAAATATGAGAATTTCCGAGGAAATTTTACAACAAATAAGAGATTGTGACAAAATATACATTATTGCATGCGGCACAAGCTACCATGCCGGACTTATCGGAAAACAGTACTTTGAAAAAATTTCTCATAAGCCCACAGAAGTAATAATAGCAAGCGAATTTATTTACAACATGCCGCTTCTTACCGAAAAGCCGCTGTTTATGTTTATTTCACAAAGCGGCGAAACTGCTGACTGCAGGGCTGTGTTGGTAAAAGTAAAGGAAATGGGTTATAAGACTCTTGCATTGACCAATGTGAAAGGCTCAACATTATCAAGAGAAGCAGACAACACGCTTTTGTTATATGCGGGACCCGAAATAGCTGTTGCATCCACAAAGGCATACACTGCTCAAATTACAGTATTAGCGATACTTGCAGCTTTGGTTGACAACAAAATCAATATTGATGTTTTTAAAGAATTGTCCAAAATTGCATATATAATGGAATCTCTTTGTGATAATAAGGATAATTACAAAAAATTAGCCGAAATGTATCTTGTAAACTCAAGAAATTGCTTCTATATAGGAAGAAGCATGGATTACTATCTATGCCTTGAAGCAGCTCTCAAGCTAAAAGAAATTTCTTATATCCAAACTGAAGGCTTTCCGGCAGGAGAATTAAAGCATGGAACAATAGCTTTAATTGAAAAGGGTACTCCCGTAATTGCAGTAATTACACAAGAAAATATAAATCTCAATACAAGAAGCAACATTAAGGAAGTTAAAGCAAGAGGAGCTGCCACCATGGTTATATCCATGCATAAAATCAGTCAGGAAAGAGACCACATAGTAATAGATGATGCACATGAACTGCTGTCACCTTTGGCATCAATAATCCCTGTTCAATACTTGGCTTATTATGCTGCCTTGATAAAAGGATGCGATATTGATAAGCCAAGGAATTTGGCAAAATCGGTTACCGTTGAATAATTAAGGGCGGTCAAAGACCGCCCTTGCAAAAAACAACTATTCCGGAAATCATCAGAGCTACACCGATAAATTTTATCCATTCGAAACAAACCTTTTCGGTACCAAACAATCCAAATACTTCAATCAAATACGAAACAACAAGCTGAGCCAAAAGGATGAACATTGTTGCATAAGCAGGTCCTAATTCGGAAATTCCTTTAATAACCGTAAATGTAATAAAAGCACCTATGACTCCGCCAAGTAAGTAAATTTTTTCACTCACATCAAATACTGAAAGCAAAGCTTCCCGTCCCGAAAAATACCATAGACTTATACTTGCAGCAAATGCTGATATATGAACCCAGCTGGTTGCAGCCCACATACTCGATGAATCCATTACACGTGTATTAAAAACTCCTTGAACACTCATTAACAGCCCAGCAAGAAGTGCAAATAAAATACCTATACCAATCTCCTCCAATATAATTTTTCTATAGTTTCATTCTGAGTTTTATGAAGAATCTTATGATGTCATTCTGAACGCATGTGAATAATCTCATTCTCGTCATTCTGAATGCAGTGAAGAATCTCATTCTTGTCATTCTGAGGGCTTTAGCCCGAAGAATCTCTTGAGATCCTTCGCTTACGCTCAGGATGACAAAGCGTTTCTTCACTTCTTTTTTTTTATAAAAATTTTTTTATTGTAACTATGGTATAGTATTCCTAAAAAAGTCGGTTTAATTAAAAATATCTTTTATTCAACAGTATATTTTTAATTATTTCTATGGCACTATATCTCTTGGATACGGAGGGATATCTAATCTTTCCTCTATAATGGGAACAGGTTGAGGCACCGTAATGGGAGCCATTTCTATTACAAAATCAGTTGTTACACCCGGGAATAAACGATTATTATAAATAATATTAGTAAAGTATCCAAAAATGTCTACGCTTATATTATATGTTGAAAAATCATATTCAGGTCCATGTATTTTAGTTCCTAATTCATGAGCTATAGGCAATTCTATTCTTACGGGATTTAGGGTAGTTACTAAATGCATAATTGGAATGTCCCTCCTGGCCTCATCAGTTACATATGCTGTTATTGTTGCATAGGGTATATTTTCTTTGGTCACTTGATCTATTATATGAAGTCTCATAAATCCGGTGGCATTTTGATTTTCTATCATATTATTCTGACTTTGAAGAATACTCCAGCAAGGATATATATTTTCAAATGGGTTTATATACATATTCATAATATTTCCTTCCTTTAGAATCAATAAAACAGTATTACAATATTATATGCAGGTATAATGATAAGAAGCATACAAAAGCTTAAGAAATTTTTTCCCTTCATGAACAAAATGGGATAAGCCACATATAATAAGGCAGAGAAAATAATTCTTATATACCTAAATGTAGTGGATAGTTTTATGGAAGATAGAAAAGGTTACTTTAACCATAACAGTTTAAGATTTGATTGCAACCCATGTTTTGATAATAAATTTCATAAACAGGATATAATTTTGGAATGTGGATTCAGACCACAGGATGCATTTTTTGAAATTGATGATGGCCAAGTTGAAGAAGGACAAGAATTTGTTCTGGATCGCTTGAAAATAGATACTACTTGCTTAAATAAACCTCTAGTAAAAATTGAATTTTCAAGTCTTATCATCTTTGAAGCAGAAGATGAAGAAGGTCCTGAACACGAAGTAGAAGTAGATTTGCTGTTTAAGTTAATAAGAATTTGCAACGGTGAAAAAGAATGCCTGCAAGAATGGCAGTATCTGTATGAAATCGATGTTGAAAATAGTATTGATGAGCTTGAAGTAGAAATGAGTCAGCCATTTACGGTAACATTCTGTGACAGACCATGTTCAGGTTGTTGTGAATATATAATGGAAGTAAAAGGTATTGACTTTGAGGGAGAATTTGACGATTTGAGAGTAGTAAAGCCCAATTTAAGTGCTATTGCAACTGGATTTTGTGATAATAAATTCTAAAAAGCAAACTAAAATAAATTAAAGGTTCTAAATCTTTTAGATTTGGAACCTTTTTTATAATCCAAAGGATAGGTTATTTATTGCATCGCCAGGTTTTTATAAAGTCCTAAATATTTTCTTAAACTTTAACATAGTAGCATTCCAATGAAAATATTTAACGCTTTTTCTAAATAAACATAAAGAAATTTAAAATCAAGAACAATTATATGTCAAAATATGTTATAATGATTTAACAAATTTGGAGGAAAATTAATGGAAATAAAAAGAGGAAATAAAAAATTTTATGTTGGAGAAGAGGAAACTCCATTAGCAGAATTATTATTTTCTGTTGATAACGATGTTATTTTAGCCGAAGGAACAGAGGTATCGAAAGAATTAGGCGGGAAAGGTGTTGGTAAACTGTTACTTAAGGAATTAGTTGATTGGGCAAGAAAGGAAAACAAAAAAATAAAACCTATTTGTCCGTTTGTAAAAGCTCAAATGGAGAAAAACGTTGAATATCATGATTTGTTGGTTGATACGAGGTCAAAAATGAAACTTGGAATGGTACAAATGTCAATGAAAGACAACATAGAAGAAAACTTGCAAAAGACTCTTGACTACTGTGATAGAGCAAAAGAAAAAGGCTGCGATTTGCTTTTCTTTCCGGAGGTTCAACTAACTCCATTCTTTCCTCAATATGAAAAGAAAAATGTTGAGAACCTTGTTATTACTGAACAAGATGAGTGCTTAAAGAAAATATTGGACAAGGCAAGGCAACATCACATGTATATTTCACCCAATATTTATTTAGAAAATAATGACAAGCGCTATGATGCTTCACTTTGGATTAATCGAAAAGGTGAAATCGAAGGCATCTCAAAAATGGTGCATATCTTACAAGCCGAGCAGTTTTATGAGCAGGATTATTATCATCCTTCTGAAGATGGATTTAAGGTTTATAATACTGAATTTGGTCACATTGGAATTGTTATATGTTTTGACAGGCACTTACCGGAAAGCATACGAGCATGTACTTTAATGGGTGCTGATTTAATTATTATTCCCACTGCCAATACAAAAGATGAGCCATTGGAAATGTTTGAATGGGAAATTCGTGTCCAGGCAATGCAAAATCAGGTTTTCATAGCCATGTGCAACCGGGTTGGTTTGGAAGGAGACATGGATTTTGCCGGAGAATCTATTATTGTGCATCCCAGCGGTGACGTAATATATAAAGCAGGCGATGAAGAAACTTTGATAGTTCAAGAAATTGATTTGTCAGAAGTATCTATATGGAGGGAAAAAAGGCCTTACCTAAAACTTCGAAGACCAGATTTTTACAAGTAATTTCCACAGTTATAAAAACCATAGAGATATTAGAAGTATACGGAATAAGGCATTATACAAAAAAATATAAATATTAAAGGTTCTAAATTAAAGATTTAGAGCCTTTTTCTAATAATAAATAGGCGAGTTGTAAAATTAAATGAAACACTAATTAAATAAATAACGCTCATGAGAGCTTCTCTGTTATAATGTTAATCACCACAATAAACAGAAACGGAGAAGATCATGAGCTTAGTATATTGTATC
>Ga0208694_1000291_pt1 | contig 78489 bp, 84 predicted proteins | sample AD_UKC078_MetaG_FD_184442 | JGI IMG/M metagenome (GOLD analysis project Ga0208694, IMG submission 184442) | Active sludge microbial communities of municipal wastewater-treating anaerobic digesters from USA - AD_UKC078_MetaG (SPAdes) (version 2) | ecosystem: Engineered > Bioreactor > Anaerobic >...
CCACGCCGCTTACGCCTTCTTTCAGGCTTTTAAAGAATCTCTCCCTGCCGGTTCCGATGGGAGAAATAACTCCTATTCCTGTTACAACCACTCTTCTCTTGTTCAATCGTTTCCTCTCCTTATAATGATGATATATATATTTACTAATGAACAGAATACATTACATATCTAGCAATGAAAATGTCCCGCTATCGGGACATTTTTTATTTATTGCTTTTTATGTATTCCACCACATCACCAACTGTAGACAGCTTCTCTGCTTCTTCATCAGGTATTTCTATATCAAACTCTTCTTCCAGCGCCATTAACAGCTCTACTATATCAAGTGAATCAGCACCCAAATCATTAATGAAGGAAGACTCCAATGTAATCTCTTCTGGTTCAATACCAAGCTGCTCAGCTACTTTCTCCTGAACTTTTTCAAAAATCATCCAGTTCACCTCCCTTCAGGATTTTATAACGAGTAGGGGCATTCTTCGACCTTAATTTATCATGCCCCGTAAGCAAGTTTCATAAAAGGCTTCCTTAATTGTTAGATTACTTCAATAGAAGCCTTTTTTATAATATGATAATATTACATAACCATACCACCGTCAATATTAATTACTTGACCGGTTATATAGTCAGAATATTCTGACACTAGGAATAATACTGTTTTTGCTATATCTTCAGGCTTTCCTATACGCATCAGAGGAATACTTTTAAGAAACTCCTCCTTCACATTGTCAGGAAGTACAGAGGTCATATCCGTCTGAATAAAGCCCGGAGCAACTGCATTAACATTGATGCCTCTCTTTGCCAGCTCCTTTGCCATGGACTTTGTAAAACCAATGAGTCCCGCTTTAGCTGCCGCATAGTTGGACTGTCCCGCGTTACCAACTATACCGACCACTGAGGAAACATTTATTATTTTGCCCGACTTTTGCTTTATCATTACTCTGGATACAGCCTTTGTGCATATAAATGTACCTTTCAGGTTCGTATTGATAACTTCATCAAATTCTTTTTCCGTCATGCGGATTATCAGGTTATCCCTTGTAATCCCTGCATTATTTACTAATATATCTATGCTGCCGAAAGTTTTTAATACTTCATTCACCAAATTTTCTACCTCGGAAGCTATGGAAACATCAGCCTTTACAGCCATCCCTGACGAACCCATTGCTTCAATTTCCGCGACAACCTCATCGGCTGCTTTTGAATTCCTGGTGTAGTTCACAACTACGTTTGCTCCGCAGGATGCAAGTTCAAGTGCTATGGCCCTCCCAATTCCTCTTGAGCCGCCTGTAACGACTGCGGTTTTGCCTTTTAATTGCATTCCAATCTCTCCCTTATGCTTACTATAGTATTCTCCATGGTTTCGATGTTCTCCACATTATGAACATAAAGGCTCTTGTCAATTTTTTTAACAAAAGCGGATAGTGTCCTTCCGGGCCCTACTTCAATAAACGTATCCACTCCCAGATCAATCATCCGTCTGATGCTGTCCTCCCAAAGCACGGAACTGCTTACCTGTTCTATAAGGCATCTTTTTATTTCATATTTGTTCATTATTACCTGTGCATTTACATTAGAGACGACAGGAAGCTCATTATCCGAGATATTCACATTTTCAAGTTCGGCTGCAAGCTTTTCCCCTGCAGGCTTTAACAGGCTTGAATGAAAAGGTGCGCTGACCGGAAGCATAATTGCCTTCCTTGCTCCTCTTTCCTTCAGTATGGAGCATGCCTTTTCAACAGCACTTGTATGCCCGGCTATGACAACCTGTCCCGGGCAGTTGAAATTAGCCGCTTCTACCACACCATAACCGCTTGCCATCTTAAGGCATTCCATCACGGATTCCCTTTCGATGCCCATTATTGCCGCCATTGTGCCTTCTCCTGCGGGAACTGCCTCCTGCATATACTTCCCTCTCTTTTTCACCAATGCGACTGCATCCGCGAAGCTTATGGCCTTTGATGCAACCAGGGCCGAGTATTCTCCAAGGCTTAACCCGGCTGCTATTTGAGGTTCAATACCCTTGAGCTTCAGCACTTCCAGCAATGCTATACTCACAGTAAGGATTGAGGGCTGAGTATTTTCGGTTTTCTTCAGCTCTTCTTCATCACCCTCAAAGCAAAGCTTTTTCATATCAATTCCCAGTCTTTCACTGGCAAGGTCAAATATATTCATTGCTTCCTTGTAATTTTGTGCCAATTCCTTCCCCATACCCGGGTATTGTGCTCCTTGTCCCGGAAAAATACAAGCTATTTTCGGCATTTTATTCCTCCTTCACCAATCCATTAATTGAGCTGATTACTTCATTTGCCTCATTCAGTATGTCTTCTATAATATCCTTTGCAGGCTTTATTTCCTTTACAAGGCCTGCAATCTGTCCCGCCATTACCGAACCATAGTCTGCGTCGCCTTCTACTACAGCAGCCCTAAGACGTCCCACTCCCAGCTTTTCATATTCCTCAACGGCTGCAGAGGCTTTTTCAAGCTTTTCAAATTCCCGTGCCAGCTTATTCTTCAGAATTCTTACCGGATGCCCTGTGGCTTTTCCTGTTACAACTGTTCCCCTGTCTCCGGCCTTTATAATTGCCTTTTTGTAGTTTTCATGGGCTGTGCATTCGGAAGCGCATACAAAAATTGTACCCATCTGAACCCCTTGAGCACCAAGAGCCAGTACCGACACCAGGCCTCTTCCGTCAGCTATTCCTCCGGCTGCTATGACAGGAATTTTTACCGCATCGATTACCTGGGGCACCAATGCCATTGTAGTCAATTCTCCCACATGTCCCCCTGATTCTGTGCCTTCCGCTATTACGGCGTCAACACCCTCCTGCTCCATTTTTTTTGCCAGAGCTACAGCTGGGACTACCGGTATTACCTTTGTTCCGATATTTTTGAACCGGGCAATATATTTTCCCGGGTTTCCGGCACCTGTGGTAATAACAGGAACTTTTTCTTCATAAACAATATCTATGACCTCATCTACAAAGGGGGATAAAAGCATTATATTTACTCCGAAGGGTTTATCGGTAAGCTTTTTCACCTTTCTTATCTCATCTCTCACATAGCTTCCCGGTGCATTTCCCGCGCCTATTATACCCAGGCCTCCCGCATTGGATACGGCTGCCGCAAGTTCTGCAGTAGCAACCCAAGCCATTCCTCCCTGCAGTATGGGGTATTCTATATCTAATATTTCGCAGATTGAAGTCTTAAACATATTAATCCCTCCTGATGCTTTTCCATTTTAATACTGCCGATCCCCAGGTCAGGCCTCCTCCGAAGCCCACAAGTACAATAGTATCTCCATCCTTCAACAAACCTTTTCTGTTTGCTTCGTCAATAGCGATTGCAACTGAAGCAGAAGACATATTGCCGTATTTATCCAAGTTTATATATACCTTTTCATGGGCTATTTTTAATCTTTTTACTGAGGCTTCAATAATCCTTATGTTCGCCTGATGTGGTATAAAAAAGTCAACATCCTCCTTTGTAAGCCCGCATTTTCCCAATGCAATCTCAGCAGCATCCCCCATGATCTTTACCGCAAATTTAAATACCTCTTTGCCATCCATTTTCACATAATGCAATCTGTTTTGAACGCTCTCAACACTTGAAGGAATCCTTGACCCGCCGGCAGGTACTTTCAGAAGATCTCCTCCTCTTCCGTCCGCCCCAATGTATGTAGACATTATTCCATATCCCTCAGGTACCTCCGATACTATTGCTGCTCCTGCACCGTCACCGAATATAACACAGGTATTTCTGTCAGTAAAATCAAGTATTTTTGTCAGAGTCTCTGCACCGATTACAAGTATTTTGTTAAAGCTCCCTGCTCTTACAAAGCTGTCTGCAATGGAAAGCCCGTATAAGAACCCTGCACAAGCCGCTTCAAGATCAAAAGCAGCGGCATTGACTGCTCCAATATTCTTCTGCACTATGCAGGCTGTAGAAGGAAACATCATATCGGGAGTAACTGTAGAAACTATAATTAAATCGATTTCTTCAGGACTGAGATTTGCACTTGCCAGAGCCCTCATTGCCGCAATAGTTGCAAGATCAGAGGTGGCAGTATTTTCATCCGTCATTCTTCGTTCACTTATTCCTGTACGCGTTCTTATCCATTCGTCTGTGGTATCAACAGTTTTCTCCATATCCTGGTTTGTCACTATTTTATCCGGCAGGCAGCTTCCTGTTCCTATTATTCCTGCATTTCTAAGCTTGTTCATCAGTGTCTTCAACTCCCAACTTGATAATTTCTTCCATTATGGTATCCAGGCATTTGTTATCATATAGCATTTTTGCCTGTCTTATTGCATTTTTTATTGCTTTTGCATCCGAACTGCCATGGGCTTTTATCATAATGCCGTTAATACCCAGAAATGGTGCTCCTCCTACTTCAGTATAATCAAAGCTTTTCTTTATATTTTTCAAGCTGTCCATAAGCAGCATAGCCCCAAGCTTTGTTTTCAAGCTTTTCATAAACTCATTCTTAAGAAGCTTAAATAATGTCATAGCTACACCTTCTGTGGTCTTCAAAAGCACATTGCCGGCGAAACCGTCGCATACGCATACATCGCAGACTCCGCTGATAATATCCCTGGCTTCAGTATTCCCGATGAAATTTACCCCTGTATTTTTTATCAGAGTATAGCTCTGCTTGGTCAGTTCATTCCCTTTGGATGCTTCGGCACCAATATTCAAAAGTCCGACTTTTGGTTTTTTAATCCCCATTACCTTTTCCATGTATATGGATCCCATTACAGCATATTGCTGAAGATTTTTCGGCTTACTGTCCGCATTTGCCCCCGCATCAATAATCATGCAGCTCCCCTTTAATGTCGGCAGCAGCGGTGAAAGTGCCGGCCTGTCTATTCCTTTTATCCTTCCCACCTTAAGGAGGGAGCCTGCAAGAAATGCTCCGGTACTTCCTGCAGATACAAAAGCATCGCACTGTCCTTCCTTCACAAGCTTAAGGCCAATTACCATGGAAGAATCCTTTTTCTGCTTAATGGCACTTACAGGTGCTTCATCTGCGTTGATTATTTCTGAGGCTTCGATGATATTAACCTTTTGGTGATTTTTGTATTCCTCTCCAAGGTATTTCAATATCTCGTCCCTTAAACCGATTAAATAAAGCTCTGTTCCGTATTCTTTCAGTGCCAGAATAGATCCTTCGATAATTGCTCCAGGAGCATTGTCGCCTCCCATTACATCAACAGCTATCCTCATATTCAAACCTCCTATATGTTTCGCACTAAACATTTTGTATTGAATTCAAATAGTGTGAAACATTTTCCTTAATTCATATGTCGTGAAAATTACTTTAACTGGTTTTGTAATGATAAATCATTTTCACGACATATATAGCCGCTTCTTAGTCTAATTGCTGAAGGACACAAGGATGAATTTTCCTCTGAATACTTCAGCCTGCTTTACTCTTATAAAAACCCACACAAAATACTTGTTGCCTCTGGTTCTTACGACTTCTGCCTTTGCTATCAGCTTATCACCCGCAAATACGGGATTCTTGTACTTGATATTAGCAACTCCTATAAGAGCGACATTTGCATCAATTACCGCAATGGCAAGAGATTCGGCCTGTGCAAATATGTACTGCCCTTTCACTACATTTGTCTTTTCAAATGCAAGGTTATTATCAGTTTCAAGTATAGATATTCCGCTTACTCCAAGATTCAAATCAACCAGCTCTCCGAATATTTCCTTGCCATGAAGAGATCTGACCTTTGTATAGTTATCCTCTGCAACACTTTTTATTCTTTCTCTCAACTCCGGTACACCCAGCTCAAGCCTGTCAAGCCTTATAGTCTGTATGCTCACATTGAAGCTTTCCGCAAGTTCTTCATCAGTAAGAAAAGGGTCTGTCTTGATTCTGTCCAGCAAACTCGCCTGTCTTTCTTTCTTGCTAATGCCCCCCTGCTTCATATTCAAACCTCCAATACTCAGATATACTACTATAATTTAGTACCTGGTTCTAATACTAATATATAACACTTGACATTAAATATGCAACAGTTTTTTTTTAAAAAATACGGGGAGACACGGAGGAGGGAGACACGGAGGGAGACACGGGGACGTTTCGCGTGTCCCACTTCCAGTGGGACAGGGGAAACGTCCCCGTGTCTCCGCGAAACGTCCCCGTGTCTCCCTCCCCGTGTCCTCCCCCGTGTCTCCTCCCCGTGTCTGCAAAAAATAAATAAGACAGGGGACTTCCCTTGTCTTATCATGAATTTTTTATTATTCTTCTGTCTTTATAACCGTTCTGTTCTTATAATAACCGCAAGATTTGCATACCCTGTGAGGAAGCTTCGGCTCATGGCACTGCGGACATGCAACCAGTCCCGGCAAAGCCAATTTCCAATTAGCTCTCCTTTTATCTCTTCTCGATTGTGAGTGTCTTCTCTTCGGTAAACCCAATATAAACACCTCCTTACTTTCTGTCCAGCAGCTTGCTTAAAGCTTGCATCCTTGGATCAACTTCTTCGCTTTTGCATTGGCAGTCGATACTGTTCTTATTCTTTCCGCATACAGTACACAGTCCTTTGCAGTTGGCCCTGCAAAGCGGCTTCATGGCAAGCTTGGCTGCTATATCTCCAATAACAAGGTCTGTTATGTCCGCCTTGTCTCCTCTGTATATATAATAGTCTTCCTTGTCATCCGCTATATCTTTGACAAAAACATAATTTGAATCTGCCTGAACTTCTTCAGTGAAGATTTCCAAACATCTGGAACATGTCCTCTCCACTGTTGCGGTAATCGTAAGATCAACACTTATCTTTCCTTCATAGTTGACCGCACTGCCTTTCACCGTAATGGGAGAAACTATATTCAAATTCTCACCGCAGAACACAATAGTACTGTCAATAGGATATTCTATTATTTCGAATCTCTCTTTTACACCTTCGGATTTAGATATCCCTGCAAAATTAAGTTCCATTCAACCACCTGTTATTTTCTCTCTGATTAACAAATTTTATTATACAAATCAATATATATTTTGTCAAGCAAAAACACTTCACACCGCTTGTGTTAGTATTTACAATGCATTCTAAAAAAATAAGCGGCTCGCGCCGCATTATTTTTTATTTTTTTGCCTTCCCTGCAAGCTCCGCTGTATCCCTTGCAATCATGAGTTCTTCATTGGTAGGAATAAGCAGAACTCTCACCTTTGAGCCATCCTTGGACACATCAGTTTCTTTTCCTCTGACATTGTTTTTCGCCTCATCCAGCTCAACGCCAAGGAATGACATGTCTTTGCATATACTGCTTCTCATTGATGCGGAGTTTTCCCCGAGGCCCGCTGTGAATACGATTGCATCAACACCGTTCATTACGGCCGCATATGCGCCTATATATTTCTTTACATAATGAACATATACGTCAAGGGCAAGCTGCGCTCTTTCATTGCCTTTATTGGCGGCTTCTTCAATATCCCTGAAATCACTGCTGACTCCCGATATGCCCAAAACGCCGGATTTTTTATTTAGTATTTCATCAGCCTTGGCAACGCTGATATTTTCTTTTTCCATAAGGAATTTAATTATTGCAGCATCTATGTTGCCTGATCTTGTTCCCATTGCAAGCCCTTCAAGAGGTGTAAAGCCCATGCTGGTATCCACCGATATTCCGTTCTTCACTGCTGTAATGCTTGCACCGTTTCCTAAATGACATGTAATAATCTTAAGCTCTTCAACAGGCTTTCCAAGCATTGCCGCTGCCCTCTCAGCCACATATTTGTGGGATGTGCCGTGGAAGCCGTATCTTCTTATCCTGTACTTTTCATAATATTCATAGGGAATTGGGTAAATGTATGACTTTTTTGGCATAGTCTGATGGAAGGCCGTATCAAACACTCCAACCATAGGCACTTCCGGCATAATCTGCTTGCATGCCTCTATACCCATTATATTAGGCGGGTTATGCAAAGGAGCTAAACTTATGCATTCCTTCAGTGCATCCATAACTTCTTCTTTAAGAAGCACTGAATATGCAAACTTCTCACCTGCGTGCACGACTCTATGTCCAACTGCAGTTATCTCTCCCATATCCTTTATTACGCCGTATTCTTTGTCTCTCAATGCATCAACCACTGTCTGCAATGCCTCTTTGTGCGTCGGCATGGGCCTTTCTATTCTTATTTTGTCGAAGCCCTTTGGCTGATGATTAAGTACTGAGCCGTCAATTCCGATTCTTTCCGCAAGACCTTTGGCGATAACTTCTTCATTCTCCATATCTATGAATTGATACTTCAATGACGAGCTGCCGCAGTTAATAACCAAAATTTTCATTCGTTTACGTACCTCCCATTATATATTGTGCATGTAAGAATTTCTATACTAATCGTCGTTTTCCCTGCTTTTTTGTAAAAATATTAACAAAGATTATTATCCCCATAATGAGATTTTTTCAATACCTACTATAAATATTCATTTGCCTGCGGATAATATGGTAAAATGAATTTGAGGTTCCGAAGGTTAGGTTTGGGAGGTAATAATGATGAAAACCGTAGGAATAGTATCCGAGTATAATCCTTTTCATAACGGTCACAAATACCATATCCGAGCCGCAAAAGAAGCCTGCGGTGCAGATTATGCCGTCTGCATTATGAGCGGAAGCTTTGTGCAAAGGGGCGAACCGTCAATATTCGATAAATGGTCCCGGTCAAAATCGGCAGTTATGAACGGAGCTGACCTGGTAATCGAGCTTCCTGTTGTGTATGCCTGCCAGCCGGCGGAAATATTTGCGGCCGGAGCGGTAAAGATATTAGATTCCCTGGGGGTTGTTGACCATATCTGTTTTGGAAGCGAACTGGGGGATACCGGCGCACTGCACCGGTTAGCCAATTTGCTTCAAAATGAGCCGGAAGCCTTTAAACATCTGGTAAAAGGGCAGCTCGGCCGGGGTGTTTCTTATCCCAAAGCTGTTTCCAACGCATTGTCCCATTATGCATCCGATGATATTCATTATGCTTCCGATGATATTTTGAAGAATCCCAATAATGTACTGGGTATTGAATATATTAAAGCTCTCAAGTCTTTGAATAGCTCTATTACACCTGTTGCCGTAAAACGTATCGTAAGCGGTTATAATGATAATACAATTGCAGGAAGCATCGCAAGTGCCACTGCAATAAGAAATGAAATAAAAGAAGGCGGAATCTCCGACAAGGTTCGAATGTCCCTGCCCGGAAGCTCCATAGATATTATAAGTGTAAATCTGAGGATGAACAGGCATCCTGTTTATATGAATGATTTTTCGGATATACTGCTGTACAAGCTTAGGACAATGGAAAAATCCGAGCTTTTGAAATACCCTAATGTTAAGGAGGGAATAGAAAACAGGCTTAAGAAATATGCAGCAGCCAGCACCAATTGCGAAGATCTGATTGAAGCTGTCAAAACAAAACGTTACACAAGAACCTACATCCAGCGCCTGCTGTGTCACGTGCTCCTTGATATCAAGAATGCAGACATATCCATGTTCAAAAGCCGGGAATGCCCGTCTTATGTTAGAGTACTGGCTTTCAACAATAATGGAAAAAAACTTATCAAAATGATAATGGACTGCTGCCCTTACCCTGTGATTTCAAAGGTGGCGGATTTCAGATGCACCGATAAAAGAATAATAAAAATGTTTTCATATGATATACAGGCTACAGACATTTACAACCTGGCATACAGGACATCTGAATTCAGGAAAGCTGCGGAGGATTATTTTACCTCTCCCTATTATCACAGGGAGTAATACTCTCTGTTCATTCATAATATCATATCCCTCTAAATATAAATATATTAATTAAAATACTTATGCTTAGAGGTTCCTTATGAAAAAAGGCACTATTTCCACCTTTGCTTATTCCTTTATCTTCTGTATCCTTGTGACATTCATAATCAGATATCCGGGAGAGGCTTTTGCAGCTTCACTTGATGGTTTGAAGCTATGGTTCAATGTGGTCTGCCCCGCACTTCTGCCCTTCTTTATCTGTGTTGAAATCTTAATTGGCCTGGGTATTGTCAGACTGTTCGGTTCCGCCTTCCGTCCCCTTATGGGTCCGGTATTCAATGTGCCCGGGGAAGGCTCCTTTGATTTTTTTATGAGTATATCCTCCGGGTATCCTGTAGGCGCAAAAATTACCGCAGAACTGTACAGCAAAAACCTGTGTACTCTTGCTGAAGGGCAGAGGCTGCTGAGCTTGTGCAGCACCTCGGGGCCTTTGTTCATAATAGGTGCGGTTGCCACCGGAATATTGAACAATCCGGCCTTAGGCTCCTTTATTGCAATTGCCCACTACCTGTCAGCCATCACAATCGGGTTTGCAATGCGTTTTTATGGGAAAGAAAATCCCCGCATCAGGGAAAAATATATATCAAATCCTATTGCTGAAATGATGGAGTACAGAAGGAGAGACGGACGTACTTTCGGAATGCTGATGAGAGATGCGGTAAAGAACGGAATCGACCTGATACTTATGATAGGCGGTTTTATTATCTTCTTTTCTGTGATAACCGGCATGCTGAGAATATCAGGCTTTCTCGAATGGTTCTCCCTCAGCCTTTCAAGGGCAATCCCCCTTAAGAGCATAACTCCCGATATTATATCCAGTCTGCTTATCGGCTTACTGGAAGTAACCAACGGGGCGAAGTCATGTGCCTCTCTCCGGGTGCCCTTAATATACAAGGCTGCCATAACGAGTTTCATGATAGGATTTGGAGGGCTTTCAGTAAATGCCCAGGTGATGAGTATAATATCCGGAACGGATCTTAAGCTCGGTATTTATTTCATTACCAAGCTTTTTCAGGGAATTGCGGCTGCATTCTACTCCTATGTACTGGTTGCCTGGTTTTCTGATCTTCAGGTTTTTAACCTTCCGGCAGAATCATTTGTGCAAAATACGATCCTGGAATACAGCTTTTTGCGGGTATTGGTTACCTCTGCCGCAAATATGCTGATAATATTGCTTTTTATGTCCGCGGTGCATATTAAAGGTACATGGGGACGTTTCTCCTGTCCCAAATGAATAAATTAAAAGGGTACAAGAGAAACGTCCCCCTTGTACCACTTATCAGCTCTTGTAATTCTTAAGCTCATCCCTGTTGTTCCTTATTGTTTCTATTATTTTTTCCGTGTGTTTTTCAAGTTCCGCCAGCAGCTCGTCCGCGTATGCTTTGGAACCCAGCCTTATCTTTTTGGCATCTATCTGAGCAGCAATAATAAGTTCTTTTGCCTGTTCATTTGCCTTTTTTATTATATCACTTTCATCAATAAGCTCCTGAACCTTTTTGTCAGCTTCCTTCTTAAGTATTTCAGCTTCTTTTTCAGCTTCGGCAAGAATCCTCTGACGTTCTTCCTTAACCTTGTTCAGTTTCTCTTCGCATTCTTTTCTCAGATTTTCAGCTTCTTTTTTTGCTTCTATAAGTATTTTCTGCCTTTCTTCCTTAATCCATTGAGCCTGTTTTATCTCATCGGGCAGCTTTATTCTTATTTCCTTTATTATTTCCTGCAATTCTTCCTTATTAATCATGGACTTACTTGATAAGGGCAGATTCGGCGCCTTATCCAGTATATCTTCAAGGGCGTCGAGCAGCAGCATAACCTCCATAATACCAACCTCCCTGTAATAATTCATTTGTGAATATTTATTTCACACGTATGATAGTCCGTGCCTGAACCGCTATTTAAGCCTTTCATAAATCTCCTTCTCAATAATTTCCGGTACCAGCCCTCTTATGCAGCCTCCAAATCCTGCAACTTCCTTTACCAGGCTGGAACTCAGATATGAATATCGGCTGCTAGTCATTATGAACACCGTTTCTATTTCCTGATTGAGCTTCTTATTCATATGAGCCATTTGCAGCTCATATTCAAAGTCTGAAACTGCCCTTAACCCTTTAACTATTACATTTGCGTTTTTACTCTTGCAATAATCAATCAAAAGCCCCGAGAAACTGTCAATTTCAACATTCTTTATATCTCCGCATGTCCTTTTTAGTATGTCCACTCGTTCCTCAACAGAAAAAATCGGATTCTTACTCGGATTGCTCAATACTGCTACAATAACCCTGTCAAAAAGTGCTCCGGATCTTTTAATAATATCAATATGTCCGTTAGTAGCAGGATCAAAGCTTCCGGGATACACTGCTATTTTCAAAATTACTCCTCCTTTTGCTGCGACTGTTCGTCAATAGAATAAAATGATAGTATTGTATTTCCATATTTCTTGAAACGGTATAAGAATAGCTTCCCCACTTTTTGCGGCATATCCTCCTTTGAATCATGCTCAACTACAATCAAACCGGATTGTGTAAGAATATTTTTATTATCAATTTCCTTCAAGGCTGATTCAGCCATTCCCATACTGTAAGGAGGATCAATAAAAATTAAATCAAAACTCTTTCCATGTTCGTGCAATTTGTTGATTGCCGTCCCGTAGTCCGTATTATATACTTCAGCACAATCCTTGATATTCAGACGGTTCAGGTTTCCCCTCAGTACCTTTATGCTTTTGATGCCGGAATCAATGAATACCACATGCTTTGCCCCGCGGCTCAATGCTTCAATGCCTATTCCTCCGGTACCGCTGAACAAATCCAGAAAAACGCTGTCAATTACAGCATCCCCAAGTATATTAAAAAGAGATTCCTTAACCATATCAGAGGTAGGGCGGATGTCCCTGCCCTCAATGGGATCAAGCCGTCTTCCCTTATACTCTCCTGCAATAACCCGCAAAAGATTACCTCCAAGTCTTTTATTGTCAATAACACCGATTGATTTTGCCCATTTCAATTACATTTTAACATAAATACTATTTTTATACAAAAATTTATTAATATCGCGCGGCAATTATATAAGGAATATAATATGCACCTGCGCATATTATATCATAAATGTCAGGGAATCGACAGATTCTGCGATATGAGAAAGCTGTCATTAACAGTCTGATAAAAATGGGGGCCTTTTATAAATGTATTTAAAGGAAGGTATGTAAAATAATTTTAATTGAATAAAAAAAACTTATTTGAACAACATATATATCAGGGACGTTAGTTATTTGTAACTAAATTTCCCCATAGAGCTCTTCCTTCAATTTCTCCTCTCCCGATACTGATGTCAATGCTTTAACATTGAATTAGAGTGTTGTCATCAGTATTTTTTCGCTAAAAAAATGACGCTGACCTATGCAGCCAGCGCCTTTCTTTTTCTTTTACCTTTATCTTTTATCTTCTTCCTGACATGCTTCTTTCTGCCTGTTCAATCATTCTTCTTACCATTTCTCCGCCTACTTTTCCGCACTCCCAGGATGTCTTATCACCATTATAGCCTGTAAGATCCGTTCCTAATTCAGTAGCTATCTGATCCCTGAAAGTCTTCAAAGCAGCCTTTGCTTCCGGTATCAAGGTCCTGTTTGATGTGGTATTTCTTGGCATATGTAGCACCTCCTGTTTGTATTACGTGTATAAACCGCAATAGTCCCGTCGAATGCAGCCCCGATGCAGCGTAAATGCTTGGTGCGGTTTATGTATTATTAATTTACTCCGTTTACAGTTTTTTAAACACTGTAAATTATGTTAACTTAGGAAAATATTCGAGGCCTAATTAAGCGTTATTTCATCCAGCATCTTCTGGAACCTTTGATCCAGTATTTCTTTCATCTTCTTGTAATCCTCATTGGAAAGCTTATTATTTTCATATATGTATTCTACTGCTTCCTTTGACAGCTTAAGAAGCTTCGCATCGCGAAAAACATCAGCAAGCTTGAAGCCGGGAAGCCCGTGCTGTCTTTGCCCAAGTACCTCCCCGCTTCCGCGGAACTCCATGTCCTTCTCGGCTACCTCAAAGCCATTTTCCGTTTTTGTCATATACTTAAGCCTTTCCTGCGCTATTTCATTCCCTGTATCAGAAATTAATATGCAATAGGATTGGTGTCCGCCTCTTCCGACTCTGCCCCTCAACTGGTGCAACTGGGCCATTCCGTATCTGTCAGCGTCTTCTATTACCATGTAGGCGGCGTTGGGGATATTTACTCCTACTTCAATTACAGTTGTTGATACAAGTATATGAATTTCTTTTTCCCTGAACCTGTACATTACTTCATTCTTCTCATCGGCTTTCATTCTTCCGTGAAGCAATCCCACATTATAGTTCCGGAAGTATTTATTTTTTAGTTCCTCACTGTACTCTATCGCTGATTTAAGCTCCAGCTTGTCGGACTCTTCAACAAGCGGGCATACAAAATATGCCTGCCGCCCTTCATCAAGGCCCTTTTTGACAAAATTCATAAGCCTTTCCTTTTTGGCGGAATCTATGAAATAAGTCTCTACTTTTTTTCGACCGGGAGGCATTTCATCTATTATTGACACATCAAGATCCCCGTATACTATAAGTGAAAGTGTTCTTGGTATGGGAGTTGCAGTCATAACCAGCATATCCGGATTTTCCCCTTTTGCCGAAAGCAATGCTCTCTGTCTTACGCCGAACCTGTGCTGTTCATCGGTAATAACAAGTCCAAGCTTATCAAAGCTTACACTGTCTTGAATGATTGCATGGGTTCCCACAACCACGTCTATTTTTCCTTCTTTTATTCCCTCCAGCACTTTTTGTTTTTCCTTCCCTGTCATTCCGCCCTTCAGCAGTGCAATTTCAACACCTGTGTTTTTGAGCAGGTTTGTTAAAGTCTCCATATGCTGTTCTGCGAGTATTTCCGTAGGTACTATCATTGTGCCCTGATATCCGCTTCTTACACATTTGAACAGTGCAAGAGCGGCAATGACCGTCTTGCCTGAACCCACATCCCCCTGTACAAGCCTGTTCATAATGCCCGAACCTTCCATGTCTTTGCTGACTTCCTCAAAAACCCTTTCCTGTGCTGAAGTAAGCTTGAAAGGCAAATGTTCAATAAACTCTTTTATTTCACTTGTCTTTTTAAACCTGATACCCTTTTGCCCGGCGCTGTTCAGCTTTTTTATATGTATCAACCCGGACTGCAGCATAAAAAACTCTTCAAATATCAGCCTTTTCCTTGCCAGCTTCAGCTTATCCATAGACTCCGGATAATGAATATTGCTGATGCAGAAATTAATCTCGGCAAGTCCGTATTTTCTCCGCAGTTCTTCCGGAAACAAATCCGCCTGCTTTTCAGCATGTTTTAATGCTGCGTATACCGCCTTTCTTATATCCTTTTGTGACAGGCCTTCAGTAAGGGAATAATACGGCGTTATTCTCATCAGGTTTATGCTTTCACTGTCTGACAGCCTCTCATACTCGGGGACCTCCATGACCAGATCCTTCCCGATGCGCTTTACCTTGCCGTGCATCAGTACTTCGTCCCCTTCCCTGAAAGCATTTTTAATGAATCTGTTGTTGAACCACACTGCATTCAACCTGCCTGTATCATCAAATACCGTCAGCTTTGTAATAATAAGCCTGCTCCTGGTTCTGCCCTCCTGGGCCTTTCCTGCGGCACGCACCCTTACGGTACAGCTTTCATCGGGCATTATATCCCTGATTTTTGTAATCTCGCTTTTATCTTTATAACCCCTCGGAAAGTACTCCAGCAAATCACCGATAGTGTACAGGCCAAGCTTATTAAAAAGCCTGGCCTTTACCGGTCCTATTCCCTTTAAATTGGTTATGGAATCTTCAGTATAATTCATTTGTACACCTCAATAATTTATTCTACTGAGAGTATATAATAATACAGAGGCTGTCCGCCGAAGTGCAGTTCTATTTCGCAGTTATTGTACAGTTCGCCGATTTCTTCCTTCAGCTTCAGGGCTTCATCTTCATTCACTTCGCTGCCATAGTAGATGGATATCAAAGAAGAGTCTTCATCTACCATATCATCAAGAACCTTATGGCTGACTTCAAGAATATCATTGCCTACCCCGCTGATTTTCCCTTCAACCATGCCAAGTACATTACCCTCTTCTATATTTATTCCGTCATAGTTGGAATTTCTCACTGCATAGGTAACCAAACCTGACTTTACGTTTGTAATTGCCTTTTCAATCTTTTTATTGTTTTCCTCAATTTCCTTATCATGATTAAGCGCCATAAGTGCGGATATCCCCTGAGGGATGGATTTTGTCGCCGCAACTATAACATTTTTATCAGACATTGACTTTGCCTGATTTGCGGCAAGAATGATATTGCTGTTATTTGGGAATATATATATCGTTTCAGCATTGATTTTATTCACACTGTTTAATATATCCTCAGTACTTGGATTCATTGTCTGCCCGCCTTCTATTATTTCGTTTGCCCCCAAGTCCTTGAATATGGAAGATATGCCTTCTCCCATTGCAACAGCTATGGTTCCATACCTCTCCATAGGTTTTGGAGCTTGTTCCGCTTCTTCCGCAGCTTTGTGCTCCTCCTTATTAAACAGCAGTTCATTGTGCTGTTCCCTCATATTATCTATCTTTATCCTGGAAAGCTCACCTTGGGCCATCGCCAGTTCCAGCACCCTGCCAGGGTTGTTGGTATGTATATGAACCTTCAAAAGATTCTCATCCCCAACAACAAGAAGTGAGTCTCCAATCGGCAATATTTCGTCTCTGAACTTTTCCAGCCCGAGTTTTCTTCCTTTTATAAAAAATTCGGTACAATAGCCGAACACAATTTCCTCTTCTTTAAACAGCGGCCTGTCATGCTCTTCATCATCTGCTGCAGCTTTCAGTTCTATCATTTCACCCGTCTTCAGGTACTGATACATTCCTTCAAATATATATATAAGTCCTTTTCCGCCTGCATCAACAACTCCGGCGTTCTTAAGCACCTGAAGCATTTCAGGGGTCCTGCGCAATACACTGTTTGCCTTCTCTATTATTTCTTCCCAAAATAGTACATTATCCTCAAAGTTCTCTGAAACCTTCATTGCATACTCTGCTGTTTCGCGAATGACTGTAAGAATAGTCCCTTCAGTAGGCTTCATTATTGCTTTGTAGGCAGTATTGGAGCCTTCCGTAAGTGCATTGGCCAATAAATTTACATCCATACTTTTTTGATTCTTCAATGCCTTGGCAAAGCCTCTCCATATTTGTGAAAGTATAACTCCCGAATTGCCCCTTGCTCCCATAAGGGAACCATTGGCAGCGGCATTGGCCACGCTTTGTATTTCAATACTCTTGACAGCTATGATTTCCTTCACAGCCAGATGCATTGTAAGCGACATATTTGTTCCGGTGTCGCCGTCAGGTACAGGAAATACATTCAGAGAGTTTACGATTCCTTTATTGTTTTCCAGATTATTTGCGCCGGATAAAAACATGTTTCTTAACTGTATACCATCAATATTTTTTGTTGACAAGATATGTACCTCCTTTCCAGAGTTATACTCTGACGCCCTGTACATTTATATTTACTTTTTTTACTTTCAAGCCTGTCAGGTTTTCTACAGTATATTTTACCTTACTGATAATATTATCTGCAATAGTTGATATCTTTGTACCAAATTCGACAACAATATATAAATCCACTATTATCTCTTCACCTTCTGTTGTAACCTTTACACCTTTAGCAAGGTTTTCTCTCTTAAGAAGCTCAACCAGGCCGTCTTTAGCATTCTTGCTTGCCATTCCTACCAAACCGTAGCATTCAGTAGCTGCAAGTCCTGAAATGGTTGCCAAAACATCATCTGTTATATTAACTTCACCGTACTGAGTTTTGTATATGGCAGACATGTGATCTCCTCCCGCTTTTTATTATTATTATATATTATAACGCATCAGCAGTAAATTTTTCGAATTTAGAAAAATTTTCTTACTTTCGCCTCATAATAAGTATGTTATATGATACAAATAATACTATCAAATTGTGACATAATAAATGATACTATAATTTGCCCGTATAAGTAAAGTACATTATAGGATTGCGTCAACACCGCCATTCTTCAGCCTTGCAGCCCTTAAAAACATATTGTTGCCATTTATAACGGGTTGTGTTAAAATATATTTGTTTTTATAAGGAGGTGTATTCCATGGCGAGACATTGCGAGGTTTGCGGAAAAGGCATGATTTCCGGAAATAAGGTAAGCCACTCAAACAGACATAGCCGCAGGATCTGGCTGCCTAACGTCAGAACTGTAAAAGCCGTAGTAAACGGTACTCCACAGAGATTGCATGTATGCACCAGATGTTTAAGATCGGGTAAAGTACAGAGGGCAATATAACAAGGCTAAAATCGAAAATAAAAGCGCGATTCAGCGCTTTTTGTCTTTTTTGAAATAACATCTCTCAATATTTTATAAGGAATATTCCGATGCTAATAAGGCAGATTGCCGAGAACATTACCCAGCCTATTGCAGGAACCAGGACGGCAAAGAGTATTCCCAGCCCTATGCAGAATGCAAGGAAGCCAGTCAGTTTTTTTCGTTTTAATAAACTCATGATGTCATTCCTCCTAACTACATAAAAAAGCAATTGTACAGCAGAAATCCTATCATTGCGACAGCTGCCGCCACTGCAAAACACCATAGAAAAAGCGGCATGAATCTTGAAACAAGAAAGACAGACAGTATGATACACAAGCAGCCGGCATATCTCTTATATGTATACCTCATTGTTGAATCCCCCTGACGGAATAATGGCAAAAAAAGATAAAAACCCTACATTATATAATACTAATGCAGAGTCATATTTGACACGGATTTTTCAAGCCGACAAGCTGATTTTTTTCTCTCGGGTTTCTAATCCTCCGACTTAATTACCAGCAGAAAGCCTTTCTTAATGGTTATACTTACGGTTTCTTCCTCAAAATAATTGCTGACGCCATACGGGTTCCCCAGCTCCATAACTGCATTCTCAAGCTCGTAATGGGCTCCCCTGGTACTCAGTCCTTCTACTTTCCCTGTATAGGGTATAAGGGAGAAAAACTCACCTTTATTCCCCTTCAGTGTAATGGAATCCCCAATCATCCTGATACAATTCTTGTTGTCTATTATGCTCATGGGTATGTTCCGCCGGATTCCAAGCATCAACAGAGAGATATTTGCAATCATATGGTCAATCCGGCTCCCTGTCGCTCCCAGCAATATTATTTCCGTCGAGAAGTCCAGTGCGTATTCCACACATATGTGTGTATCGGTCTTATCCTTCTCCTTGGGGTACTGTATGACTTCAACGCCTTTTTTCCTGAAAAAATCTATATACTGGGCCGGTGATGAATCCATGTCTCCTATTATTACATCAGGAGTCAGATTCATATTCATTGCGTGCCTTGTACCGCTGTCCGCACAGATAACCCTGTCTGCAGACCTGACAATACCGCTGCAGAATTCATAATCCTTTATTTCACCGCCGCTGATTATTACAGTTTTCATTATTTACTTATGCCTGCTTCCTTCATAATTCTTATTGTTTCCGGTATGTTTCCCGAGTTAAAAATTGCCGAACCTGCAACAATTATATTAGCCCCGCTCATGACAACCTGCCGGATATTGTCAGGCCCTATTCCTCCGTCAACCTGCAAATCAACGGACAGATTCTTTTTCTCAATGAGGCTTCTTACCTTTGATATCTTTTCATAAGCGGAATTAATAAATCTTTGTCCTCCAAAGCCGGGGTTTACACTCATAATCAATACCATATCCAAATCCTCTATAATATGCTCCAGTACATTGACAGGAGTGGCAGGATTCAATGCCATACCCGCTTTCAGGCCCTTTGCCTTTATCATTTGCAGCAACCTGTGCAAATGTACCGAAGCCTCTGCATGTACTGTAATGATATCGGCACCGGCTTCCGCAAAATCATTTATGTATAACTCAGGATTGTCAATCATAAGATGCACATCAAAAACCAGGCTGCTTTTTGCCCTCAAGCTTTTTACAACAGCCGGGCCTATGGTTATATTCGGAACAAAATGTCCGTCCATAACATCAACGTGAAGCCAATCAGCACCTGCCCTCTCCACTGTACCTATATCCCTCTCCAGATTCGCAAAATCCGCAGATAATATAGACGGCGCAATCTTAATCATTTATAATTCCTCCCCCCAGTACTCTTCAATTCATTTAACAGAGATATGTAGAAATCATATCTTATATTGTGTATCTTGCCCTCGAGTACTGCCTCTCTTATCCCGCAGCGGGGTTCCTTATCATGGATGCAATTAACGAATTGGCAATTCTTGTGGCTTTCAAATTCCGGAAAGCAGCTTTCAAGCTTCGACAGCTCCAGTTCGCCAATATCAAGAGAGGTAAACCCCGGAGTGTCCGCTACCATGCCGCCCTCATCAAGCTTTATAAGCTCTGCATGCCTCGTGGTATGCGTGCCTCTGTCTATTTTTTTGCTCAGGTCTCCGATCTTTAGCTTCAGCCCCGGCTGAATGCAGTTCAGCAGCGATGACTTTCCCGCACCGGAGGGGCCTGCGAAAACCGAAACCTTATCTTTAAGTATTTCCTGCAGCTGCTCTATCCCGACTTTTGTTTTCGCGCTGGTGGTTATTACCTTATAGGGAATACCCTCAAGCATTCTGACCACATCAAGATAGTGGCCATCCGGGTCCAAATCTATTTTGTTTATACAAACTATGACATTCAGATTCTTATACTCCGAATAAACCAGGAACTTCTGCATAAGCACCATGTTTATATCAGGCTTTTTTGCCGCAAATACTATCACAGCCTGGTCAATGTTGGCTACAGTCGGCCTTATTAGCTGGTTTTTCCTCTCCAGAATGCTGATAATATAACCCTGCAGGCTTCCCGCATCAACATCAATTTCAACATGGTCCCCTATTAAAGGTGTTATGTTCTTTAACCTGAATTTGCCTCTGGCACGGCACTCGTATACCCCTTCCCCTGTGTCAACATAGTAGAATCCGCCGATGCCTTTTACTATAACACCTTTCTGCATACATTCCCTCCTCGTTAAAAGTTGTGTGCTACGCTTTCGTGCAAGCTGTCATTTATATATACTTCAAAAATTACATTCCCTACACCGCTTACCGGTATTTCCAGGGGGCTGTCGGTTGATTTGTGAATACTTTCATATATTCTGCTGCTTATTTCATTCTGTACTTTATATACCGTCACCTTCATACTCTCAAGCTCCGGCGGCAGTGTGAAACGAAGCTTGAAGCTGGAGGGTACAGGCTCCGGCTTATAGTTGTTGACGACAAAATCCACTACGCTTTTCCTGCTGACCTCAGTGCCCGGCCTTATGCTCTGCTCCAGCACTGTGTCTGCGGGCTGCTCACTGTTGCTGTCATAGGATATGTTTCCCAATATAAGGTCTTTGATAATCAGATCCGTCTTAACATCTTCAATATCTGCTCCAAGATATGAGGGCATTATGAATTTTTCCGGCCCTATACTTATTACATAGTCTATTGTAGTCCCTTCATCAACACTGATACCCGGAGCTATGCTCTGCCTTATTACAAAACCATTGGGATATTCGCTGTATTCCTGGTCAAAGGAACCCTCAACCAGTCCTTCTCCTTCAAGTATGAGCTTGACCTTGTCATAGCTTTCGCCTTCAAGCTTCGGGACTACAACCTTCCTGGGCCCTTTGCTTACAACAACCTTTACGGGATTGGTTATCTTGTTCTTCTCGTTGGGCTTGGGATTTTGGCTGATAATGCTTCCTTCGGGAATATCCTTGTTAAATACCCTTTCGGTAACTTCCAGTATAAGGCTGAGAGCACTTAGCTTTTCCCTTGCCTCTTCTTCGCTATTGTTCCTGATGTCAGGAACCTCCACGTCCTTTACGGTAAAGAGGCTGTTAACGAACAATATTCCTCCGCCCAGCAGCAAAGCCAGCAGTAATCCCCCAAAAACAGCGACAATAGTAAGCTTTACGTTCCTTTTATTCTGTACGGGTTTATCCTTTCCCTCGGCTACCTTTGGGATTGGATCAACCGAATAATCATCAATGAGGATTTTTTCTTCTTTTCCTTCATTCAGTTCCTTGCTTTCCGGTTCTTCAATAATATCAACCGCTGCTTCCTTGTCAATTATTTTTATAGGCTCAAGGACCCTGGTACTTTCATCGGTATACCTGTTTTTCTTTACAAAGTCTCCGTTAGGCATTACCAATGACTGTCTGAGGTCATTTATTATCTCCGAAGCGCTGTTATACCTTTTGGATACTTCCTTTTCCATACACTTCATTATTATTGCTTCAATGGCCTTCGGTATCCTGGAGTTAATCCCGGAGGGAGGCTCCGGCTCTTCCTGTATATGCTTCAAAGCAACAGCAATAGGAGAATCACCTTCAAAAGGAAGCCTTCCCGTAAGCATTTCATACATTACGACTCCCAGTGAATAAATATCCGATTTCTCATCGACATATCCTCCCCTTGCCTGTTCGGGTGAGAAATAATGCACAGAGCCGATTACGTTGCCTGTATTTGTTATAGTGCTTGAAGACACGGCCCTGGCTATTCCAAAATCCGTGACTTTCACAGAGTTGTCTTCCCGTATCAGTATATTGTGAGATTTTATATCCCGGTGAACTATATTGTTTTTATGGGCTTGTTCCAATGCATAACATATCTGAATTGCTATATTGGTGGAATATTCCACTCCCAAGGTCCCTTTGCTCTTTATAAGCTCTTTAAGAGTCTGCCCCTTGATGTACTCCATAACTATATAATAGCTGTTGTTTTCGGTTCCTACGTCATAAATCCCGACAATATTCGGATGTGAAAGACTGGCTGCCGATTGCGCTTCTCTCCTGAACTTCTTGACAAATTCCTCATCTTCGGTAAATTCCGACCTCAAAACCTTTATAGCAACATATCTATTCAACAGTCTGCATTTTGCTTTATACACCAAGGCCATTCCGCCGCCGCCAACTTTTTCCAATATTTCATATCTATCTCCCAATACTCTACCTATCATTATCTTCACCACCCTTACAAACCTGAATAGCTACGGCTGTTATATTGTCATAGCCGCCCTTTTCCTTGGCTTTTTCTATCAGAAGCTCGCAAGCCCCGTTTAAATCAGAAGCAGCATTCATTACACCGGCTATATCCTCTTCACACACCGCATTTGACAGCCCATCAGTGCAAATTAGTATAAGATCGCCGCTCTGCATATCATATTGGTATACATCCGGTTCAATTGAGTATTCCGTTCCAAGGGCTCTTGTAATGACGTTTTTCTGCGGATGATTAGATGCATCCTCCGGTTTTATGGTACCTCTCTTTACCAACTCCGCAACCAGGGAATGATCCTCCGTAAGCCTTGATATGTCTTTCCCCCTGATAAGGTATATCCTGCTGTCGCCTACATGTCCTATGTATATGCTGCTGTCCTTTGCAAGCACCATTGAAAGGGTTGTTCCCATACCAAGGCAGTTGCTCTTAAGTATAGACGTCTTGTAAATCTTTTCGTTGGCATACATAATTGCATTTCTGACAAGATCCTTAATTTCTTCATCTCCCGCCATAAGGGTTCCGATACTATTTTTTATGTAAGAAGCTACCTCCTGTACCGCCATTGAACTTGCTACCTCTCCTGCATTATGTCCTCCCATGCCGTCGGCAACAATGTATAAATACGTGCTGTCGATGTCCTCAAGTTTTTCGCATAAAAATCTGTCCTCATTTACTTTTCTGACCAGACCTATGTCCGTCCTGCCGGCTGACCTCATTAAATCACCTCAAATATACTCTTAGCCGAATTAAAATTGCCTTCGGTTTTCATTACAAAAAAAATATTTCGACAAAACATATAAAAAACCTCTAACAAATTCAAATATTTGTGACTCCCTGCCGATTTATGTGCTTCTGCCTCAGCTGCCCGCAGGCTGCGTCAATTTCACTGCCCAATTCCCTTCTGACGGTTGTTTCAATTCCGAAGCCCTCAAGAGCGGCCTTAAAGGAATTTATCCTCTCCTTGGAGGCTTTTGAAAAATTTTTCCCCTCCACTTTATTCACCGGAATAAGATTCACATGGCAGAGCATTCCTTTTAGCAGTGTTCCCAACTTATGGGCATCCTTAACACTGTCGTTGACATCTTTTATCAATGCATATTCAAAGGTAATCCGCTTATTTGTCATATTTATATAGTATCTGCACGCTTCCATAAGCTTCTCAATGTTATATTTCCTGTTTATGGGCATTATTCTGCTCCTGGCCTCATCATCAGCTGCGTGCAGTGATATCGCCAGTGTGCACTGAAGCTTTTCATCGGCAAAATCGTATATTCTCGGAACAATTCCGGAGGTTGAAAGGGTTATATGCCTTTGGCCTATATTCAGCCCCTTGGGGTGATTAATTGTCCTTATGAACTTCATAACCTGATCATAGTTGTCAAAGGGTTCCCCCGTACCCATAAGTACAATATTGCCTATTCTTTCTCCGATATCCCGGGATACAGCCATTACCTCCTCAAGCATTTCTCCGCTGGTCATGGACCTGATAAGCCCCCCCGTTGTTGAAGCACAGAACTCGCAGGACATTCTGCATCCAAATTGTGTTGATATGCATAGGGTTTTCCCGTAGCTGTAGTCCATGAGCACACACTCTACGGCATTACCGTCTTCAAAGCAAATCAGGTACTTTCTGGTATTGTCTGTTTTTGAGTGCTGCATTGCGGCAATATATGCCCTGCCGATATGGAAATCCCATTCCAGCTGCTCAATCAGGTTCTTGGGCAGATTGGTCATATCCTTAAAGGAAGCCGTATCCTTATATATCCATTCGAAAACCTGCGCCGCCCTGAATCCGGGCAGCCGGTGCTCTTTAATATATATTTCAAGCTCATCAAATCCCAGGTCTTTAATATTCTTCTTATCCGGCAAATTCAATTACCTCTTTTCCATTTTAGCTATAAAAAATCCATCCGTACCGTGAACGTTAGGATACAGCACAAGATATCCCATATGGGCACTGTCATTCTCCAGCTTTTCCGGTACTTGGCCTATAATACTCTCCATCTGAAACTGCGGGTTATTTGACAGAAAACCTCTTACCACATCAAGGTTTTCTGCTCTGTTTATGGTACATGTACTGTATATCAATTTTCCTCCCGGCTTTACATACTCGGAAGCCAGCTCCAGTATCCTCCGCTGCATATCAACCAATTCCTTTAAATTCTTCGCATCCTTTTTCCATCTAAGATCGGGTTTTCTTCTTATCACACCGAAACCGCTGCAGGGTGCGTCCAGCAGAACCCTGTCATATTTCCCGATGGAACCCTGATCCTTTACCATTGCATCAAAGAGTTCAGTTCTTACAATGCTTATCCCGAGCCTGTCACAGTTTTCCTCTACAAGCCTGAGCTTATTCCTGTAAATATCCCTGGCCACAATCTCTCCTTTATTGTCCATTAACTCCGCCATGTGGGTAGTCTTTCCTCCGGGTGCACTGCATATGTCAAGGACTTTATCCCCCGGCTTCGGATCAACAATATGAGCCACCAGCATGGAGCTTTCATCCTGCACCTGATAATAACCCTTCCTGAAGGATTCCTTTGCTTCTATTGAGGAGGTTCCCCTTATGTGAATTGCTTCTGCATTATAGCTGCCGTCAGTATATTCAATGCCCTCTTCCGCAAGTATTGCCAAAAGCCCCTTTTTCTCAATCTTAAGCCTGTTGCAGCGTATTGTGAAAGGAGGTTTTTCATTATTTGCCTTCAGCAGGGCCTCAGTGAATTCCATTCCGAAATCCTTGAGCCACTTTTTTACTATCCATTCGGGATGAGAATAAAATACAGACAGGTATGAGGCGGCATTCTCGCTTTTATCCGGATATTCCAGCTTCTCTTTATTTCTGCTGATGTTTCTAAGTACTCCGTTTACAAGCCTTACGGTTCCTTCATGTCCATATTTCCTGGCAAGCTCGGCACTTTCGTTGCATACTGCAGAGTCGGGTATTCTGTCCAGAAAAAGTATCTGGTATATTCCGCACCTTATTATATCTTCAATCCACGGGTCTATGCTTTTCATTTTTATGAAACGGGATATTATCCAGTCAATACGGGTAAGATTTCTCAGAGTGCCGTTTACTATTTCGGTGACAAGAGCTTTGTCAACCCTTAAAAGCCTGTCTTTATCAAGTTCCTCCTTCAGGGCAATGTTGGAATAGGCCCCTTCTTTCAGCACCCTGTGTACTATCCGTACTGCCGCATCTCTGGCCAGGTCAATTTTTTTCATAAGTAATACTCCTTTATATATGCAGAAGTTTGTAAAGTACTCCGACTGTGGGGGAAGTATGTTTTCCCCACGTCGGTACTTTGCATTCCCCAATATCCCTATTCATAACATATTAACGCAAAAGCTACAGATAGTATTATTCCTATCTGTAGCCCGAATAATATACCTCTAATCCCTTCTGCCTCTCAGAACCAAAAGCCGCACCAACTGCATGACAGCCGCAAAAGTTGCCGCTACATATGTAAGTGCCGCAGCATTCAGAACTTCTTTTGCGGGCCCTATTTCGTCCGAGGGTACCAATCCGTTGCCTTCCAAAAGGGCTATTGCCCTGCTGCTTGCGTTGAATTCCACCGGAAGAGTTACAACCTGAAATGCTACCGCTGCTGAAAAAAGAAGTATTCCTACGTCTATAAGATTCACCCAGCTAAAAATAAATCCGGCTATAATAAAAAGCCACGCTGCCTGGGAACCAAAAGAAGCCACAGGGGCAATTGCATTTCTTACAACAAGGGGTGCATATCCTTCCGAATGCTGTATTGCATGGCCGCACTCATGAGCAGCTACCCCAACAGACGCAAGGGAATTACTGTTGTATACATCCTGGGACAATCTGAGCACTCTCGTTCTTGGATCATAATGGTCGGAAAGCCTTCCCCTAACAAGCTCCACGGGAACATCCCGAAGCCCGTTTAAATCCAATATCCTTCTGGCAACTTCATATCCCGTATGCCCATAGCTGTTCCTGACTCTGAGGTATTTATTAAAGGTAGAAGATACCTTGGACTGCGCATATGCGGCAAGTATTATCGCCGGTAAAATCAAAATAAAAGTCGGATCTAAACCATAACCATAAAACATATTTTTCCCTCCATAATTTGTTTAAATATTATTAACTTATTATTCGTTATTCTTTGTCCGCCACTGCTCCGGAACCTCGCAGCCTCTTATCCTGTGTCTATTTTCCCAGTATTGTGCCCGCAATAATAGTATGTCCCCTTAGATATGCTTCCACACTCATAGGTTTTTCATTTTCAAACTGCAGATCCAATATTTTAAGGCTTCCGCCGCCGCAGTTTACAACTATGCTGTCTTTATGTACACTGCCAATACAGCCGTAATTTTTGCCGTCCGTATTATCGTCCATAGCCTGACTTCTTAATATCTTGAATATCTTTCCGTTATATGACGAAAAAGCACCGGGCCACGGATATGTTCCCCTAATCAGATTCCTGATATCTTTCGCATCCCTCGACCAGTCTATCCTGCCAAGTTCTTTTGTCATTATCGGGGCATAAGTAGCTTCCTCGTTATTCTGGGGAGTCCTCTCGATTTTACCTTCAATCAGAAGCTCCATCGTCTCGGACAAAGCTGAAGCTCCAAGCTCCGACAGTCTGTCATGCAGCTCCCCTGCATTCTCATCTTCTCCTATTTCAATCTCTTTTTTTAATATGATATCACCTGTGTCCATCCCTTTGTCCATATACATGGCAGTGACACCGGTGGTTTTGTCTCCGTTTATTATGCACCAGTTAATGGGTGCTGCTCCTCTGTATTTCGGAAGAAGGGATGCGTGTACATTAATGCATCCAAGAGGTGGAATATCCAATATTTCCTGAGACAGTATCTGTCCGAAGGCAACTACAATAATGGCTTCCGGCGCCAGTTCCCTCAGTATCTGAACAAATTCCCCGGTTTTTATTTTCTCTGGCTGGAAAATTGATATTCCTGATTCTCTGGCAAATATTTTTACCGCAGATTCCGCCAGCTTGTTGCCCCTTCCTTTCGGCCTGTCAGGCTGAGTCACAACAGCGGCTATTTCATGCTTATGAGCAATCAGCTCTCTGAGACAGGGAACTGCAAAGTCCGGCGTTCCCATAAAAACTATTCTCATACTTCTTCTTCCCTTTCGAAGCCTAATCTTCCTTATCGGTTATTATTGCTTTATCAGTAAAAAGAATACCGTTTAGGTGATCAATTTCATGGCAAAAAGCAATTGCCAAGAGTTCTGTTCCTGTCATTTCAAAAGTCTTGCCTTTTCTGTTCTGAGCCCTTACAATGACCTTTTCAGGCCTTTTTACTTTTCCCTTTATTCCGGGTATACTGAGGCAGCCTTCCATTTCAAACTGCTCCCCGCTCTCATACACAATAACGGGATTTATCAGTTCAATAAGCCCTTCGCCTACATCTATAACCACAATTCTCCTCAATACTCCGACCTGAGGAGCGGCAAGCCCCACTCCTTCAGCTTTTTTCATAGTATCCTTCATATCGTCAAGGAGGGTCAGGATCCTGTCATCTATAACCTCTACCTTTCTTGATATCTTGCGTAAGATTTCATCTCCGTCTTTCCTGATTGTTCTAATTGCCATTTATATCATTATCCTCCTAAAAAATCTAATCCTATTACATATCCTCGCAGCAATTTTCTTCAGTCACTAGTCACTAGTCACTAGTCACTAGTTGATAGATTAGGTCAGAGCTTTAAAGCGAGGAGAAAGCTAATTACCGACGCGGGGAAGATATCTTTGACGAAACTTTCCACCCGACCTCGGAACGGGAATACCCCAGGAGGAAAAGCCTGTCTCGCGACGCTTTTCCGACCCTAGGGAACCCTATGGTTCCCTTCGACGCTGCTCCGCAGCTGAGCACCTTCCTTGAACGGCAGGGTGCTTCGCCCCCTTGCATCCCCCGCTTTGGAAAGTGAGGAGAACATACTTCCCCTACAGTCGGAGTACTTCACAAACTTATTACGACGCATTATTCTTCTATTATTACTATAACATACTTTGAGGATTCAAATCTATACTGATACTCACATTTGACCTGCCTTCACCACAGGCTTCCGAAAGGTCTGCAAGCACTTTTCTCAGTGTTTCCTCCCTCTCGCTCTTGACCAATATCTGCCACCTGAACCTGTTTTTTATTCGTGATATTGCCGCTGCTGCAGGCCCCAGCTTTTCCGCATCCTTATATCCTTTAAGTGCTTCATCCAGAAATTTGCTTATTTCATTAGCATATGCAATAACCTCTTCCTCCGCAGTGCCGCTGATCATTATATTTGCAATACTGGAAAAGGGCGGGTATCCGAGTTCCTTGCGAAGCATAACTTCTTTATTATAAAAGCCTTTGTAATCATGGCATCGTGCATATTCTATGCTGTAATGTTCGGGGCTGTATGTCTGGACAATTACACGCCCCGTTTTATTGCCTCTTCCCGAGCGTCCCGATACCTGCGCTATTATCTGAAAAGTTCGTTCTGCGGACCTGAAGTCAGGCAGATTAAGGCTTGTATCTGCCGCAATCACTCCAACCAATGTAACATCAGGAAAGTCCAGGCCCTTTGAGATCATCTGCGTTCCCATCAGTACATTTGCTTCCTTTCTTTTGAATTTGTCCAAAATCTCCTGGTGGGAATTTTTCTTCGTGGTTGTATCCGCATCCATTCTCAGCACATCCTTTGCTGAAAACTTCCTCTGAAACTCCTTCTCCAGCTTCTGAGTACCCACACCAAAGTATTTTATATTTTTGCTCTTGCATTTCGGGCATATGGCGGGATTATCCCTTTCATATCCGCAGTAATGGCAAACCAGCTTTTCGTTTTTCATATGATAGGTCAGTGAAATACTGCATCTCGGACATTTCATCACTATTCCGCACTGTCTGCAGGATACAAAGGTGGAGTGGCCTCTCCTGTTCAGAAATAATATCATTTGTTCCTTGTTCTTAAGGTTATCCAATATGGCATCAGTCAGGCTCCTGCTGAATATTGTCCTGTTGCCGGACTCAAGCTCCTCCCTCATATCCACTACCTCAACCTCAGGCATAGGACTGCCGTTTGCCCTTGACCCCAATTCAGCCATGCCCAATTCTCCGGTCTGTGCTCTGTAATAGGTCTCAATGGAAGGGGTGGCCGAACCCAAAAGAAGGTTTGCACCTTCAAGCCTGCATCTTTTCTCTGCTACCTCCCGGGTTAAATACTTGGGCTTTATCCCCGATTTGTATGTGTGTTCATGCTCTTCATCAATTATGATAATCCCCAAATTTTTAAAGGGAGCAAAAACTGCCGATCTTGCACCAATAGCAACTTTTACAATACCGTCCCTGATTTTTCTCCATTCGTCATATTTTTCCCCTTCTGAAAGGCTGCTGTGCATAACAGCAATATTGTCACCGAAACGGTTCTTGAATCTTGATACCATTTGAGGAGTCAAGGAAATTTCCGGTACAAGCATTATAGAGTCTTTGCCCTTTGATATATACTCTTCAATCAGTTCAAGATAAATTTCAGTCTTGCCGCTGCCGGTTACCCCAAAGAGTAAAACATCCTTTCCGTTGGAAAAGCAGTTCCTGATAACTGACAGGGCTTTATTCTGATCCTGGGTCAGTTCATGTCTTTTTTCAGCATATGTTTTGGAGCAGACCCGCCTGTATTCATCCGTTTCTTCAATTCTAACATATCCCTTTTTCTCCATAGCCTTGACTGCCGAACCACAATCCCCGCAAGCTTCCTTAAGCTTTGCAGGGGATATACCCGGGCACTTTAGAAGCAGCTCATATACCTCTCTCTGTTTGCTGGCAGTCTTCTTTATCTGTATATTCTTATCTTCCGACAAGTACAGACGCTTCTGCTTTTTTTCCCCAATTTTGCTTCCGATTATCTGGACTTTTTTTACTACCTCTGCTTCAATAAGCTTCTTGATATAATAATCTATTTTCCTGTCGCTGAAATATTCTCTTATTTCCTCCAGCTTGGCACTTCCCGAGTTTTCCTCAAGAAACTCCACTATTTCCAGAATGATGTTTGAATTCAATTTTTCAAGCTTTTCTAAATTTTGTTCACAGCCGCAAAGCTCAATGCTGTAACTGCTTTTTGTCCTTACGGGAGAAGGCACTATGGCCTGTATGGCATCAATATTGTAACACAGGTATTTTTCCTTCATCCATTTTGCCAATTCTACAAGCTTGGGGGACATTACGGGTTTCTCATCCAACAGCCTGCCTATGGACTTTATCTTTGAGGGCTTAAAGTCTATACTGTCCTTCAAGCCCACCACATACCCCTCTATCTGCTTATTACCCATGCCAAAAGGCACAATTACCCTGCTGCCTACCCGGATCGACTCCTTCATATTTTCAGGCACCAGATAGCTGTAAGTTCTGTCTGTTTCTTTGCACTTATTGGACACTACGACCTCTGCGTACATTTTTCCCATTTTGATTTCCCCCAATGCAATCCGGTATTTTCAGTGCTGCACATAACTTAAAAGCGTACTGCTATGTACGCTTTAAATTTACTATCTTATCAAGAATTATATCTGCAATCTCATCCTTCATTTTAAGAGGAATGTTCTCGATATTTCCTTCCCTGTCAATAAGCTTTACCGCATTTGTTTCCGCTGCGAAACCCGCTCCTGCCTCGTTCAAATCATTGGCTGCTATAAAATCCAGATTTTTTTTCTTTACTTTTTCTGCGGCATTCTCTACAAGGTTTTCAGTCTCCATGGCAAAACCTACAAGTATTTTGTCGCCTTTGATTTTCCCAAGCTCAAAAAGTATATCAGGATTCTTCTTTAGCTTCAGTTCAAGCTGGTTTCCCGACTTCTTCACCTTCTGGCTGTATGCGGTCATTGGTGCATAGTCGGCTACTGCAGCAGCCTTTATTACTATATCACACTTCGGGAAAAGCTCCATGACCTTGCTGTACATCTCCTCAGCGGATATGACATTATATCTTTCTACACCAATCGGCGTATCAAGAATCGTTGGCCCGGAGACCAAATAAACCTTTGCTCCCCTTAATGCTGCCTGCCTGGCTATTGCATATCCCATTTTTCCTGTGGAATTGTTGGATATGAACCTTACAGGATCAATAGCTTCTCTTGTAGGTCCCGCAGTCACAAGGACAGTTCTGCCTGCCATATCCTGCCCGGGGTTCAGCAAATCAATAATTGATTTCTCAATAACAGCAGGTTCAGCCATCTTTCCCTTCCCCACATCACCGCAGGCAAGGCGCCCCTCCGTCGGCGGAATCATAATATATCCCAATTCCGAAAGAAGCTTGATATTCCTTTGAAGAACAGGATTTTCGTACATATTGGTATTCATCGCCGGTGCAATCAGAACCTTTGCCTTAGTGGCCATGATGGTGGTGGAAAGCATATCATCCGCAATACCGTTTGCAAGTTTTCCAATTATATTTGCGGTTGCGGGAGCAATAACAATTACATCCGCCAGCTTGGCCAGGGATATATGTTCTATCTCCCAGTAGTTCGGCGTATCAAACATATCAACAGCCACCTGGTTTAATGAAAGGGACTGGAAGGTTAGGGGAGTAACAAATTTTTCGGCTGAAGCCGTCATTATGACATGAACATCCGCATTCAGTTTCTTGAGTCTGCTTACTATGTCACAGGCCTTATATGCTGCTATTCCGCCCGATACACCAAGAACTATTTTCTTTCCACTAAGCATTTTGATCCCCCGATATTTTTACCGGCTTGGTTCTCTCATAGGTAATCTTTTCTTCATATAATTCATTTATTGCTATTGTTACCGGCTTATTTGAATTTACATTTGTAAGCTTTGTCTGGCCATCCACCAATTGTCTGGCTCTTTTTGCAACAGCAACCACAAGTGTATATTTACTATCAACCTTTTCCAACAATGACATTAAAGTAGGATATATCATCTTATTCCTCCCTGAATTTCTCAAAATCTATATTACATCTTGACAATCTGCTTTTTTCTGCAATAAGAATGCAGTTTATCTTTTCTGCTGCATCCTTTATATCATCATTTACTATAATATAATCATAATTAACGGCATGGTTTATTTCATCATAAGCGTTTTTCAGCCTTTTACAAATATCTTTTTTTGTCTCTGTCCCACGTCCTTCTATTCTTTTCTTCAAATCTGCAAAGGTAGGCGGAATTACAAAAATAAGAACAGCTTCATTAAAAATCTTTTTGACATTCATGGCACCCTGCACATCTATTTCCAGTATTACATTCTTTCCTTCCTCAAGCTTTTCCATGACATATCTCTTGGGAGTCCCATAATAATTATCATGTACTTTTGCAAATTCTATGAGTTCTCCATTCTCAACCATTTTGAAAAACTCTTCCATGTCCCTGAAAAAGTAATGAATCCCTTCAGCTTCTCCATCTCTGGGCTTTCTGGTTGTAACTGAAATAGAAAGTTCAAGGTTTTCGCCGTAATTTCGAAGCAATTCTCTGCATATGGTACCTTTTCCCACGCCTGAAGGCCCTGCAATAACAATAAGCAGACCCCTATTCCCCATATTTATCCTACCCTTCTTTATTCCTCGGCCATAACCTCTTCATTGTCTTCTGCTTCGCGATCCACAAGCCTGTGTGCAACAGTTTCAGGCTGCACTGCAGAAAGAATTATATGGTCACTGTCGGTTATTATTACAGCTCTTGTCCTTCTGCCGTATGTAGCATCAATAAGCATGCCTCTGTCCCTTGCCTCCTGTATTATCCTCTTGATTGGAGCTGATTCAGGACTAACTATTGCAACTAATCTGTTTGCCGATACAATATTGCCGAAACCTATGTTTATAAGCTTGATACCCATTTTAACCCTCCGTTATTCAATATTTTGTACTTGCTCTCTTATTTTTTCAATTTCTGTCTTTATGCTTATCACATTATTCAATATTTCCAAATCGGTAATTTTTGAACCAATGGTATTAACTTCTCTGTTCATCTCCTGTATTATGAAATCCAGCTTCTTGCCGACAGGCCCGTTGAAGTTAAGTGCTTTCTTAAACTGATCCATATGACTTTCAAGCCTGACTAACTCTTCATCAATACTTGCTTTGTCTGCGAAAACAGCAACTTCGGTCAGGAGCCTGTTTTCGTCTATGGGAATATCTTTTATCAGTTCCTGTATTCTATCATATAGCTTATTCTTATATTCATCAACTATACCAGATGATTTTTCCTTTATGCATTCTACATAATCCTTTATAACTGCGACTTTTTCCAGGAGGTCATTCTTGAGCCTTTCGCCCTCCCGCTTTCTCATTTCCACCAATGCATTGAATGCCATTTCCAATGCGTCTTTGAGAATCAGCCAGAGTTCTTCCATATCCTGCTCAACAGTCTCCAAAGACATAATATCGGGGAATCTTGAAAGCAGCGATAAATTAATATCATCATTTATTTCAAATATCTCTTTCAGAGTATTAAGTGAATCCACATATGCCTTTGCAAGGTTGGTGTCAAGCTTTACCCGTGCATTCTGCCCGAAAGTACTATAGTTTATGTACACATCCACCTTTCCCCTGCTTATCCTTTCGCTGACGAATTCTCTTACCTTCTCCTCCAATGCGGACATCGCTCTTGGCATTCTTACAGACACATCACAGTATCTGTGATTTACCGACCTTACATCAACGGAAAAAGTGCTGGTACACTGTGTGAATTCTCCCCTTCCAAAGCCCGTCATGCTCTTTATCAAACTCATCATCCTTCCGTTTCGCTGTTGTATATCCGGACATTTTATATATTTTAGTTGCATTTTGGAATTATTATAACATATAAACTTGTTTGTAAACATATATTAAGCTAAAAATTTTTGTTTTTTTTGATTTCCTTGATATTGCTCCTATTTTCTGATAAATTCGTTAATTATCATCAACTGCACTTATGAGACACGGGGACACGGGGACGGGACACGGGGACGTTTCCCCTGTCCCACTTCCAGTGGGACACGCGAAACGTCCCCGTGTCCCGTCCCCCATGTCCCCGCATTCTTCCTCTTTTGCGCAAACATATTTTTGTTAATAGTAAAGTAGCTGCTCAAGTGATATAATATTTAGATGAACCCAATGGAGTGAATAGGAGGTGTTCTTATGCCTTTCGACGGTTCGGTGGTCAGTTCAATTGTACATGAGCTGCAGAATAAGCTGCTGAATGGAAAAATAGAAAAAGTACATCAGCCTGAAAAGGACGAGTTAATAATGAATGTCAGGGGCTATGGAGACAGCTTCAAGCTTTTGTTAAGCGCCAGCTCCGCCTATCCAAGAGTACATCTTACCGAAGAGAACAAATCCAATCCTGCATCTCCCCCTTCCTTTTGCATGCTGCTGAGAAAGCATCTTACAGGAGGACGTATAGTATCAATCAGGCAGCCTGAATTTGAAAGAATTATTGAAATAGATATAGACTCTACAGACGAATTAGGGTACAGCACGCACAAAACCCTTATTTCAGAAATAATGGGGCGTCACAGCAACATTATATTTATTGACAAGACTGCCGGCAAAATAATAGACAGTATTAAAAGGATAAGCTTTGAAATAAGCAGCGTCAGAGAAATACTGCCGGGAGGATACTACGAATACCCTCCTTCGGCTGGCAAATCTGATCCCAATAAAGCCACAAAGGAAAGCTTCATTGAAGGTATTAAAAATACTCCGGGCAGTATAAAGGCTGAAAAGTACGTGACCAGCAGATTTAATGGCATCAGCTCCGTGCTTGCAAGGGATATATGCACAAGGGCAAATGTTGACAGTGATACAGACCTGAAGCAATGCGGCGATGAAATGATTGAAGAGCTTTTTCTCTCATTTTCAATGTTCCGAAAGAAAGTAAACAAAGCGGCCTTTAAACCGAATATAGTGTACAAGGGCGGCAAGGCCTTGGATTTCTTCTGCTTTGACCTTGAAATATACAGAGACTTAGAGAAGCAGGAATTCCAAGGAATGAGTGAGGCAGTTGAAAGGTTCTATCATGAGAAGGATCAAAAGGACAGAATTAAGCAAAAATCGGGAGATATATATAGAATTATTTCAAACAGGCTGGAACGCTGCTTCAAGAAGCTTGAAAGGCTGAACGGAGATCTTCAGGAAGCCGCTGATTCAGAAAAATTCAAGATATATGGCGATCTCATCATGTCAAACATATATTATCTTCAAAGAGGCGAAGAAAAGGCAAGGCTTCAGAATTACTACTCCTCAGAGGGCGAATATGTTGATATTCCTATGGATATCCGTCTTTCCCCCTCAGAAAACGCCCAAAAATATTACAAGCACTACAACAAGTCTAAAAATGCAATAATCAAGATAACGGAACAGCTTGAAGAAAACAAACAGGAGATAATGTATCTGGAAACCCAGCTTGATAACCTAAGCAAATGCACAGAAGAGCTGGAATTGGAAGAAATCAGAGCAGAACTGGCGGAACAAGGCTATTTAAAAAGAAGGGCAGCAAAAGGCAAGCAGACGAAAAAAACCTCGACACCTATGCATTTTGTTTCCTCTTCAGGTTTTGAAATATTTGTCGGAAAGAATAATATGCAGAACGACTATCTAACACTCAAATTTGCTTCAAGCCAAGATATATGGCTTCATACAAAAGATATTCCCGGTTCTCATGTCCTAATAAAGACTGAAGGAAGAGATGTGGACGACAACACTCTTGAGGAAGCAGCGAATTTAGCCGCATTTTTCAGCAAAGGCAGGATGTCCTCCAAGGTACCTGTGGATTATACCAGAAGAAAGAATGTTAAGAAACCCGGCGGCGCCAAGCCCGGAATGGTAGTCTATGACAACTACTTTACGATGTATATTACACCAGATGAAGAAAAAGTGAATAGTATGAAAAAATAGAGCTGCTGCATATGCAACAGCTCTATTTTTACATAAATATTAAGATTTAAAGCTTTTTGGAGAATGCTGCCAGTACTGCAATAATTACAAGCCCGAATATCATCAAGCCCTTTTGTTGTATTGCCATAATACCTGAAAATGCAATAACTGCAATAATAACAGGTATAACATATTTTGTTACGTTGTACCACAATTCGAATAATCCAAATTCTATTGTTCCGCCATTTGTAAGCTCATCCTTCAGGTCTTCCTTCTTCATAAAGAATCCGACACATATTGCAAGGAGGCCTCCTCCGACAGCCAGGAATATTTTGTCAGTAAGGATATCAAAGAAGTCAAAGAAGCCGACTCCAAAAATCGTAAATCCTGACATAACTCCCATTGACAATGAAGAAAGCATACACATTACCGCCATGATTGCAGAAGTAAGGTAAACAGCTTTTTTCCTTGCCATTTTATGCTGGTCAATCAGATATGCAACAACAACTTCCAGCAGGGATACCGATGAAGTAAGAGCAGCTATAAACAGAAGCAGGAAGAATAATGCTGAGAATATCGGTCCTATGCCGCCCATCTGAGCAAATATCTGCGGTACTACAACGAAAACAAGGCCGGGGCCTGCTGTCGGTTCTACGCCAAATGAAGCGAGTGCAGGGAATATTGCAATAGCAGCCAGAAGAGCAACGCTTGTATCCATAGTGGTTACAATCAAAGCATTCTGCGGCAGCTTTTCTTCTTTATTCAGATAGCTTCCGTATGTAATCATGCAGCCCATGCCAAGGCTTAGTGAGAAGAATGCCTGCCCTAATGCTGCCAGGAAGGTCTGACCTGTTACCTTTGAAAAGTCAGGTGTAAAGAGGAACTTAAATCCTTCGCTCGCACCCGGAAGGCTGGCAGTTCTGAAAATTATTGCTGCAAGAAGAACATACAGCATAGGCATCATAACTTTGCCGGCTGCTTCAATACCGCTTTGAATTCCTTTTGCAACAATCAATACATTAATTACCAGGTAGATTACCATCCATACAAGCGGCTCAACAGGTGCACTTATAAAGGCGCCAAATGCATCTCCTATTGCTTCGGGTGCAGCCAGCAATCCTGTAAAGGATTTTGCGATATAAGCCATCGCCCATCCGCCAACTACCGGATAAAACCCCATAATGAAGAATCCGCTGAGAACTCCCAACGCTCCGGCGAAGCTCCATTTGTCACTGACTTTTTTGTATGCGCCGACTGCTGCAAGGCCGCTTCTTCTACCTACGGCAAACTCGGCGGTCATAATAGAAAGTCCGATAAGTGCTACACAACCTAAATAAATAATAATGAAAGCCGCACCGCCGTTCATACCGGTCAGGTATGGGAATCTCCAAATGTTACCAAGTCCTACAGCTGAGCCTGCTGCTGCCATAAGAAATCCAAATCGTGATCCCCAATTTTCTCTTTTTTCAGTCATTAATTAAACCTCCTTTATGTTATATTAATAATATAATACATTGATTTTTCAAAAAATTCAACAATCATTATGTATTATTTTTAATAAGATGAAATAAATTAGCATTATTGATACTTTTATCTATTGAAATTTAAGGCTTTTTATACATTATGTGTTATTAATTTAACATTTCAAATCATATAATATATATTATATATTCCTGCTGCCCGGTTTTACTGCTTTGGAACCCGACTTGCACATGGGGCAATCTCCCGGCTCGAAGACCTCTATATCGATTTTTATAGCACTTTTAAAAGGTACATCGAATAAGGCCTTGCCGCCGCTTCTGTCCACTACCGCGGCAACTCCGACCACTTCTCCCCCTGCAGAGCGCACAACATCAATCACTTCTTTAACTGAGCCTCCCGTAGTGATTACATCCTCAACCACCAGCACCTTTGAGCCACGCTGTATTTCAAAGCCTCTTCTCAAAGTCATGATACCGTTCTCTCTCTCCGCAAAAAGTGCCCTTACCTCCAGCTGCCTTGCAACCTCGTATGCAAGTATTATCCCTCCAACAGCAGGGCCTATTACTATATCTATATCATAGCCGTCGTATTTCTCAGCCAGATCCTTTGATATCTCGGCACTGATGTCGGGGTGCTGGAAAACCTTTGCGCACTGTAAATATTTATTGCTGTGCTTGCCTGAGGTCAGCTGGAAATGTCCCGTCAGAAGTACTCCTGTCTTTTCTAGAATTCCATTTACTCTTTTTTTTGTAAGCACTTGTTATCTCCTCCGTATATTTTTAAGTTTCCTTTCAATTCATTTATATTGCTGAATTGGTTTTTTATGAGGTATTTTTCAATACCTTCCAAAATTTCCAAGGGGGCATATGGATTTATGAAGTTTGCTGTTCCTACTGACACTGCGTCTGCACCTGCAAGCATGAACTCAATTGCATCCTCCCAGCAGCTTATACCTCCCATCCCTATTATCGGTATATCAACTGCTTGGGCTGCCTGCCATACCATTCCTACAGCTACGGGCTTCACTGCAGGGCCTGACAGCCCTCCTACATTGTTTGCCAGCACAGGCCTTCTTGAATTGATATCTATTGCCATTCCGAGAAGAGTATTAATGAGGGATAATGCATCCGCTCCCCCCTCTTTGGCTGACTCGGCGATTTCCTTTATGTCGGTTACATTCGGTGACAGCTTTACTATAAGAGGTACCTTGCATTGTTCCTTTACCCTTCTTGTTATATTATACACCGATTCTGAACTTATTCCAAATGCAGCCCCGCCTTCCTTCACATTTGGGCAGGATATGTTCAGTTCTATTCCGTCAACCAGGCTTCCCAGCCTTCGGGCCATCATGCAGTATTCCTCAACGGTATTGCCTGCAATATTCGCTATGACTGCCACATCATATCCCCGAAGGAACGGAAGCTCTTTCTCAATGAAGTACTCCACTCCGGGATTCTGCAGCCCGACACTGTTCAGCATACCTGCCGGTGTCTCCGCAATTCTCGGAGGTTTGTTGCCTTCTCTGGGTTCCAGTGTCAGGCCTTTTACTACAATTCCTCCAAGCTTTGAAAGATCGTAGAACCCGGAGTATTCCCTTCCGAAGCCGAAAGTTCCCGAGGATGTGAGCACAGGGTTTTTTAGCTTTATACCCCCTATATTTACGCTCATTCTAGTCATCAAAATCCACCTCCTCAGCCGCAAATACCGGGCCGTCTGTGCAGGCCTTTTTATAATGCCATGTATCCCCTTCTTTTATCCTGCAGGCACACACCAAGCACGCTCCTATACCGCAGCCCATTCTTTCCTCGACGGATACAAAGCATTTCACACCGGTGTCCTCACACAGCTCCTTGACTCTTTTCAGCATCCCTTTAGGGCCGCAGGCATATATAACGTTGTATTTCGTTATATCCTTTATAATATCGGTAACATAGCCCTTGCTTCCCGTACTTCCGTCTTCTGTTGCAATATAAAGCTCTTTACAGGCTGAAGAGAATTCATCCAGCTTATAGGTATTGCACCGGAAGCCCAAATAGGCATCACAATCCTTAAGGCTGCAAGCAAGCTCCAATAACGGTGCTATACCGATTCCTCCGCCTACTACGGCACATTTTCCCTCGTCAGACAAAGTAAAGCCGCTGCCCAAAGGCCCCAGGACATCTATGTATTCACCCTTCTTAAGAGCGGCCATTTCTTTTGTCCCTTTGCCTACGCACTGGTAAACAATTGAAATGACACCTGTATCCCTGTAAATCCTGCTTATGCTTATAGGCCGCCTTAAAAGCGGATCAATTGACTTATTAACCTTTAAATGCAGGAATTGCCCCGGTTGGGCTTCCCGTACCATTTCCGGGCACTTTATCTTCATTTCGAATACATCTTTGCATAGTTCCCTGTTCTCAACAATTTTACATATGCACTGCATATATGCTTCAACTCCTACCACGCTATTTTACCTGTCCCGGCAAGCTCATTGTTTATGTCATGCCTCATTGCTATTGCAGCTTCCCTTGCCGCAAGTCCGAACTCCTTTTCACTGAACCTTTCCCTGTATACTTCACTCTTATAGGCTGCAATTATGCCTCTTGAGGAGTTGATAACAGCACCAAGCCCATCATCATTAAAGCATACGGCAGCGTCCTCTGCAGTACCGCCCTGGGTTCCATAGCCCGGAACCAGGAAATATACCCCTTTCATCAGTTCTCTGAGCCTTTGCCCTTCGCTCCTGAAGGTGGCCCCTACAACCGCTCCAACCGAGCTATAGCCGTATTTGCCTGTCAGCCCTTCGCCAAGTCTTACTACCAGTTCCGCCACATGCTCATAAACCTTCTTCCCACCCGACTCCAGGTCCTGTATATCCTTGGATGACTTGTTGGAGGTCTTCACCAGCACAAAAATCCCTTTGCCGTTCTTTTCGCAGTTATTTACAAAAGGAATCATTGAGTCGGTGCCTAAATACGGGTTTATGGTTATGCAATCGGTTTCCGCCGAAGCTTTATTATTCCCAAGATAAAAATCAGAGTAAGCCTCTGCCGTAGAACCTATGTCGCCTCTTTTCACATCGCCTATGACCAATAAACCCTTTGATTTTGCGTATCTGCAAGTTTTTAAATAACATTCGAAGCCCGCGGTGCCATACTGCTCATAAAAGGCTATCTGGGGCTTCACAGCGGGAACAATGTCATACACATTGTCTATTATCTCTTTATTAAACCTGAAAAACGCTTCGGCGATAACGGAAGCTCTGCTGCCTTCCGCAACTGCTTCCACGGCTTCATCGATTAAATAATCAGGCAGATACTGAAGCCTTGGATCCAGGCCCACAACAGTATGATTCCTGCATTTTACAACTTTCTCTATGAGTATGTCTGTAAACAATCAAATCCCTCCTAAAGCCGATTTTTATTTTCATAGGCTACATTGCCGTCAACTATTGTATATACAATATCTCCCTTATATGTCTTCCCGTGAATGGGAGTGTTTTTACCTTTTGACAAGAAATCATTCCGATTAACCGTAATTTCCCTTGCGGTATCAACCAGTACCAAATCAGCAGCAATGCCTGTTCTGATTATTCCTGTATCCAGCTTTAATAATTCTGCCGGATTTTTGCTCATTCTTTCACTTAATTCTTTCAATGTAAGTATCCCGGGCTCTACCAGTTCGGTATAACAGACGGAAAATGCAGTCTCAAGACCGGATATTCCAAAAGCAGAGCTGTAGAAATCTTCGCTTTTCTCATCCTTATGGTGAGGCGCATGGTCGGTGGCTATCACGTCAATTGTGCCGTCTTTCAATGCTTCCTTCAGCGCCTCAACATCTCCGGCAGTCCTAAGAGGCGGATTCACCTTGCAGTCGGTAAAACCCGGTGTGATAATATCCTCCGTCAGTCCGATATGGTGGGGCGTCACTTCGCATGTGACCTTGATCCCTCTTTTTTTTGCCGCCCTTATTATTTCTGCTGATCCGGCAGTGCTTACATGGGCTATGTGTATATGCGAATACGTATTTCCGGCAATCATAATATCCCGCATCACATTAAGTTCCTCAGAAAGGGGATGTATCCCCCGTATGCCCATCTGCTCCGATTTCCTTCCCTTGTTTATCGCGCCGCCCTCAGCCAGGCTCAGTTCTTCGCAGTGGTCAATTATCATAAAACCTTTTTCCTTGGCGCTCAACAGTGCTTTCATCATAAATGCTGCTGTGGCCACCGGCCTTCCGTCATCGGAAAAAGCGACAGCACCCATTTCTGAGAGCTTGTTCATTTCAACAAGCTCAGTGCTTTTCTGGCCTTTGGATATGGCAGCTATGGGGTATACCTTGACTGCCGCATCCTTTTTTATGATTTTTTGGAGCATGGATAAAGATGCTTCATCATCAATTACCGGCCTGGTGTTAGGCATGCAGCAGATTGAGGTGTATCCTCCCCTTGCTGCGGCTCTTGTCCCCGAATATACTGTTTCCTTGTATTCAAAGCCGGGCTCCCTCAGATGCGCATGCATATCGATGAATCCCGGAAGCAGAAAAAGCCCCTCCGCATCTATCACTTTATCGGCAGCAAGCCCGATTGAAGGTTCTATCAGCTTAATCAAGCCATTTTCAATATAAATATCATTAATCCCTTCATAAGTATTTCCCGGATCTATTATGCTGCATTGCTTTATAAGCAATCTCATTCAATTACCTCTCTTTCGTAATAATAAGAAAAAAGAGCAATAAAGGTATATTACTCTTGTTCTCCCAAAAGAACTGCATCCTTGCCATCCACTTCTCCGACATTTACAATAATCATTTCACTTCTCGAAGTAGGAACATTCTTCCCCACATAATCGGCTCTTATCGGAAGCTCCCTGTGTCCCCGGTCCACAAGTACAGCCAGCTGAATGCTCAAGGGCCTTCCAATTTCCACGATGGCATCCATTGCCGCTCGTACAGTCCTTCCCGTATACAAAACATCATCAACAAGCACTACTTTCATTCCGTTGATATCAAAGGAGATATCAGTCAGATTTTCCCGGGGTATATCCTTCATATCCTTGATATCGTCCCTGTGCCTGGTAATATCAAGAGTTCCGACAGGAAGCACATTGCCTTCAATGTTTCGGATTTTCTCACAGAGCCTTTTGGCAAGGGAGACTCCCCTTGTCTTAATACCGAGCAGAACCAGGCCTTCCACTCCCTTGTTTCTTTCTATTATTTCGTGAGATATTCTGGTAAGCGCCCTGTCCAATGCTTTCTCATCCATTATCTCAGTCTTTATCCTCATAATGATTCCTCCATGCTGTTTCATAGCAAAAAATCTGCCGTGAGGCAGATTGCAGTTATATTTTTGAATCCTTCCATGCCTCACCGGACAAGTTTAAAGGTTGCTTTTAATAGATTTTACCATAGCATATATAATTTGTCTATAATCTTCCATTCCTCAAAAGCCTTAATACTTTCTCAAAGTATTCCGGAATGGGGGCTTCAAATTCAACATATTCCTTCTTGGCCGGATGAATGAATCCGAGTACCCTTGCATGCAGCAGCTGTCCTTTTGTGTCAAAGCGCTGTTTTTTAAAGCCGTATACCGTATCCCCCACAACAGGGTGTCCCAGATATGCCATATGCACTCTTATCTGATGGGTTCTTCCTGTCTCCAGTACCGCTTCAATCAAGGTATGGTTCTCAAAGCTCTCAAGTACTCTATAGTGAGTAACTGCCCTTTTCCCGTTTTCCCTCACAACAGCCATCTGTTTCCTATTCTTTGGGTTTCTGCCTATAAGGGTATCCGCTGTTCCGCATTCTTTTTTCAATCTGCCTTCAAGCAGTGCTGTATACTTTCTTGTTATTGTATGCTCCTTAAGCTGTCCCGATATGGAAAGGTGAGCTTCATTGTTTTTTGCCACAACTATTATACCTGATGTGTCCTTATCTATCCTGTGCACTATCCCCGGCCTCATAACCCCGTTTATTCCGGTAAGGCTGTTATAGTCGGACAGGTTTTTGCAATGTCCCATAAGGGCATTCACAACAGTGCCGGAATAATTGCCATGGGAAGGATGCACCACCATTCCCTGAGGCTTGTTGATTACTACAATATCATTATCTTCATAAATTATATCCAGATCTATTTTCTCAGGCTCCACTTCCAAAGGCACCGGATCGGGTATTACAGCTTCAACCCGGTCACCTTCACGAAGCTTAAACCTGGGCTTTGCATTTTTTCCGTTGACTTTGCAGTGCCCTTCTTCAATAAGCTTTTGCATATAAGTTCTGGAATAGCCTTCCACCTTTCCCGACAGAAAGCAGTCAAGCCTCTCTCCCTCTGCTTCCGGTCCCGCTATATATTCTTTTACCTCCATACATCAACACCTCATAATCTCGAAACCTCATAATCCAAAAACTTCAAAGTCCTGCCCAACCCTCGTACCCCGTACCCCGTATCCCCGTACCTATATTTTTATATCCTTGCCGAATATAAGCAGCAGGCTAAGCAGAATTGCGCCCACCACTATTGCGGAATCCGCAAGGTTAAAAACCGGCGGAAATATAGTGAATGAAAGGTAGTCAATAACATATCCGAACCTTATTCTGTCTATTACATTGCCTATCGCTCCGCCCAGAATAAGAGACAGGCAAATTGTAACGGGGACGCTTTTATTACGGTACTTGTAAATCATGAATGCCACCGCTGCCGATATAATACAATTGGTGACAATAAAAAACAATACCTTGTTTTTAAACATGCCGAAGGCTATTCCGTAGTTCTCCACATAAACAAGGTAAAAGAAGTTCTTTATTACCGTTATGGGTCCTGAAGCCAAAGCATTGGCCAATATATTCTTGATAACCTGGTCGGATACTATAATCGCTGCTGCAATAAGAACAGGATACAATGATATTCCCCCTTAAATGCAAATAAGTACAACTGTTATTATAGCATATAACCCTGTTTCATTCCAACTGCTTCCTGTACTGCTCATTACTTACCTGTTCGACATCTTCAACATACCCTGCCGATTCGTCTTCTCCAAATTCATTATCCGACATTCTTACATTATATTCGTTCACTGACTCCCAGGCATCTTCCCCGTCAAACTGTACCTTATCCTCAACCGAATTATCCGTAAAAGTCCTGCCAAAAGGCGGATAAAGCACCTGCTCCTCAATAGGCCTGCCCTTCTCCTCATTTTGTACATTCGAACCGTATTCTTTTTCACAATTGATGCATAATCTGGAGTATGGCCTTAATTCCAGCCTGTCTTTGCCGATCTCATTATGACAAATCTCACATGAACCGTATGTTCCGTCAGCTATCCTGTTCAAAGCTGCGTCAATCTCACTTAAAAGAAATTTATCCCTAGTCCTGAAGGAAAAATTCTTTTCAGCCTCAAAGGTCTCATTTCCCATGTCTCCGGGATGATTATCATAAGAAGAAAGCTCACCGGTCAGATCTTTGACGGAAATTCCAAGCCCTGTCCTCTCATCTTCAAGTGAGTTTTCCCTCTTTTTTTTCTCATCCTTCAGCAATTCCTCAAAGTGCTTAAAGTCATTCTTGTCCAAATTTTCTGCCTCCTTTTTTATTCATAGATGATCCTGAACTATCTTGACTATTTCTGCTATGAACCCTCCTATAAAAGGAAGATTCAAAAGCACAGACTGTCTTAGAATATAAATGACAACGGCTCCAAGAATAGTGAAGCCTACAGCAGTGCCAAAGCCTCTGGCTACCCCTCCTATAAAATTGTTCAGGAGCAGAGTTTTAGGCTTGGTCATAATATTGACATACTCGCCAATTTTGGCCTTTTCCAGCAGTAGCGCTATTTTTTCTATCCTGCTTTCCAGTTCCTTCACTTCGGTATTATCAATATCCATACACATGCCCCCTTGGCCCCCAATGAAAATATAAAGCCATGAATAACTTCATGACTTTATATTATCAACATTCCTACATAAATATTCACTTTTTAATCTTTATATATCCTTCAAGGTTGCATTAAGAGCCTCAAGCTCAGACTCCAACAGAGTCTTGAACCTGGTCTTAAAGACCTGTACTTCCTTTTTCAATTCCTCAAAATCCTTATTAACCTTTATAACACTGCTGTTTGCTTCTTCTATTATCTTTCTCCCCTGATCTTCTGCTTCATTAATAATCATTTCCGCTTTTTTCCTCGCATTTGCAACAATGTCCTCAGCAGTTGTCTGTGCTATCAGAAGAGTGCTCTGAAGAGATTTTTCCATGCTGTTATAGCTTTCTATCCTATCATTGTCTATGGCTATTCTGTCCTTTAACTCACCGTTTTCCCTGTAAATTCTCTCATAGTCTGCTACGACCTTATCCAGAAATTCATCAACTTCATCTTCCTTGTATCCTTTGAAGGCCTTTTTAAATTCCTTGTTTCTTATATCCATCGGAGTTATCATTTTCCTTCAACCTCCATCACAGGTATTTCTTAATAACAATTCCTATTCTTCCTTTTTTTGTTGTATCGTATACTGCTCCAGGATTATTCTTCACAGAACCATTATTTACAGGAAAGTATATATCAAAGTCAGCAGTAAAGGTTTGGCTATATAATAAAGAAATAACAATGATATTATGGGTGAAAAATCAATCATGCCCGTATTGAGTCCCAATTTGGCGGTAAGTTTTCTAAAGGGCTCAAGTATCGGATCTGTTAACTGAAATATCAGCACTATTATCTTATTGTCGGGATTAAAACTGAACCAGGACAATAAAACTCTAATGAGTATCATAAAGTTAAGAAAATCAATAAAATATGACAAAGTTGCAGCCAAGACAAATTTCATCTAACCACTCTCATTCTACAATTATTTAAGCCAGCTGAAAATTCCTTCCAGGTCGAAATTCTCATCGCCTATAGAACTCTTAATATTACCCAAAACATCCACATTTGACGGAGCAACCAGCACTATACCGTTTGAAATCTTTTGAATTGTACCGTCAAGTACATATACCGCGCCGCTGATAAAATCGACCATCCTTTTGGCTACTTCCTTGTCCATCTCTTCAAAATTGATTATTACAGGTTTTTTGCTTCTAAGATCATCACAGATGGATTGAACTTCATCATAGGAAGAAGGCTCTACCAGAACAACCTTCATGGGTGCAGAGGCAGTATGTATATTAACTACATTGCTCCTGCGGTGGGAAGCGGTGCCCACTGCTTCTATCTGAGGTTTTGATACTTCAGCTTCTTCGTGTTCTTCTTCAGCAGCTTCTCCTATTCCCATAAAATAAAGTACCTTGTTCAAGATATTGGACTCCATTACTATACCTCCTTATTATAAATCATAATTCCTTGCTCCAAAAATACCTGTCCCAATCCTTACCATGTTGGAACCCTCTTCAATTGCAACCTTATAATCGTTGGTCATACCCATGGATAAATACTTCATATCTACATTTGGAATACCGGCTGCTGCCAGCATGTCGAATTTTTCTTTCAGCCGCCTGAACACAGGCCTTGCCAGCTCAGCATCGTCATAATATGGGGCAATGGTCATAAGCCCCTTCACCCTTATGCTGGAAAGCCCTGATAACCTCTCTGCAAAGCTGTCTGTTTCATCATATTCTATTCCGAATTTGGTCTCTTCCTGTGCTACATTCACTTGTACAAGCACATCTTTTACAAGCCCAGCCTTTTCAGCCCTCTTATTTATTTCTTCCGCCAGGCCTATGCTGTCAACAGAATGAATCAATGCTACTTTATCTATTATATATTTTACCTTATTGGTTTGTAAATGCCCAATCAGGTGCCAATTAACATTTTCTTCAATATTTTCATATTTTGCCATTATCTCTTGCACTTTATTCTCACCGATATTTCTAATCCCGCATTTTATTGCATAATTCACACGGCTGGGATCTATGGTTTTTGTCACGGCTATTATGGTAATATTGTCAGGGGCTTTGCCTTTTTTTATACAAATATCATTTATATCCCGGGATATGGCAATAATATTATTTTTGATTTCCTGCAAAGTTAAACCCCTCCTATATTTTATCGGTAAAAACCTGATTCTCCTTAACCCTTTCTGTTGTAGTAATTACTTCGTCAAAAATTTTCAGAGGCTCATATTCCGATTTGGAATCCCATTCTTCCTTATTAAGATTTCTAACGAGGCATCTTTCTTTATCTTCATTCATAACAGCAACAGGTATGAATTTTACAATTCCTTTTTTAAGTACATACAGCCCTCTCGTATTATCCTTAACCACTATAGCGTTTGCCGACACTTCGAAGCCTTCGTTATAATCCTTTATTATATCAACCTCGGCAATTCTCTTTTTGTAAAAATCATTGACATGATCGCTAATCCTGATTATTACCATGCATATGTCACCTTCCGGCTGGGATACCTCATGCACCTCGCCGTTAACCTCTGCATTCCCCAGCTCTGAAAATCTCAGTCTGACTTTTTTTCCTGCCTTTATATCCTTTGTCTGATCGAAGCTTATTAAACTGCATGTGTACCATTCAAAATTGTCAACTATCTTAATTCCGGCCGTAGTGCTCTGACTGGTTTTTTGGCTGTCAGCCGTCAAAGAACTCATTATTTCTCTGATATTGCTGAGCTTGAAATCCTTGATATTCCCAATATTCAGTATCTGCTCATAACCGTCCAGGCTTTTGCTTACAACTCCTGAAGCCTGGGCATATATTACATCAATACTGTTATTGTATATTCCCTCCAGGACACTTTTTTCCTTTTGCAGCTGCTCCAGATTCTTCCCGAAAAAGCTTCCTTCTCCGTATATCAAAGATTTTTTGTATAAATTGGCGGCAAGGTCGTTTTTTACATCATCAAGCTTTTTAAGGTCTCCTGACCTGGCGATGCTCTTAAGGTCGGACACCCGTTCCTTTATCCGGTTCTCTATCTTTTCCTTGTCCTTTGAAAAAAAGTTGTTATTAATATCCGACTGTTTTATTTCTTGTATCCTGTCCTCCAATTGCTTTATCTTTATTGATATATTTTCGTCCGCCTGATCATTCTTCACAATCTCCAGAATTTTCTTCCCCAGGGAGACCCGTTCGCCTTCATTGACATTATATTTAATTTCCACTCCCGACGGAAGTATTGTAGTTGATTCATTCCTTATTATCAATGCCTTTACTCTTATTGAATTCTCAACTGAGCCATATTTTACTATTTCAGTTTCAATATTGAAAAACATGAATCTAATAAAGTATGATAGACAAATAACAAAAAACAATACAGGGAATATATAAACAGATGATATTTTATTTTTTTTTGCCCTCATAGCAACAGCAGCTCCTCGCAAGATACAGGTATAACTTATTGAACTTTATATTTACATAAGGTATATATTTCTCCACCGGTTCCCATAATCCTGCATAAATTAAGCAAATAATAAAATTAGTGCCAGCTTCCCATTGAAATAGTCCTGAAGGTAATAATGCAATGTGTGAATAATAATCAATATGCAACTTAATATTGCGTGCTGTTGTTTTTGATGTTGTATTTTACGAAGAATTTGTATATAATATTATCAACAAGAAGAGAGGTGATATTATGCCAAACATCAAACCAGTTTCTGATCTGCGAAATTATAACGAGGTCTTAAGAGATGTTGCGGTTGGCGAGCCGGTCTTTTTAACAAAGAATGGCAGAGGGCGCTATGCACTTGTTGATATTTTGGACTATGAAAAAGCTCAAGCGACAATCAAACTGATGTCTGAGCTTGCAAAGGGACAAAAATCAGGTGAGGAAAAAGGATGGCTTTCACATGAAGCAGCGAAAGCACATTTTAAAGAAAAAAACAATGAATAAGCTATACTACTCTCCAAAGGCTTTTGAAGATCTCGATGAGATATGGACATACATTATGGGCGACTTGGGAAGCCCTGCCGCAGCTCAAAACACCATAACCAACATATTGAATTCCATAGAAAAACTGCAGGAGTTTCCGGAAATGGGACCTTCTCTCTCTTCAGTTACAGAAATTGAAAGTAATTATCGTTTTCTAGTTTGCGGTATCTGTCTTGCCTTCTACCGCGTTAAAGGTACAGAGATAAATATAGACCGTATATTATACAGCAGACGCGATTATATTCATATCTTGTTCGGCAATACATCTGAATAAGCGATAAGCAGACATTAAACCGGCAAAATATGTTCTTGAAATTTATACTTTTTTATGATATATTCAATAGGTGTCAGAAATGATATAAGAATATTTTTCTGGGTGTGGCGCAGCTTGGTAGCGCGCTTGAATGGGGTTCAAGAGGTCGCAGGTTCAATTCCTGTCACCCAGACCATCTAAGTAATCAAAGTGCTTTAAGGCACTTTTTTTATTTTGTATAAAAAGCTGTATCAGGCTTGTCAAGACTTTTTATAACCACAAACGCACCAAATATATACTGCCTTAATACTATATATTAAGAAAAGCAGACAAGGTATCCCAAAAGGAGGTGTATAAATGAGTAAATCATTTAGAAAACCAGTTTTTTCATCTCGTTTCAACCGGTTGCCGGACAGTACAGTAGAAAAATGCGGTGAATGCTGTTTAGTTCACGAAAAGTTTTCCCTAAACCTGATAAAAAAAGCAACAAATAAACCAAGTACAAATACAATCTTTAAGGCAAGTGAATTTCAAGATTGTTCTCCGGTACAAATTGGTATAGCACAAAATTCTTCCCGTTTCCCATTTGGCAGTATATTGGTAAGAAATTTTTCAGCAGTACCCGTCTCCTTTACAGTATTTGGGGATACGGAAGAAGAAACCGATATGACAGTTCAATCAAATTCTGAGGTTGCAGTAACATTAAACGCTATAAGTGCAGTAGAGATATTTTACCCTACTGACCCTATAAGACTGCTGTTCATATTTGATATATTCCATCCTGGTGACCCAATTACCCCTCCGAACCCATAATAAGACGTTCACCCTGAATATAATCGTAAGTTAAAAGCCTGTAATCGCAACAATTACAGGCTTGTTTTATGGGTTTTTCCATATCAGGAATCTCAGCATTCTTTGACATAAGTTCAAAATGTATGAGTATTTTTTAAAATAGGTTGGGTGTTCTTCCCTCCTCTCTCCGTAGGTTGTAATATTTAGTCCGTTAACATCCTTGTTCATCTTCCTTAACAGTGAAGAGACTGATGTGCCGCTGCAGGTAGCAAGGCTTATCAGGAAAAGTTCAAGGGAGGTATATCCTTCACCGTCTCCGATAGGCTTTACATAGTCGATAATTATCTCCTTTTTGTCCCTTGAAACACCCGAGAACTTCACCTTATCATTTATAAGTGCTGCAACTGCTGTTAATTGATTGCTCATAAAAAAACCTCCTGTTATTTTCTGATTTATAAGCTTAGATACTAAAAATAACAAAAGGTCACATCGATTATAGATTATTACGATAAAATTTCTAAAGATTTTTTAGAAATCATAGTTTTAATATTTTCAAAAAAAGCTGCAGGCATTGTTCTCTCATAGAATTCTCTCCTTCAGCAATAGTAAAACCTTTTTTACAATTGAAGCTCCTCAGGCTGTCTAAGACGCTGATGCCTCAGGACGGGAATCTGATACTTCTCTCCAACCGCACGCACCAAATCCTTATAGCAGCCTTTCATTTTGTCATGGAGCACCACCGCCTCCACGCCGCCTGCAATTTTATCAACAGCAGCACTTGTAAATGCAAGCCCATGCTCCTTTTCATACTCCCCTGCAACGAGCCACTGGTTGGCTATGATATGTGAAACACCGAATGCATCATCTTCCCATTGTGTAAATACGGCTTGTGCAAAGTTTGGATCGAAATGGATACCTCCTACACAAAGAAGGTTGTGCACGCGTTTGCCGTCACTTTCAAACACATGGGTTAATGCGCCTGCCAGAGCTTCACAGGCTGTACGGTTGTTCCAGCTGTCCTCCTCGCTTCCTACCTCAATATCCACCATAGGCACCGGATAATGCAAAATCAATTCCGGTGAACTTCCGCTTACGGCAGTACCCGACCAATGAGTCGCCTCTGTAACCGTCATGTAATCCGAAAGCCCCAGCATAACGCGGTTATGTTCCATCGAAATCAGTATGTTTCTCATATAAGCAGGGTTAGCCGGTCCATATACTCCCGCATTCACATCTCCTATAGTATGGACTGTAAGCACCTTAGGCGGTGCACTCGCCCCCTCGTGCCAGGTGACCATGCCCGAAAAATCTGCATCCGCAAATCTCTCGTTCATCTCCGCCAAGTATCTCGGATAATCCCAGCAAACAGGAACTTCCGACTGTGCGAAATAATATTCATTACCTGCCCCGTCACGATGCATCATAACCTCGCGGTTATCAAATGACATTCCCGCAGGTTTTAATAAGCCTTTATCATTCAATATTTCCCACACGACACGTGAGACAGTGCCCGGCCGCCCTTCGTTTGTGCTGATATAATAAACCGCTTTCTTGACCTCTGACATATTATGTCTCCTTTCTGCTGTACCGTTCCGGAACGGTACAATACAAGGCTGCTGCAAAATGTATCATTTCGCAGCAGCCCAAACAGCTAGTTTCAGCCTAATCCTTTTGTAGTGGTCTACAAGGAAGGATACATTGACTTCAAGGATTGATTATGGCCCTTGTTTTCTCCATAATTATCCTCGCTATTCTATTGGCTTCAGCCTTGCAGTAAAGTGCCTTAATACTTTAGGCTCATATTCAAAATCCAGCCCCTTTAATGTATTGACCTTGTCTTTTAAGTATATAAGGGCATCAGCGATATAATCCATATGGCTGTTCGTATACACTCTTCTGGGTATTGTCAGCCTCATTAGTTCGAGAGGCGATTCTCTGTGTTCTCCCGTCTCCGGATCCCGCCCAAGCAGGAAGGATCCTATTTCAACTGCCCTTACTCCTGATTCGATATACAAAGCATTTGCCAGAACCTGGGCCGGGAATTGATAGTACGGTATATGCGGCAGCATTTTCTTTGCGTCTACGAATACCGCATGGCCTCCTGTTGGGAGTTGTATCGGGACGCCTCCTTCCGTAAGCCTGTAACCGAGGTATTCAACCTGGGATATCCTGTAATGCAGGTAATCTTCATTTACACCTTCCCTGAGGCCTCTTGCCAGAGCTTCCATGTCTCTTCCTGCAAGACCCCCGTATGATACAAATCCCTCGTAAGGGATCAAAGTAGTTTTTACGGCGGTGAATAACTCTTCATCTTCCTTTATGCCGATAAGGCCTCCGATATTTACTATGGCATCCTTTTTGGCGCTCATGGTAAAGCCTTCGGCATAAGAGAACATTTCCCGAACTATCTCAGTGATACTCTTATTTTCATAGCCCTTTTCCCTGCGCTTTATAAAATAAGCGTTCTCCGCAAACCTTGCAGCATCTATGAACAGCCTTATGCCATATTTTTTAGCGAGAGCATGGACCCCTTTTATGTTCTCCATGGATACGGGCTGGCCTCCTGAGCTGTTGCAGGTTATGGTTATCAGAATAAAAGCGATGTTTTCTCTATCATTTTCCTTAATAAAAGCTTCCAGCTTTTCAAGGTCGAAATTACCTTTCCATTCATAAGGTTCCGTTGTATTGAAGGCTTTTTCAGTAATAAAATTCAAAGGCCTTCCGCCGTTCAGCTCAATATGAGCCATAGTGGTATCAAAATGCATATTCCCAAGTACGTATTGGCCTTTTTTCTTTATGAGATTGCTGAACAATACTTTTTCCGCTCCCCTGCCCTGATGTACCGGTACGCAATACGGATAGCCAATAATATCTTTTACTGCTTCCAGAAGATTATAGAAATTCCTGCTCCCGGCATAGGATTCATCTCCCAACATCATGCCTGACCACTGATAGTCGCTCATAGCTCCCGTCCCACTGTCTGTCAACAGGTCGATATATATGTCTTCGGCCTTCAAGGCAAAGGGATTATATCCTGCCTCTTTTAATGCTTTTACTCTTTCCTCCTTGGAAATCATTCTGATGGATTCTACCATTTTGATCCTGAAAGGTTCCGCTACTGGTTTATACATTTCAATTCCCCCTTTTATTATAGAATAATGATACTGGATCCTTGCTGATGCAAATCAGGCCGTCTTGTCCCAATAGGATATGCGGAAAAGTTTCCTTAAAAAAGTACTTTCTGCTCACTCTCCTTTCCGTCTGCTATGAGCTGATTTCATCAAATATATTTTTTGCTGCTTTGCTCAACCTGCTTTTTCTTTTAAGAATATATGCCAATCTCGTGTTCAGGCTTTTTCTGCCCGTTAATACCGGCCTTTTGACATGCATTCTGCTTTTACCTTCCCTTTGAAATTTTATTTCCTTCATGAACTCTTTCACTGAATATATCCTGAATCTTTCCACCCCGCTTTCTTCAGCAAGGTATTCCAGCAGGCCAATGAGTATGTCCTGATACTCCGAGGCTGCTTTCAATCCCAATAAGTCGGCAATCTCCGGAATTATTCTTTCAAACAGCATTCTTTTTACAGTCATTTCCTTAGTATTGAACAGTTTTCCAAGTTCCCTAACCAGCATATCAGGCAAACTGCGGAAAATCTCAAATACTTTTTCCTCATCTTCGGGTATAATGTAATACTTCCTTCCTTTAAGGCGCTTCAGCAGCTTCATTGTATCATAATAACCCAACTGAAGATTGCGAATTATCAGATCCCGGTTGAAGTCCAAGGGGCTTCCCAGGTCCTCAGAAGGGAATATATTTGTGACCTTCACGCTTTGATATCGCACATGCTGGACAATGCCCAATCCCAGGGTTCTGACTGCGATTATATCCTTATATCCCTTTCTGGCCAGCAGATTAATGGGGCAATTATCGTAAAAGGCTCCGTCAATATAGTATTTATCCCCGATGGGGTTTAATTTGAATCCGGGAAAACTTGCACTTGCCATAAGGTAATCAATCATCTTTCCTTCGGGAATATTCTCCTTATACAGCTCCAAAGGCTTTAAATCAGTAATCGACACCGTTACCAGGCCGAAGTCAATATTTGATTTCCGGAGTTTTTCTTCATTTATAATGCTTTCAAGCACCTGGCGTATTTTGCTGGTATTTATGCCCTTATTTTCAAGTATTTCGCCCATTCTGGCAGCCAGCCTTAACAGCAATTCCCTGTCTATTTTTCTGTCAATCAGCTTTCTGTATTGCTCTTCTTCAATATCAAACAATAAAGGAGTATCCATACTTTCCCATAGCTTGTATCCTGCCTCGAAATCACCCTGGGCAATTATGGCTCCGTTCAGTGCTCCTATGGATGTACCTGTCACTCCTCCGAACTCGTATCCTTCTTCCAGCAAGGCTTTATAAGCACCCATGTGAAAAGCGCCCCTCACACCTCCGCCTTCAAGTGCAAGACCATACATAAAAACTCCTCCCCTTGAATAATATATCATTTTGTGGCTTGCCAGACAAGCTATTTTAATATGCTTCAGTTGCTTCACATATACATGCTCTGCTATAATTTATATGACATAAAATGTTGAAAATAAAGGAGCAATGATATGAAGCATCTTGTAAGCAGCCTGATATGTATATTCTTAGTTTTAATGTCTTTATTTCAAATCAATATTTATGCCGAAAACAATGATATCAGCATCACTCCTTCGATTATATTCGAAGACAGCTCTGAATCATACCCGATTGATGGAGAACAAGTCATATTGTATACCAACAAATATGGTGAATTTACCAGGCCTTTCGGAGCACATACCCATGAGTTCGTCATTGTAAACAATATTGTTGTTCAAGAAAACAGCAACGGCGCCAATGGTACTTATATTCCTCCGAACGGATGCGTAATATCATATACCGGCGACAATGAGGATTTTAGAAGAAAATTTTCCGTGGGTACAGGATTAACACTTACCAACATTGATATCCCCGTTTCTCCCGATATGTATTTTATACTGGAGGATATGCTTATACCAATTGATCAAATCAATACAGTACGGGATGCCAATCAAATAATATTATATAATGCTGCTTACAATACCTCGACAAAGACAAACCCGTGGGGAATGGAACTGACGGTTGAAGACGGCATTATCACCAAAATTGCAGATATGACAAATACCGAAGGGCTGCAGGGCCGGAATAATTCGCAGATACCGACGGATGGTGCGGTAATATCAATACACGCAGGAAGCCCATACTACATGCAGGTACGGGAAAAAGCAAAACCGGGTATTAATATTAATATATCAGCTGATGCTAAGCTGTATAATGCAAGTAAAATCAAATATGCCGCATACAACCCAAGAACATTGGCAGATAACCCCGCCGCATGGGACAGTATGAAAGAAAAGCCATATGACAGCTTCAGAGGGCCGGATCAATTGATAATCTATGACAGCAGCTACGGTGAATTTACCGGTACAAACCCTTATGGCTATGAGATTACGGTAAACAGTGAGGGAATAATAATTGGCACAGGAGGCAATGACTCAAAAATACCCGAAGGGGGATATGTACTTTCAGGACACGGTGAAAGCATGAAATGGCTTCAAAAGAATGCCTTATTAGGATCGACGGTTACAGCAAACCATGACAAAAAAGAAGTAACTATAATCCTTACTCCGGAATCATATACAAGCAGGGCTTTATTGAATATTAAATCGGCACAGGACAGGCTTGGCCTGGCAAAGCTTCAGTATCTGGACATTCCATATGATGATGTGCGGAAAGCAATAGATGTTGCTGCCGACAAGCTGTCAAAGCTTAACAGGCAACTGAAGGAAGGCCGGTATGAAAACTTGGCCGGCACCGTTCAAGAGATACAAAAGGTTACGGACAAGGCATGGTTCATGACCTTTGAGTCTGTAAAGGCAGAGAACAGGGCAGTATGGTTAAGGCCCAGAGACATAAATATTGAAGATGTAAAAAAGAGTTTTGATATGCTGGAATCAATCAACATCAATACCATATATCTTGAAACCTACTGGAACGGATATGCCATATATCCGACAGGCAATGACTTGATGAGGCAGAATCCTTTATTCAAAGGATTTGATGTCCTGGACTCATATATTAAAGAAGCGCATTCGAGAGGAATTGAACTTCACGCATGGGTGGAGAACTTTCTTGTGGATCTGCCCATAGCTGAGAAAAAACCTGAGTGGATGAATGTAAGCAGAAAGGGCGATACTTATTATCTGGAAAACGGAATAACCAAATATTACTTTTTGAATCCCGCCCTGCCTGAGGTTTACGATTTCCTATCATCGCTGTATACAGAACTAATCGAAAAATACGATATTGACGGTATTCAATTTGACTACTTGAGATATCCAAATTCCCACGATTATACAAATGACTTCGGCTATGATACATATACCAGGCAGCTGTTCGCTAATTTTACCGGTACTGACCCAATTTCACTGATGCCGGGGGACTCATTATGGCAGGAATGGTGTGAATTCAGACAGTATATTATTAGTTCCTTTGCTTGCAGGATATTTTCAGAATTAAAATCGATACAGCCTGAAATTCAAATATCCGCTGATGTATGGCCGGACTATGATGAAACCCTCTCCGACATATATCAGAATCCAAAGACATGGGTTAGAAAGGATTACATCAATACCCTGATACCTATGTCCTACTATCTGCATGAAAAACCTGTCATTGAAGATTTAGAAAATACCTGGTCCTTCTCAAGGGGCCATTCCCGGATCACTTCAGGAATAGCAACGTTTAACAAGGTTGATACCAAAGTGTTTATAAAACAAATTGACGCTGTAAGGGCTTCAAATACAAGCGGCATTGCAATCTTTGAATACGAGTCGCTGTTCAGCAGCGGCTATGATTATGCATTGAAGCTCGGAGCCTTCAGCACCCCCTCGGCAGTTACGGGTAAAAATCCGGAAGAATCGATAAATATAATTTTAAAAGACATAATAAGAAAGCTTGATGATGTATATCTGAAGAATAATGGTATAAACAAAAATCAGAGAAACAAATACAAAAACCTTATTGAGAAGCTAGGAGCGGGCTTTGATGAAGAACAAAAAAACAATATACAAGAAGCAATAAAGGCTATATATAATGATAAAAATCTCAATGTGGAAATCTCAAAACGAATCATTGCTGACTTGAACCGCGCAATAAATATTATCGACGGGCATATTGCAAATACAAGGCTTATGGAAAGACTTAGAATAATTGCCGAAAAATCCGACGGTGTTTTAAAAGCCGCTGAAATAAGCTATTCAAGAGTGAAGCTTGGATGGGGAAGCAATGCAAATGACTCAGGCATAGCAGGTTATATTTTGTACCGCAATGGCAAAGAAATCCTCAGAACTTCTTCTTATTCCATAAATGATAATGACTTGGACTTCGGTGGGACTTACACCTATGAGGTACACGGATTTGATGCAGTAGGAAACATTGTATACAGAAGCAACAGTCTGACCGTCAGAACAAAGTCATCGCTTCTTGCCGTCAGCAGCCCTCCTAAGAATACTATTTTTTAAGAACGTCCGTATTAACAAGCGTCTTCGGGACTTTGCCATTCATAGCAGCTATAATATTTCTTGCCGCTATCATACCCATGTTAATTCTCGCTTCTATAGTAGCACTCCCAATGTGAGGCAGCATCCTAGTTACAAACACGTTCCATCTCTTGTTCATATTTCTCCTCCTTATATAATAACTATAATCATTGCTTTTGCTTAATCCTATATTCTACGCCAGCCCTGTTTTCCTTCATTTATACTATACCAAAAGAGGATGATAGTATATTAAGAACCTTAGCATTCCTTTTATATACCCAATATCTCCTCCACTCTCTTATCCCGTGTGAATCCCTGAATCATAAGGAGCCTGTCATATATCATCAGTGCTTTTTCCTTTTGGCCTGTTTTTATATAAGTATTTATAACCTGAATAAATATAGCCTTGTCGATATTTGCTTTGGACATGGCAAACATGATTTCAAAAGTCCTGTCGAAACATTCCGCTGCCTTTTGGAACTCTCCAGACTCGGAATATATTATCCCCATTGCACCCAGGATCTCTGCCTTCAGGTCATTATCCTTATAGTTTCCCTCAAGAGCCTTGGTAAGGCATTTAATAGCCGCCGCATCATCCCCTCTTTTATGGTGGGCAACTCCCAGTACTCTCAAGGCATGCTTTATTTCATTCATAGTAAGCATTTTTGAATCAAGGTATGCTTCAATATGCCTTACAGCCTTGTCGTTATCCCGATCCAGGTATTCAAGTCCCTTCTTCAGCCTTCTTTCCGCCATTGTTGAGGGCATGAACCATAATAGTATTACTACCATGGACACATCTCCTGTAATTATGAATGGCTTTAACTCCTCCGGCAGATGTTCAAACAATCCTGAAATATACATTATATTTATTATTACTGCAACCACCCATAGAAAAATCTTTAAAAATGCTTCAATAAGCCTTTTCCTGTTCACATTTTCACCTTCATTAGCCATATCTATTTTTCTTCAGTAAATATCCTTGCACATTATATCAACTTTTATGATAAAAAACGCGTACATCCCCCATTGTATAGGAAAGCATACTTTCCTATACAATAAAAAATAACGGCGCAGCCGTTATTCCTATTTTAATCCTTTGAATGAACCGATGATTGCTTTTGCTTTAGCTTCATGCTCATCGGATAAATCGTTCTTGTAATGAAATATAAAGGAAATCACCTTATCCTTATATCTTAGCCTGTGATACATCATGGCCGTACCGGTAGCTTCGTCGAACACCAGCGCCCCATAAGCCGTTCCAATATCAGGTATGTCTATATTATCATATCTCTCTGCTTTCATATAATCATCCAGGCTTAACTCTTCCTTAATTCTGTCCTGGTTGATTTCAAGCTTTTCGTCAATTATTTCATTAATTACAAAAAATAAATCACTTTCTGTCTTGAAGGTAATTGTATAAGATTTCAGTTCTTCGTCGTACTCCTCCTTACTCTTGGTAAACTCCTTCTGCAAATCTATGCTCCAGTCCCCGTCTCTGCCCTTATATAGGTATGTATCGGCTTCCTTTATACATCCTGCTGCAAGCAGAATCAGAATTGAAGCCGCAACTATCGCAAGAACTCTTCTCATAAACATTCCCTCCTTATGCCGCCTTTGCGGCCTTTCCTTTTTTAGCCAGAGCCAATAACAGGCCCAGTGCAATTGATAGAAATGCAGAAATAAGGACTCTGTATTGAGCAGGCAGCATGAATACTATTGTATGGGCAGGTATCCAGAAAAAAGGGCATGTCTTAAGCCAGCTGAATTCGACAAGAGAATGCCAGTCGTTCCTGTCAATCAGGCTGCTTATTGTAGTTCTGCCTTTGCTGCTTTCATACCTGCTGTCGATATACATGTCTGTAAACCTGTGAAAAGCCATCATTATAGGTCCGAAGGTAAGATTCATAATTGCACTTGTAAAAAAAGCCAAGGCCAGAGCGGATTCCTTGAAGGGCAGTCTCCCTGCTGCCTGAGCTGCCGAAGTGCCCCCCATGTATACCGTAAATACAAGGGTGGTCATCATTCCGATGATACCCCAGATTATAGATTTATAAAAAACCCCTCTCGGAATTATCCATTCTCCTCCGAGGACTCTTATTCCGAGCAAATCTCCCATAGTTGCCAGTATGGCAAACTTGATGAATCCCATTACATAAGGATGGGCGTCGGTAGCAGCCATAAATGTCGACCGGGTAGCCGGAACCGCCAGAACCAATATCCACAACAGCAACGCAATGATCCATATAATACTGCCTTTTTTCACTGTAACATCCTCCTGCAAATTTAATTAAAATTATAATAACATATTTTTTCACTCAAGCTCAATACCAGAGCTTTTCCTTATGGAAGTTTCGTCATGTTTAGCAAACCAAGCATACAACAAGCCAAATAAAAATGAAGCAAGCACCCTGCTCACCATCACTATTACCCCATTTGCACCAACTGCTGTAAAGACGATGGTCTCTTCAACAACGGCATGGCATATGCCAATAAATATAAACATGGTATTAAGTTGTTTCCTTGTCATTCCAACCTCTTTTTTCATCCTAATTATTACTCCCGATCCGAAAACCAGTCCGATGAAGTATACTACTATCATCCCAAAAGCGGCTTCTCCCGGCAGCCCTATAAGCTCCGAAACCTTTCTAAGCTTTACGGACAGCTTCTCCATCCATCCTATTTCCTTGAGATATTCGATGCCTATAAGCAAAGGAACTACAATAACCGTCATCTTAAATATTGTTGAAAAACTGATTTCAAATGTTTCCATAAAAACTTCCGCCCAATTCATCTTCTATACCCCCGGGATTAATATATTCAATATGAAGCATACCAGTACTGCTGCAATAACCCTTATTCCTATTATCATGAACCCGTTTCCGCCTGCTTTGTTTATCACCGCTGTCTCCAATATGAATGAATGAAATATGGTAACAAAGGTGCTTACAATGGTTAACTGCTTTACTGTAATGTCCACGACAGCCATAGCAGCAATTGCACTATATAATGTTACCTGCCCCATCACAATAATCAGTGCTCCTTCTCCGGGCAATCCTATATAGCTCATAAACGGTCCAAAAAGGTCCGCAATCCTGACGAGCCATCCCGAATGCTCCAATACCTTCAGAACAAAAACTGCAGGAATAATGTATTTTATAAGATCCAGAATGACCTTTAAGGCATTATTGATTCCACGTATAATAGTCTGTTTTATAACCATAGTACACTTCCTTCACATCAGCTTTTATTTTAGTTTTATTAACCCCGCAGCCCTTAAGGCAACCTGTTCAGGATCTACTGCCGCTCTTGCAACTCCTGTTTCTATTGCAGCCTTTGCTACTGCTTTGGCAACAGCCGGGGCAACTCTCGGATCAAAAACCTTTGGAATTATATAATCCTCCGTCAATTCATCGGCCGGAATTATTTCAGAAAGTGCATAAGCTGCAGCCAGCTTCATTTCCTCGTTAATCTCGGATGCACGTACATCAAGAGCGCCTCTGAATACACCCGGGAATGCCAGTACATTGTTTACCTGATTGGGGTAGTCCGATCTTCCCGTACCGATAATACGCGCTCCGGCTTTTTTTGCCGGTTCAGGATCTATTTCCGGAACAGGATTTGCCATTGCAAAAATAACAGCGTCTTTGTTCATACTCCTGACCATGTCTTCACTTACGATATTGGCTGAGGATACTCCGACAAACACATCTGAATTCACCATAGCATCTGCCAATGTGCCTTTTCGGCATTCTTTGTTTGTTACAAGGGCAATTTCCTCTTTAGCCCAATTCATGCCTGTATTTCTTCCTTTATAAATAATACCGGCTCTGTCACATAGAATGGCATCTTTAACTCCGGCGCTGAGCAATATCTTGGTAATTGCAATACCGGCCGCACCTGAACCGTTTATGACAACAGCAAGCTCCTGAAGCTTTTTCCCGGTAATCTTTATGGAATTCAGAAGGCCTGCAAGCACTATGATTGCAGTTCCGTGCTGATCATCATGGAAAACAGGTATTGAAAGCTTCTTCTTAAGCTTGTTTTCTATCTCGAAGCATGCCGGAGCAGCTATATCTTCAAGGTTTATTCCTCCGAAGGCAGGCTCTATCAGAGTTACTGATTCAACTATCTTATCTGCATCGATGGTATTAAGGCATATCGGGAAAGCATCAACTCCGCCGAAATTCTTGAATAAAACGGCCTTGCCTTCCATAACCGGCAAGGCAGCATGGCTGCCGATATCCCCCAGCCCCAGGACAGCCGTGCCGTCTGTTACAACTGCCACCATATTGCCCTTGAAAGTATATTCATAAACTTTATCGGGATCCTTTTGAATCTCCTTACAAGGCTCTGCAACCCCCGGAGTATATGCAAGGCTCAGGTTTTCTTTATCATTAAACGACACCTTGCTTACTACTTGAAGCTTTCCCCTGTTATCCCTATGAAGTTTAAGTGCATCTTCCCTTAATGACATAATCATTCCTCCATATTATCTTTGATATTTACTTCTTCCGATTTTGTACAAATCTTTTCCTTCCGTATCTGCTATTACAACGGCCGGGAAATTTTCCACTTTCAATTTGAATATTGCCTCGGGGCCCAGGTCTGCAAATGCCACAACCTCTGCTTCCTTTATAGCTTCTGCAAGCAGAGCCCCTGCTCCGCCGACTGCCGCGAAGTATACACACTTATTCCTGACTATGGAATCAATTACATCTTTACTGCGTGACCCTTTTCCAATCATGCCTTTGAGGCCCATTTCCATCAGCCCGGGGGCATAAACATCCATGCGGCAGCTCGTTGTAGGGCCTGCAGAGCCTATTACATTACCGGGCTTTGCGGGACAAGGCCCGACATAATAAATAACCTGCCCGTTAAGCTCAAAGGGCAGTTTTTCTCCCCGATCCAGCAATTCAGTCAATCTTTTATGAGCAGCATCACGCCCGGTATATATAATCCCGTTTATAAGCACCCTGTCCCCCGCATGTAAATTGCATGTCACCTCATCTGTCAAAGGTGTATTTATAATCCTGGACACTCTTTTGCACCTCCTGCTTCGCTTATAGTACTGCTTCCTTATGCCTTGCGGCATGACACTGGATATTTACTGCGACAGGCATGCTTGCCAAATGGGCGGGAAAGGTCTCAATGTTTACTGCAAGGGCTGTAATCCTGCCCCCAAAGCCTTGAGGGCCTATACCCAGATTGTTGATTTCCTCAAGCAGCTCATTCTCCAGTTTGGCAACCTCAGTGTTGGGATTATGTTCTCCTACAGTGCGCAATAAAGCCTTTTTGGCAATCAATGCAGTCATTTCGACAGTACCCCCGATACCTACACCTACAATTACAGGCGGACACGGATTTGAACCCGCCTTATCCACCGTATCTATTACAAATTTCTTGATTCCGTCGACTCCTTCGGCAGGCGTAAGCATACGAAGGGCACTCATGTTTTCGCTTCCTCCTCCTTTTGGCGCTATAATAATCTTTAACCTGTCTCCCTTTACAATGGTTGTATGAATAATTGCCGGTGTGTTGTCGCCGGTATTCTTTCTCACCAGAAAAGGATCATCAACTGCAGACTTCCTCAAATACCCGTTTTTATACCCGCGCCTTACACCTTCGTTAATCGCTTCATAAAAATCTCCTCCAACCAGTCTCAAGTCCTGGCCAAGTTCAGCAAAAACAACTGTCAAGCCTGTGTCCTGGCAAATAGGCACTTGATTCCTTGCAGCTATTTCCGCATTCTTAAGAATATCAAGAAGCGTTTCCCTTCCAACAGGCGATTCCTCCTTCAGGACCGCATCTTCAAGGGCTTTTTTTACATCCCGGGGAAGAAAGTAATTTGATTCGATACATAAATTCTCAACAGTATTGGTGATTACATCAACATTAAGTTCTCTCATCCGGTTTTCCTCCCTGCATACCACGTATATTTTTTCTATCTGTGCAGATACCGGCCTAATTTTTCAAGACGGTTCAACACTTCGTCCAAAGTATCCATGCTTCTTGCAAAATGCAGCCGTATCAAATTATTGACAGGTTCCATGAAAAAGCTTGAACCCGGCACCGCAGCAACACCGATCTCCATAATCATCCATTCACAGAATTGCAGGTCAGTCCATCCCTTAAACTTATCCATTGATAAGAATTCTGAAATATCCATCATAACAAAATAAGTGCCCTGAGGCGTATTGTGCCGTAAACCTATTTCATCCAGGCGCCTGCAGAAATAATTTCGCTTTTCGGTATATTTCCTTTGAAGATCTTTATAATATGACTCCCCAAAGTTTACACCGACGCATGCAGCTTCTTGCAGCGGTGCCGGAGCACATATCGTCAGAAAATCATGAACTTTTTTAGCGCTTTCAATTACCTTTTCCGGCCCAATCAGATATCCAAGGCGCCAGCCTGTAATAGAATAGGTTTTGGACAGGGAGCTGCAGGTTATCGTATGTTCGAACATATCAGGAAGGCCTGCCATATGAACATGATGAAAAGGTTCGTATATTATATGCTCATAGACTTCATCGGTAATTACATATGCATCATACCTCAATGCCAAATGTCCTATAAACTCCAGTTCTTCTGTTGTAAATACCTTACCCGTCGGATTGGACGGATTGCATACAATGATTGCCTTCACATTATTCCGGAAAGCATCTTCCAAAACCTGTTTGTCAAAACTATAGTCCGGAGGATTCAAGGGAACTATTATCGGGTTTGCCCCCGACAGAATCGTGTCCGCTCTGTAATTTTCATAATAGGGGCTGAATATAATAACATTATCCCCCGGATTGCAGATTGTCATCATAGCGCTCATCATTGCTTCCGTGCCGCCGCAGGTGACCAGCACCTCCATATCGGGATCAATGGTTCGATTAATAGCTTTCCCGTGTTTTTTTGCCAAAGCGCTTCTAAGATTGTAGGAACCGTATGTAAATGTATATTGATGAGGGCCGTTATATGCTGCATAAGCCAATGCATCCAAAATCTCCTTGGGGGGGTCAAAATCAGGAAACCCCTGTGAAAGGTTTATTGCCCCGTAGGCCTCGGAAATCCTGGTCATACGTCTTATGACTGAATCGGTAAATATATTTACCTTGCTGCTTAATTCAGGCATTTCAATACCTCCTTGATTCCTTCATTCATTTAGCCTTAACCGCCTTAATCGATGCGGACATAATATACTCTCCGACTTTTAAGTTGTGCGACCATTTTGCGGCATATTCCTCAGATACCTCTTTAGTATCAATATTAATATTACTGAATCCGGCTTTCTCTAAATATGCCTTGAGTTCTTCAACTGAAGAAGCACCGGCGACTCACCCGCAGTAAAGCTTTTCATCCTGCTTCATTTCATTTGAAAGTTCCTTGACCAAAACCACGTCGGAAATTGCTATTCTGCCGCCTTTTTTTAACACCCGGTACACTTCATCATATACCCTCTGCTTTTTAGGGGATAAGTTGATAACACAATTTGAGATAATCACGTCCGCCGTATTATCGGCTACCGGAAGGTTCTCAATTTCTCCCAGTCTGAAATCTACATTGAAATATCTGTGCTTCCTTGCTAAAATCCTTGATTTACTCAACATCTCAGGAGTCATATCCACCCCGATTACATACCCTTTGGGGCCTACCTTCCTTGATGCAAGGAAACAATCTATTCCTCCGCCGCTTCCAAGATCAATTACTGTTTCGCCTTCTTTTATCTCTGCGATTAGCTGAGGATTTCCGCAGCCCAGCCCCATGTCGGCGCCTTCCGGAATTTCCTGCATTTCTTCTTCGGAATACCCGATTCCTCTTGATATATCTTTTGCAGATTCTTTAACACTGATATTACTGCCGCAGCAGCCCCCATCTTTTGCCCTGCCGGAGGCAATTCTGCCATAGCTTCTGCGAACTGCATTTCTAATGTCAGTCTTTATTTTAGCCACAAAATATCACCTCTTGTCTAAAAATACCTTTTTCTCTTTTTGCATATTCCTGTATATGGTAATGCTAATGCTTAATTGCTATCCTAAGACTAAACCTTCACCATCTTTTATTATAACAGAATTACTTTTGATTGCATAATTATAACTTCAAAACAAATATTAAACCTGCAGGTATTGATGGGCAAGGTTGGGGTGGAAAGCAACGGAGTTTTGAGTTATAATAATATAAGTCTTCTACAAAGGAAGAACAAATATAAACAGAGGTGTTGATATGGCAAACATAAAAATCAACTTGAACGGACTTGAAATCATGGTCTTCTTTTGGAATTCACTGATGTCCAGGGAAAAAGTCAGTGAAAGCTTCCTGAATGATCTCTGTTCCATGCAGGAATTCTCATACATATATAATGAGGATTTTAACAACGAATCTCTCAGAAGAGCATTGAGCGCATTAAACAACAAAGAACCATTCTCGGGAAACAAACCTGAAAGAAAGTATTATTCCAATAGCCTTATGATAATGGAATATATAGATGAGGTTCAGCCTGCCATAAATGCTATAAAAAAGCTGAACCTTAACAGTATTGCAGAAAAAGCAAAAGAAGATGTTGAAGTAGTGGTTGTACCGGGTTTAAGTAAAGGTATTGAAAAAACTGATAATAAACTGATAGTAGACTTTTTCGGCTTAAAAAATACTGAAAATGGATTGGTTATATCCGGTGAAAGCCTGGAAGCTGTTTTGAAAAACATGTTTGAAGTATAATTATTATTGTATATACCGCACTTATCTTGCATGCAACTGTCAGCAGCCGGCGGGCGGCTACGATTGCAGCTGCGCTTCCCATGCTTCTTTACAGTATCTTATATGATTTTACTTCTAAATTCTTCCGGTTTGTGGTAAACTAAATATCACCAGGAATGTATTTTAGGAGGAAACCTCATGAGTGATATTGATAAGGTCTATGATCTTTTGGAAAAGGTATATGTAGAGCTGCAGGACACTAAGAATGAGGTAAAAAATAATTCCCAGCGGCTTGACAATCTGGAGTCGGGACAAAATAAGCTTGAACATAGAATGGGTACAATTGATAATAGAATGAGTAAAATTGAAACCACTCTTGAGCATGACATTAAAGCAAAGCTTCAAGCCTTGCATGAAAGAACCGGTGACAATACTGTTAAACTGGGAGAACACACAGAAAGGTTAGAAAGTATAGAAAATAAGATTGATATACTTGCTATGTCAATTAATAGTCAGGATAAGCGGCTTGAAGTAGTCGAATCAAGACATAAGAAAGCAAAGTAATAAAAATTTTGCTATTTACAAAAAATCGAGTAGGGTGAAATTTCTTCACCCTCTCACACCACCTGGCATGCCGTTCGGCACCAGGCGGTTCAATTCAAATAGTATTCCGCGCAGCTAATGAGTCCTCGCTTTGCGAGGATTTCTTTTGAAATTTTACGGAGACCTGTCGATTTGGCAACTGCTTGATAGTGGTTTACAAACCCGACTGCCTGTTTCGCCATCCATTCGGGTACACCCAGTTTCCGCAGTCCCCAATATCTCCTCAGGCTGGTTTTCCATTGTTTCCAAATGACGATTCTCATTCTTGTCCTCAGATGCCCGTCGATTCTGATGAGGTTTTGCTTCATCTTACCGATTCGAAAGCAGTTTATCCAGCCTCTGATGACCCAGTTCAATCTCTGAATCCTTTTGCTCATACTGATTGACCAAGAGCGTTTGGTTAACTTTTTCAGCTTCCGTTCAAAATTCCTTACAGAGTCTTGATGTGGCCTTGCCTCCCATCTGTCACCCATCTTCACAAATCCAAAACCTAAATATTTTAGATTACTTGGTTTCGTTACCCTCGTCTTTGTCATGTTCACTTTTAGTCCGAGCTTTCTCTCTATCCACTTTGTTACGGTGTTCATTACCCGATTTGCTGCCGCACTGCTTCCTACTGTGATTATACAGTCATCTGCATACCTGACAAAGTTCAGTCCTCTTTCTTCCAACTCTTTATCCAGCTCGTTTAACATGATGTTACTGAGGATTGGTGATAGGTTTCCACCCTGTGGTGTTCCCACGTTGGTTGCTTCGTATTTCCCCTTTACCATTACTCCCGCTTTTAAGTATTTGCTTATCAGCGATTCTGTATCAGGGTCTTTTACGATTTTACCAACTAGGGTCATCAGCTTATCCTGTGGTACATTATCAAAGAACTTCTCTAAGTCAATGTCTACTATGTAAGTGTATCCGTCATTGAAATACTCAAGCAGCTTTATGACTGCCTGTTGTGCTCTCCTGCCCGGTCTAAACCCATAGCTGTAGTCACTGAAGTATGGTTCCACGATAGGTGTTATTACTTGTACAATTGCCTGTTCTATGATTCTGTCTACCACGCTTGGTATCCCCAGCTTCCGCACTCCTCCATCTGGCTTTGGTATTTCTACCCTAAGCACCGGCTGTGGTTTATACTTTCGCTTTTGGATACGCTCTTTGATACTCGCCCAGTTTTCTTTGAGGTATCCCTGAATCTCATCTACTGAAATCCCATCTACCCCACTTGCACCCTTATTCGCCTTGACCTTCTTGTAGGCTAAAGTCATGTTCTCTCGGCTGAGTATCTCTTCCATTAGTTGGCTCATGCTCGTCTCCTTTTCTTCTTTGCTCTCGCGCATATTAGCCCTACCCCCTGTGAATCTTTCACTCCGTTACGTCTTTGCTACTCCGATTCTCGTCGAGCCTATACACTCACATTCTAAAGTCCATTCGACCTTGAATTGTTCGACCCTTCCTGATTTCTCAGTACTATGGTCTCTGCTGACTTCTCACAGTTCGTTGTTACTACAGATTTCTCCGTCTGTGAGACCTCACGGGATAAGTCGTCAATCTTTCCTCGTCTACCTGCCTAATCTACCTGCATGGGTTACGATTGCCTTTTGGATTTCGCCGCTTGTTGCCAGCTTGTCCGCCATGCAAGCCTTGGTATCAGGTTTCTGTTCGTCAGGCTACGATTTCGCTATTGCTTCTTCTCTCCCACACCTCACGATGTGAAACTTGCAAGTCGCTTTGGGGTTCGTCGGCAACTACGCCCCTTGTGGACTTTCACCACAGATTGACGGCATGCCCGTCATACAACAAAAGACACTGCAAACTATTGCAATGTCTTAATTTTCGTTTGGCTCCCGGTTAAGGATTCGAACCTCAACAAACTGATCCAGAGTTATATTCCGGTCGTTATAGCATGTCCATCTAATTATAAAATGTCCACTTTTCAATGCTTCCGGGAGTATGATGATTTACTATGTGCTAATAATTCTATTAAATATTTTTGCCGTAGGGGTAAGGTTGGGGTGGAAAATAATATGTTGTAAAGCTTTAAATATCAATAGTTTTAGACTATAGGAATTCAATATATAGCAATTTTCATAATTAGTTATCAAGAAAAACTCAATATTACTTTAAATCTAGTAGACAATTAATATCTCATTTTTTCTAGTTAATGATATTATGGATAATTGGTAGTTTGATATGTTCCCACACACTGGGTGGCTTGAGAGGATAGAATGAATGTCATTTGAGTGTGTCCGTTCTCGGGAACATATCCACTGCGTTTTTGGGGCTATCGGTAGACGGGAACATATCAATACACCTCATGGATTATTATTTTAGAATGGATTTTAAGTAATCTAATAAATCTGATTTAGTTAGAGGCTCTGCATGACTTAAAATACAATACTTACAGTCGAAACTTTCTATCAAATTTGTTAATGACATTAATTTTTCTTTATCCATATACCCATCATTGTAGAAATCCTCGCTTGTTGAATCTCCCAAGAACAATATTTTTTCCTCAGGAATATAGATAAGCACCGTATCTTCCGAATGGGGTGAAACCGTATGAAAAATCTTTGCGGTTATTCCACCGAGATTAAGGGTAAGCTCTTTTTCAAATTGGATATCCGATAGAACGGCAATAATTCTTTTATTATCTACATATTCTCTAGCTAGGCACTCATCATCATTTATCAAAAATTTTATATATGCACTGTCAGATAGTTTGGCTCTTTCCTGTTTCAAAAACTCGTTGGTTTTATGGTGTGCAATGGACAATCCGTGAATTTTATGCATTCCAAAGGTATGGTCCCAGTGCCAATGAGTGATGACAGTAAAATCTGGCTTCTTTAGGTCCTCGATTTCTAGGGATTTATAAAATTCATCAACATGGTCTGCTGAATTTCCTGCATCAATGGCAAGTGCAATTTTATCTCCATTTAAGTATGCCAACATAGGCCGATCAGTTTCTGGTTGATGTGGATAATAAAAGACCCTGCTAGTTATCTTTTTCAGTTCCATTTGCCATCCCACCTTTCTGGTAATAAATCTTTCAGCAACACTTCTTCCATTTCAGGTAATACAATTTGGGTCTCTATATTTTGATTATCTATCTGTGCAATAAACTCTCTGCACCTTCCACATGGTGGAAGTATACTCCCATCTTCAAATACAGCGATAATCCTTTTGATTGCAGTTTCATTGTTCTTTACCATTTCAGCAATAGCTGACTGTTCAGCGCATAAGCCAATAGAACAGGGCAAGTCAATGCATATTCCTGTAAAGATGTTACCGCTATTTGTCTCCAACGCGCACGCAACATGCCCTGAAGTTCCAAAGTTCCGTAACTTTTTATGATTAATTATACTGAAAGCAATTTGATATAATTCTTGTTTATTCATTTTCTTCTCCAATATTATTTAGCTTAATAATACGTTATTCTTTTTTCAAAACACTAAGTTATTCAGTTCACCATCAAGAACTTTTATAGTTTCATTTCTTTCCTTATCCTCTTGATTGTCATATAAAAGTTGTTCAATAAACTCCCATATATCTTCTAGTTTACGTCTAATATGATAGAATAACAAAGCATCCGTATTGATTAAAAAATCTTTGTGTAATTTCAGGTATATGTTCATAAATACATCATAATATGGCTTATCAACAAAAAACATGAGATCAGCTTCTACTGGAGCCAATTTCAAGCCTTCCCAGTCAATTAGAACTAACTGCTCATCCCGTTGCATCAAGTTCCAATTATGAATATCTGTATGGCATAGGGCCATTTTAGGATTACTTCGTCTTAGAATCTCCGACAGTCCTTCAACTCTGTCAATAGATTGTTCAAGGGGTTTTATGTGTGCCCCAAGCAAGCATTTTAAGTCCATGGGAAGACTGGCGCATTCTTTACGCAATACTTGTTTTAGCTGTTTCAGAAATGGCAAGCTAAAATCTTCCCTGATAGACTTCGTATTGACAGGTATTTTATCATTATATAAATGAAGAGTTGCGATTATTTTTGCAAGCTGCTGCACCTGCTTCTCCGTCAATTCGTTGCTACCTACGGTTGTGCCATCAATATATTTGTAAAGCAAATATATTCCATTGTCATCTTCACACTTAGACTTGCCATCTTTGGTTAGCAATGGAACAGAGAGTTTTCCTTTCATATCCGTATTCTCATTCAGCCACATGGTAATTGGTACATAGGTATCAATAAGGGCTGTCAGTTTTGGTGTTGAAGCTCTACTTTTTTCGTAGACTTTTAGAAAATAGTCCTTCTCACCATCGAATACTTTATATGCAAGAGCCGACCAGCCACCTGCTTGAGCGGTAATATTGATACAATTTATACTATATTGTTTTTCTAATATATTATTAAACCTAATCATATCCTCTCCTCAGTAATATAAAAAGTATGTTTGTCGTACTACTTAATTGCATTCGCTCGTTCCATGATTTCCTGGACTATCGACGTTTTGGCATCCGCGTAGTGCTGAATATGTCGCCACTTATTCTTTGCCAAGCTTCGCTTGACTTGTGCATATTTCTCCTGGTCGTTTTCATTGGAACGTAACCAATCTCGAAAACGTAACATTCTATCAATCTCTGATGTGCCCGAACTGAACACATGCAGATTGATGTCGGTATCGGGTCCTTTAAACAGACGATGCTCGAACCAGTCAGACTCCCGAATCCGCAATATATAGCCGGCAGCTTCTAATGCTGGGACATATGATAGCTCGTCGGCAGAGTCCTTCACAACCAGCAGCATATCAATGATTGGCTTGGCACACAGCCCTGGTACCGAGGTCGAACCCACATGTTCAATCTGCAGCGCTTTGTTGCCGAGTACGGAACGAATCCGAGCAGCCTCCTGCTCAAACAGCTCAGGCCAGTTCGGATCGTATTCGACGAGAGTAATGTATGCGTTATGGGGATTCAGCTTGCCCAACGTGAGTTTCTGAAGTTCTTCATCGCTCCTAGACCTGAAGCTGTGACTATCTTGTATTGATCGCATATGATTTACCTCCTTGTTGTCAAAAGCGTTTAGCCCATGATTCTGCAATATTAAGAAGCTTTATACCTTCTTGTTTTTGTCCTGTTTTCACCAATAATAACCCAGTGGCTACACATTGAATTAAACCCCACTCCCATATTAATTGACTTTCTACATTTGTCAGGTTACTTAAAAGTTCATAACGTTTTTCACCCAATATGATAGGATTATCGACCAATTCATCTGGCCATTCTCTCATAAGTATGCCTAAATCGTAGGCGGGCTCACAAAAAATACCATCTGGGTCGATTAGCTTAAACTCGTTGCTATATAAATCCTGTAATAAGTTTGCATTATGAGGATCACCGTGTACCAAAACAGATTTCTCTGGAATAAATGCATCCAAACGAGATTCACATACCATAAGCACTTTATCCATAGTTTTTCTAGAAATCAGGGTAGAAAATTCTTTGTACAGGCCATCAAAAAAATTGGAAAAGAAAGAGCAAATATCCTTTCCATCTTGGAGATTAGTACCATTCGGAATTTCAATCCAAGACTTTCTTAAAGTATTACAGATTATTTCTATTTGATTATTGACTGGAAAATTTAGGATTTTAAGCGGTTTACCGAGTTGTTCCAATAATGCTGCGCCACAACTTAAATCATACTGAAGTAATTGAACATAGCCATTTCCATCTGCCAATTCAAGAGCTTTAATTTCATTCTCGAATTCGGTTTCACCTATCATTTCATGCATTGATAGTTTTAATATTACCCTTTTGCTACTTTGAGTAATAGCTTCTCCAATAAAGGCGTGGGTGCCGCCTTCAAGGACTTTTATCACTTCAATCTCCCATCTTTTCTCCAAAATATATATAAGATAATCTAAACTCTCAAGCCATTCGACCCCTGTTTTACCGGATGCCTTTACTTTATCCAGTACAAGCTTTGGAATACGATTTATCCAGTTCTTCAAGTATTCACCCCCATTAATTAACTTCTCGTTGTTAGAAAAATTTACATTTTTTCACTAATCCTAGTAATAATCATTTCCGACATGTTTTTCATACATATCATTGACATACCCTATTACTTTTTTATCATACTCTGGATAATCAAACCCCAGTAGTTCTGCTACTTCTTTGGACACTTCCCTAAACAATTGGTGGCATATAAATAATGACTTCCAAACATTTTCATAGGAATCCATACGATATGTAGATAGCAATCTATTCCATAAATCTTCTGGTATATACTTATCTAAAAATTTATAATTCTTGCCGACACTCACTGTAAATCCTGTTTCTATTCCAACCTTCCATGACATCATTCTAAGTAGTTCAAACCGTAGAATCTGGTTCAGATGATCGATTGCAAACAGTATCTCTTTGCGGCACAATCCTTTAACAACATAAGGTGTTACATGCCAAAATTCATTGCAGCAATCATCATACTCCCGTGCACTTGGCTTTCTTACATGATAATCTATATCAGTCGGAACTATGTCCCTTTTAATTCTACAATCTTTATCAATCAGAACCTTTATCAAATTAGCACCATTTAAATAATCATCCAAATCTTCTAGCGGCAATAATGTAAGATCAATTTTATTATAATCATCAAAAAGCATAAGATATGAGTACCCTTTTTCTTCAGGTGGAAAAAGCTCCATATTCTCCGGCTTTTGCATCATTATGATATTCCCAAATTGACTAAGCCAATCATCACTAGATAGAAGTGATTTCATATCCGTCACAAAATATGTAATATCATAATCCTGAAATTCATCTTTAGGTATATTAATATTTGTGCGTGACCCCTCGAGGGTCACAATCCTAATACGATCGTCACTTTTTGCTACGGAAAGTATTGTATCCATTATTTCCTGTTCTGTTCTCATTTACATACTCCTCGTTTATATCTTCAATATTTTCTATTCTTGTTTTTTACTTGCAGATACAATCAGCATCATGGGACGGCGCATTTCATCCTCCATCCCCGGAATACCCATCATATTTTTCGGTGGCTGTGGCTCTACAACTTGATTTATTATAAAACCATTAGAAAGCAGTGTATTTAGATATGTGGTCAATGTTCTATGATATTTTGTAACCTCTTCTCCCAAAAACACAGCTGTTCGTTTTCCCTCATAATAATAATTATCCACCGGAAAATGCAGTATCTCTCCTTTTTCGTCATAGTACCAATCTTGTGTTCCATAAGCAGTAAAAACAGGATGTTCAACTGTAAAAACTAAGTTACCGCCAACTTTCAGCATTCTAGATATCTTTTTTACTAAAATCTCATAATCTGCTACATAGTGAAACGCAAGTGAACTTAATATTACATCAAAACTCTCCTCTGGGAATTCCACATCTTCTATAGCACAGCATTTATATTCAACCTGTGGAAAATGTGTTTTTTCTTTGGCTACCTCGAGCATTTTATGAGAAATATCAACACCTACAACAGAAGACGCTCCGTGTTCCATCGCATAAATACAGTGCCATCCATAGCCGCATCCTAAATCAAGCACACGCTTATCTTTAAAATCCGGCAGCAGCTTTCTCAATGTTTCCCATTCTCCTGCACCGGCTAGTCCCTGCTGTGAGCGACTCATTTGACTGTATTTTTGAAAAAATATATTATCATCATATTTGTTTTCTTTCATCTGAATTCCCCCTCGTTTAAAAAGTTATTTATCTCCGTTGCAATTTTTTTCACTTCTTTATAAAGCTTCTCGGTCATATCGTAGCATTCAAAAAGTGAAAGACCGAGTACTTCAAAAATATGATTTACCCTTTCGGCATATTTTTTAGGTTTATATTCAAAAGTTTCAAGCAGTTTTATAGCTTTCTTTTCGTTAATGCAATAAGCATTATTGCATGCAAATAGTACTTGATTTAAGCATGAAATAATACGAAAAACATGGCCTGCAATATAATATTTATCCTCTGCTCCCGCATTTGCTTTTACAAACATTAAAGAGAACTCTGCTTCAAATAAAAAAAAGTTTATCAAGCTCTTCTTTAGAGCACCAGGGTAAATTTCCGCCTGATTTTTTAATTCGCATAAGCTTTCATTTTTAGCATATTGTATCTTGCTGATAGCCAATTCTCCACGATACATAGCACTTATATAACCATGGGGATGCCCGGTCTGATAATTTGCAGTAACAATTCCTTGCTCCGTATCCTTGATTATTTGTTCCACCCGTTTTATATCACGTAAAATCAGATCAACATGATACCCGTTCATAACTAACCATCCGCCGCCATTGATCCAATCACCCCACGCTCCGGGAGGTACAACAAGGTTGTTTCTATTCTCATCATCCAACTCTGTAGCAATTTGGTTAATCGCTGTCAGGTCAAATGATTCTTGATTGTAATAAATTCCGATATCTATATCAGAATCCTCTGTATGGGTACCTCTTGCACGGGATCCCCCTAATACGATGCCTTCTATATAAGGCAAAGAGGATAATTTTTCTGTCACTGATTGAATAATATTATATATCATACGAACACACTCCTTTATTTTATTTTGCATCTAATTTTCTAATCTCAGTTATCATTGGGCAAACTATTGCAATGCAAATAATTAAAATACCTGATAGTAAAAACCAATGATTTACACCGATTCTATCAGCAAAGAATCCAGAAAGAATTAACCCAATTGGCATAGCAAGAGACATGATACTTCCAGTTAAAGAAAATACACGTCCTAAATATTCAGGCTTAATTTTCTCCTGAAAAAGAGCTGTTTGCACACCGCTGTAAAACGGAACCGAAAGCCCCATTATTGCACAGCAGACTACAAATATGAAAAATCCACTTTGGGGAAGTAATCCTGAAATGGTTAAGCTTATCCCCATCATAAAAATTGATGCCGTTATTAATAAGATTCGCTTTTGGTAATTCCCAAATAACCCTAATAATAGACCCCCTATCAACATACCAGAGGCATAAGCAATCTCCGTAATAGAAATATGCATCGGTGTACCATTAAAATATTCCATAGTGATTAAAGGATATAATGCATTTATGGGCATATAAACAAACATATATAATGTTCCAACGAGTAATAAAGCAAATAATCCTTTATTTTGCCGTAGTACAGCCATTCCTTCTTTCATTTCTCTTATGAAATTTGGTTTCAAGCTTTGCACTTGATCGCCTAGCTTAGGAATACGTACAATTGCTACCGTAATAGACGCAATCATAGCACCCAATACATCGATGGCAATAATAGCATTTAATTCCCAAACAGAATATAACAATGCTGCAACCGCCGGACTAACAATATAGCTTATAGACTGCAAAGACTGACTATAGCCTGCACATTTCGTAAGCTGCTCTTCTGGTACTAAAAGTGGCGTAACCGCATTGAGAGCCGGGGTATGAAAAGCTGTTCCAATGCTACGGATAAACAATACTACCATAACCATCCAGATAGGTAACTCCATATACAATGCAACAATAGCTAGCACGGCCCCAGCTGCTGCGATAATTAAATCAGCACCAATCATTATCTTCTTCCTATCATGACGATCCACTAATACACCAATGGCTGGTCCAAAGACCGCATAGGGTAAAAAACCAACTAGTGAAGCCATAGACAAGACCATCGCAGATCCTGTTTTCTCTGTAAGGTAAAAAATGATCGCCATTTGCAGGATAGCACTAGTGATTAATGATACTGCCTGCCCTGCCCATATTGTATAAAACTTAAGTTTCCAATTGTTGTATTTTTCCATTTATATTATCTCCTGCATATTATTTTGCTCGAATTTCTATTTTGAATAGCATTCTAGGCAATAAAAAATGCAGGCCTAAATCCACAATGTGGCTTTTGGTCTGCATACATACAATTTGGAAACATTCATATTAAAGACATAGTTAAATAAAGGTATAGTTAAATAACTTATATCTCACCGTAACTAATGAATGCTCAATATCGTATAAATAAGCACAACAAAAAAGCCTATCATCGAGGATAGATTCTGCTTTTTTTATTGCCAACTTATCTTAAACGTATTGAGGCTGTCATAGTTTCGGTTCCTCCCAAATTCTTATTTTAGCAACCTATATTTTAGCACAATAAGGCGATATATTCAATATAAAAAATATAAAAGTAGGAAAAATCGCCAAAGGGCGATATTTTCCTTAATTGCGGTTAACTCAATAATCTATATCCTTCCTTCAATCTCGACTCCTGATTTGAATTCAATATTCATCTTTTCATCAAATACCGTTACTTTTTCTATTAGCCGCCTTACTAATTGCTCATCATATTCCTCTAACTCGCAGGATTGCTCATTCAAAAAATCACTCATTTCAGCGATTCGTTGCCTTTTCCCTTCTCGATCTGCATTCTCTACAAGTGCATTTTGCTTCTGCTCCCGCAAACGGTATATCTCTTCCGCCACTTCCTCATAATCTGTTTTGGAATTGGCAAGCCGCAAAAGTTCGTTTTGCAGTTCTTCCAGCTTGACGTCA
>Ga0208694_1000294_pt1 | contig 77828 bp, 63 predicted proteins | sample AD_UKC078_MetaG_FD_184442 | JGI IMG/M metagenome (GOLD analysis project Ga0208694, IMG submission 184442) | Active sludge microbial communities of municipal wastewater-treating anaerobic digesters from USA - AD_UKC078_MetaG (SPAdes) (version 2) | ecosystem: Engineered > Bioreactor > Anaerobic >...
AAATATTTCTTAATTTTATATATTTTTAGGAAAGTATCAATGAATAAATCAAAAGTTGCCATTATTCGCTGTATGGATTACGATACGGAAAATGTTTATGTAGCTATCAAGAAAGGAATAGAACTTATCGGCGGAATTAAACAATTTTGTTCAGAAGGCGAAAAAATACTTTTAAAACCGAACGTTATTGCCGGTAAACCGCCGGAAAAAGCCGTTACAACTCATCCGGCGGTTTTTGAGGGAATTGTAAAAATTCTTTTAGAAAATAAAATCAACGTCTACTATGGCGATTCTCCCGGATACGATAGCCCGATTAGCGGCTTAAAAAAGTCCGGATTATTTGATATAGCCCAAAAATATAATATAACGCTGGGCGATTTTGATAAAGGTAGAAACATCGTTTTTCAGGAAGGTAAATTTGCAAAAGAATTTAATATAGTAAACGCCGTATTTGAATGCGACGGAATAATTAGCCTTCCGAAAATGAAAACCCACCAGCTCGCTAGAATAACGGGAGCGATTAAAAATCAATTTGGCTGTATTTGCGGATTTAATAAAGCTCTGTATCACGTTAAAATCCCAAATGGAGAAAATTTTTGCAAAGCTCTCGTAGATTTAAATAACTATCTCAAACCTCGATTATTTATAATGGACGGAATTATCGCAATGGAGGGCAACGGCCCTTCTAGCGGCGATCCGATACGTATGAACGTAATAATAGTTTCTAACGACCCTGTCGCTCTGGACGCTACCTTTTGCCGTATGGTCGATATTAATCCCGAATACATAGCCGCAAACGTTTACGGTAAAGAATATGGATTAGGAACATATGTTACTGATCAAATAGATTTTTTTGGCGATCCTATAGAAAATTTTATAAACAAAAAATTTAAAGTAATAAGAAAGCCTATTAGGGGTAAAACTACACTGAAGGTTTTTAGACCCATTGAGAAGATACTCGCCAGAAGACCGGTAATTAACTCGAAACTATGCTTAAAATGCGGGATCTGCGTCGAAGAATGCCCGGTTGATAAAAAAGCTGTTAATTTTAGAAACGGCAAAAACAATCCGCCAAATTTTGATTATAATCTATGTATCAGATGTTACTGTTGTCAAGAAGTTTGTCCACACAAAGCGATAAACGTAAAAACGCCTTTTCTAGGCAAAATACTCGGGGTATAAAGTAAAATGCATAAACCGCTAGTAACATATGTTCCTTACTAAATTCCACCCCCTCAAAATTTATCCAACGCTACCACTTCGACGTCGCTCCGCCGCCCCCGAAAGATCCTCCCCCATAAGATCCGCCGGACGAACCTCCGCCTCCATAAGATCCGCCGGATGAAGACGTAGTCTGTTCTAACTTGGGAATCGTCTCATATTTTTTTTCTTTTCTTGAACACGCTTGACATTCGTAAGTTATCTCTCTTTGCCCCGTTGAATAATAAGTAGGTTGTCTTGTTACAACGGAGCCCGTTCTTTTTGAGGTAATTCCTCCGCAACCGGAACATTTTATATATCTTGAAAAGTTTTTATCTATATATTTCTCAATAACCGTATTCTTACAAGAGTCGCAAATCCAAACGTCGTAATCCAAGGAATTAAGCCGCTCTTCGGCAACCTGTATTTTTGATAAATACGCGTCGTCTTCAGATTCGCTAAGCTTAGTCATTGAATTTGAGCATTTCATGCAATTTTTTGGACGTTTTCTCCAATCTGAAATAATATTTTTTTTAATAACGCCTAGTCTAGAATTAAAAATTGAAACTGCCGTAATTGGAAATGCGATTCCCACGATAAGCATGATAAAATTAACGACCTTCATATAAAATATTTGCCCGGAAGAGCCAAGCATAATAGCTCCGACTGTAGCTATGGCGAAACTTCCCAAAAACATAGTCAAGGTTTGCCCCGCCGTATCAATCTCGACAAACCCTTTTTCATCTAATCTCTTAACTGCCGTATAGTCTTGATATTTTTGACCAAGAGCGACCGCCTTTGCCAAGTTTTTTATATACTTTATTACTCCTACGATAATTGATATCAATCCGGCAAACGCAATCAACCAATATAGAAGATGTTTTTTTATATTGTATTTGTAGATTTTATTCGAGTTATCTAAATATTCATCTTTCAAACTCCCCTGGTTAACGTCTTCAACTAAACCGGAATTTTCCGATACGCTTTCTTCGTCATTAATGAATATTTTTTTTAACTGCGCTAAATATCTTAATATCCCTTCGCCGTAACGCGCTCTTTTAAAAGACGGTACCACATATGCGTCTTGAAGCGTCCTTACCAGCCCATCCGGAAGAATTTCTTCAACGCCGTAACCGGTATGAGTCCTAAATTCTCTCTCGTCAATCGACGCGACTATTATTACTCCGTTGTCCTTATCTTTCTTACCGACTTTCCAAAGTTCTCCCAGAGCTTGAGCGGCGCCAAAAATATCTCCTCCGCAATTTGGAACGACGACTACCGCCATCTCAACGGAAGTTGCGGATTCTATTTCGGATATTATCTCATTAATTTTTAATTCGTCCTCGTCGGATATATAATCGCCCACGTCGGTAATCCAGCCGTTATTTACTCTCGGATTTGGAATACTATTCGGATCGAACGTAAATTCGGTAGAATATAGCGACGCCGCAACTATTACGGTCGATATAAAAACAAAAGCTTTTTTATAAAACATATCGTCTCCTTGAATCTCGATTTACCTTAAATTTAAAAATAAAGAAATTTTGCGTCTCAATTAAAATCAAACGTCGGCATACTGCCGCAGATACAACCGAGTTTAACAATATTCTTGCAATATTTCAACATTTTTTTGTTTATTTAATAAGATATATTTTAATTTTAGTAATTTAACAAAACGCGTACGGACTTTAATTTTATTAAATTAAGAGTAAATTTTTTCAATAAAACTTGACAATTATAGATAAAATAATCATAATCTAGTAAGATTATTTTATATTGAAATATTGATAACAATAGGAAAAGGGATATATGAATATCGAAGCGTTCTATAAAATCAGTTACGGTCTCTACGTTGTAAGTTCTAAAAATGGGGATAAATTTAACGGTCACGTCTCAAATACCGTTTTTCAGACGACCTCTACCCCCCCTACTTTAGCTATATGCTCTAACAAACAGAATCTTACTTGCGATTATATAGCCCAAAGTAAAGTTTTTTCAGTTTCTATCCTTGAAGAAGATACCGATATGAAATTTATCGGAAATTTCGGTTTTAAATCCGGCAGAGATATTAATAAATTTGAAAACGTTAATTATAAAATCGGCGCCAGCGGGGCTCCCATTGTAACAGATTGCTCGTTGGCGTATCTGGATTGCAAGGTTATTAATAGCGTAGACGTAGGAACGCATATAATGTTTATCGCCGAGATTATCGACGCTGAAACGATAAAAGAGGGCTCGCCGCTAACCTACGCAAATTACCGTCAAATAAAGAAGGGGCTTTCTCCAAAGACCGCTCCTACTTATATAGATAAATCAAAATTACCAAACGAAAAACCTAAGGAGAAAAAAAATATGAAAAAATACGTTTGTAATGTTTGCGGATACGTTTACGATCCGGAAGTTGGAGATCCCGATTCGGGTATTAAAGCCGGAACAGCTTTTGAAGATATTCCGGACGATTGGGTATGCCCAACCTGCGGAGTCGGTAAAGATTCTTTTGAAGCCGAATAAAAACTATTAAGAAAGCTAAGTGTAAGATATGCGGATACGTTTACGACCCCGAAATTGGGGATCCCGATTCGGGCGTTGCGCCGATCTGCGCTTTTGACGATCTTCCCGAATCGTGGACGTGTCCGATATGCGGCGCTAGGAGAGATAAATTCATTAAGGAGAGATAGATGTCCGGTATAAAGATAAACGAAGAGATATACTACGTCGGAATCAGAGATTGGGATAGAAGATTGTTCGACGAGCTGATACCGCTTCCCGAAGGGACGACTTACAATTCATACCTGGTTGTAGGTAAAGAGAAGACCGCTCTTATCGATACGGCCGATCCCGATAAAAAAGATATTTATATGAATTATCTAAAAAATACGACCGTAAAAAAAATAGATTATATTATAACAAACCACGCGGAACAGGATCATTCAGGTTGCCTGCCGTACGTCTTGGAAAAATACCACGAAGCGAAAGTAGTAACTAACCAAAAATGCAAGGATTTTCTTAAAGAGCTTTTAGTTATCGACGACGATAAGTTTTTAGTTATTGGAGATAAAGAGACGCTATCGCTTGGCGGTAAAACGTTACAGTTTTTCATGACGCCCTGGGTTCATTGGCCCGAGACTATGGCAACATATCTGGTCGAGGATAAGATTCTGTTCAGTTGCGATTTTTTTGGTTCTCATTTTGCGACCAGCGATCTATTCGTTACGGACGAAAGCGCCGTATATCGTAGCGCAAAACGATATTTTGCGGAGATAATGCTGCCGTTTAGGATTCAGATTGGAAAGAATATCGAGGTCGTCGAGGGGCTTGATATAAAAATGATCGCTCCAAGTCATGGACCGATTTATAAAAATCCTAAAATGATTATCGACGCATACAAAGATTGGATATCCGATAAGGTAAAACCGGAAGTTTTGATTCCTTATACTTCGATGCACGGCAGCGTCGAGAATATAGTTCAATATCTTACCGATAAATTCAGCGAAAAAGGGATTTTTGTAAAACCTTTTAATCTCAACAAAACCGATAGCGGCGAATTGGCTATGGCTCTTGTGGATGCCTCTACTATTATCATAGGAAGTCCTATGGTATTGGCCGGTCCCCACCCTGCCGTAGCAAGCGCGGCGGTTTTGATTAATGCGCTCAGACCGAAAACAAGATTTATAAGCGTAGTCGGCTCTTTCGGGTGGGGGGGGAAATTAGTTGAAACGTTAACCTCTCTTACTTCAAATTTAAAAGCGGAATTTATCGAGCCGGTTTTGACGAAAGGTATCGCCAAAGCCGAGGATTACAAAAGACTTGACAATTTAATAGAAATTATTGTAGAAAAAAACAAAAATCTTTAAGGAAGCTTAATATGGCTCTGTTTATATGGAAAGACGAGTATAGCGTTGGAATTTCAAGTATTGACGAAGAGCATAAAAAATTGGTGTCGCTTTTAAACGAACTCCACAGCTCTATGCTAAGCGCCAGCGCTCACTCTATACTTGAAAAATTATTGACGGAATTATCGGAATACACGATATATCATTTTAAAAATGAAGAAAACCTTATGAAAGATCATAAATATCCAAAATATGAAGAGCAAAAAAAATATCACAAATTCTTCACGGATAAAATAGCGACGTATTTAGAGGACTTTAAAAACGGGAAAATATTTATAACGGTAGAATTACTATTTTTCTTGAAAGATTGGTTAATAAATCATATAAACGGAATAGATAAGCAGTATTCCGATTTTTTTATAGAACGCGGAGTAAAATAAATTTCCGATGTTATCGGATTTTAATACGTTAAACATATAAGGATCAAATTATGGCAAAAAGATACGAACTATACAAGTGCGAATTATGCGGCAACATAGTCGAAGTAATGCGCGGAGCCGGCGGCAAACTCGCATGTTGCGGGCAAAACATGACGCTGATTAATGAAAACAGCGTAGACGCTTCACAAGAGAAGCACGTTCCCGTTATAGAAAAAACGGGAAACGGTTTCAAGATTAAAGTCGGTAGCGTCGCTCACCCTATGGAGGAAAAGCACTATATCGAGTGGGTAGAATTGGTAGCGGACGGCGCATCGTACGTGAAATTCTTAAATCCCGGAGACGCTCCGGAAGCGACTTTCTGCATAAGCGCCAATTCGATTACGGCAAAGGCTTATTGCAACTTACACTCTCTATGGATAGCAAAATAAATTTTACAAGCAAAATAAATTTTACAAGCAAAATAAATTATAAAGGAGTAGAAATATGGTAATATCGAGTAAAATTAACGACATTATTAACGAACAGATCAATAAAGAATTTTTTTCTTCATATCTTTATCTTTCAATGGCGGCCTACTTTGAATCTATCAATTTTGAAGGATTCGCTCATTGGATGAGACTTCAATCAAAGGAGGAAAACAGCCACGCAATAAAGTTCTTCAACTATATTTATGAAAGGGGCGGAAAAGTTACGTTAAAAGCGATTGAAAAGCCAAAAGCCGAATGGAAATCCCCTTTAGAGGCTTTTGAAGAAGCGTACGAACATGAAAAATTTATAACAGACTCAATTTATAAAATTCTTGAAGCGGCAAAGGCGGAGAAAGATTACGCTACGGAAAATTTCCTCGCCTATTACATTGAAGAACAGGTAGAAGAAGAAAATTCTGCCTCCAATATTGTTGAAAAACTAAAGTTTATCAACGAAAATCGTAACGGGCTAATGCAAATGGACGCGAAATTGGGAAAGCGGGAATAAAAAACTAACAAATTTAACGGCGGTCGCCGCCGTTAAATTTTAATTATAACTATTATGTCAAAATTAAAATTACTTTTTTTAATACTATCTTCAACTATCGTCTTACTAAACGCTCAAAATCCTGACGAGGGGATAAGCGTCGGGGATTTTTTTATATACGAAAGTAAAATGGATTTTGGCAAATATATCGGCGAAGACTTTTCTCTATTTGAGACGTACGATCGTAGAGAGCTCTCAAAAAATCCCGGTATCGACGACGACGAAAGAATGCACACTATAAAGCTAAAGTTTCAGCTGAAAGAGAAGACTAAAAATATAAATCTATCGCTATACGTCGGACCTATTACTTATCCGGCCAATATATATCTTAACGGAATTTTAATAGGCAAACAAGGAAGATACGGTAATATTCGAAACACTTTTGTTTACGAACCCAGAAACTACTATTTATCAAAAGATATTCTTAAATACGGCGACGAATCCAATATTTTAGCGATAGAAATCTTCTCTTACGGAGACTTTGCTCCATTCGGAACCGCCGTTATAGATAACATTGATAACAACAATACAAAAATATTTTGGCGAAAGTTTTTTAACGTAACTATGGTTCAGGCGAATGTAATTTTAACGCTGGTCTTGGGATTATATTTTTTATTTCTTTTGGCAATGAGGAAATTTAAAGAGCGTAAGTATCTCTATTTTGCTCTCTTCTGCTTTGCCTTTGGCTTTAGTTACTCCAATATGGCTTTTCAATTTGACTCAAATAACGAAAATATTCTCGAACTCTTTTCAAGAATCGGTTTGCCGACGACCTTATATTTTTTATCTCTTTTTACTATGAACTATACCGGTATACTTGACGATAAAAAAAAATTAAAACTTATAATACCTATTCCAATAATAATTTTAAGTATAGCTAAAATAATAGCTTACTACAGAGTTGCCGTTAATAAGATTTTTCTTATTACTACAAATTTTATTATAACTCCTCTCCTAATTTTCATCATAGTTTTGCTGGCGATTTCAGCCTTTAAACGCCAAAAAAAAGGATCGCTAATAATACTATCCGGAATGTTTTTAATAATTTTAACCAGTATTCACGATATTGTTTACGTTAATATGAAGGTAGTTCCATATACCTATCTTGTAAACTTTGGCTATCTGTTTTTGATACTATTTATATTTTTTCTTTTATCCTACGAACAGTCGATTGTTTATAAAGAATCTGAAAAAAACAGAGCCGAAGCGTTAAAACAAAACGAAGCTCTAAACTCGCTCTTTTCAGATATATCAAATTTGTCCGTTGAAATATCGACGACCGGCGAAGAGCTGAAAAATTTAACCGTTACGGCTGACGACATTATCAATAAATATAAAAAAGAGACGAGCGATATTTCGGAAAACGTCGTCTCTCAGTTTGAAAACGTCGAAAATATATTAGATAGGATCAAAAAGAAAATATCTTTTTCGGGAAAGGAGATAAACGATTCGGTTGTAAATCAGAGCTCAAGCGTTAAAGAGATCAATGCGACCCTTCAAAGCATTTCAAACCACATTGATTCTACGTCAAATTCCGTTAAAGAGTCAAATAATTTTGCGTCAAACCTTGCTCAGATAGCGTCCGCAAGTAAAGAAACGGTACAAAAATCCAAAGATTCTATAGACGCTATATCTCAATATTCCAGCTTTATATTGGACGTTCTAAACTCTCTGGAAAATATCGTAGCAAAAACGAATCTGTTATCCATAAACGCTTCGATAGAAGCGGCTCGAGCCGGAGAGAGCGGAAAAGGTTTTGCGGTAGTCGCTCAAGAGATACGTAAATTGGCTTTTCAATCAAAACAAAGTCTTGACAAAAGTTTTTCCCAGATAGACGAGATGTCTAAAATTATTATAAGCAGTAAAGAATTTTCAGATATCGTATCGGATAAATTATTTGAGATTATTGATAACTCCAATAAATCCGCCCAAATGATCGATAACATAAACGCTCTTATATCTAGTCTAAATAGCGAATCTTCGGCAATCCTAGCCGGAGTCGACTCGCTTCTAGAGGATACCCTTACTATTAAAGATATGACCGAAAAAGACGTAGAAGAAAACGAAGGAATTATTTCAAACCTTAACCAAATCAAAACCTCGTTCAATAAAATCAACGACTCTCTTGACGAACAAAAAGAAAAACAAGAAGAACTCTTTCAAATAATTAACTCTATAAAAAATATTATAGGGAAAAACCTCGCAAGCGTTGCAGATCTAAAATCCAAAATATCTTAGTAAATTCCATCGGTCTTATCTAGTACTAAATCGATAGTTATATCTCCGAATAGCGATATTTTTCTTTTATTAAGACCAGAATTGTTTTTCATTAAATATCCTTCTTCTCTCTATCCCCAGTTCGGTCAAAATCGCCGTAGTATTTTTTACTAAGATCGGCGGACCGCAAAGATAGAAATCTTCGGACAAATCGCAATATTTTAAGATTATATCTTTTGAAATAAATCCGCTTTCATACCCGTCGATTTTCTCGGAACTTAGAACGTGAATTACTTTCCCGCCTCTAGCCGAATCCAGCTCTTTTTTAAACAGTATATCGTCTTTTGTTTTATTTCCGAACAATAACGTAAAATTCGCCTCTTTCTCCTTAAACGACGATATAAAACTCTTAAACGGCGTAATCCCGACTCCGCCGGCTATAAATACGGAGTTTTTACGCTTGTAGGTAAAAACTCCGTATGGTCCGTCGATTATAATAGTTTCGCCGATTTTTATATCTTTTATACGGCTTGTAAACTTACCTAAAGACTTGATTGTAAACTGTAAAATTCGTCTTGAGGAGAGCTCGATATAGTAAAAGGATGCGGTTTTCTCATACCCTTGACGTTGAAAGATATAAAGCAAAACTGCCCCGCGTTAAAACTAAAATTTTCGGGCTTTTTTACCTTTAGCGAGTAAGTATCGCCGGTCTCTTTAATATTTTCTACGACGACGCTCTTTATTTTTCTCTTAATAAAAAACAAAAATATTCTTATTATTACTCCTAATAAAAAAATACAAACGCCAAAATATATAATAATTTTTGCATATAGATAACTTGAAGTTAAAACGGCAAAATATGTAATGTGAATAAAAGATAAAAAATAAAAAACGATTGTTAACCTGTGAAATATTATCCATATCGTGAAATTTATCTTTTTAAAAAAATAGTAAGACGAAACGACTACAAAAACAAAAAAAATAAACGCCAATACCCCAAAAGTAAATTGGTATTCCCATAAGTATTCGGCAAAAGCAAAATAATCGCCTTCTAAAACATTTGATACCGACAACAAAAAAGGGTGAAGAAACAGTATTGCGACCGATACAAACATAAAGATTCTATGAAAACGCAATATTTTCTCCAATCCAAAATATTTATCAAGGAACCGCGAAGAAGTCCCGATAAAAATCGATAAACCGATAAACAAAAATCCCAATATCCCGCTAATTCTGCCGGCATTTCTAAAAAAATCCGAAATTCCGCTAACTTCGTTTCCAAAACATGACAAAAACGCAAAAAATAATGCCGGCGCTATGATATAAAAATATTTCTTCATTTCTCCTCCATACTAAAACGATAGTATAACTAATATATTAGATAAAATCTACCATTTTATCTAATATATTAGACGGTAACATATGTTCCTGTTTTTAAAACTTTTTAAGACGTATATCAATTGACAAAAGTTCAAGATTTTTATATGTTGTCGTTATGACAAATACGTATCCTAGACTTGATATAGACTTGAAAGCTTTTAGAAATAATATAGCGATAATAAAAAATAAATATCCCAATAACCGGATAATTCTTCCCGTCAAAGCCAACGCTTACGGACACGGCGACGTCGTAATAGCGAAGGAAGCCGAAAAAATAGGTATAGAGTATCTCGCCGCCGCCCGGCTTTGCGAAGGTCTTAAACTTAGGTCAAACGGCGTAAGACTTCCGATAATGTTATTGGGAATAGAATCGGGAGAAAATATTAAAACCGCCCTACTAAACGATATCGAACTATCCGCTAGCGATCCGGATAATCTCAAATCTATCGAACTCGCCGCCCGCTCTTTTAGTAAAAAAGTAAATATACATATAAAACTTGACACCGGTATGAGACGGCTGGGATGTTTGGAAGAAAATTTGTCTGAAATCGCTCTATTTATACGAAATTCCGACCATCTCAACTTAAAAAGTTTTTATACCCACCTCGCCCGAAGCGACGATAGCGTAGAATTTACCAACGAGCAGATCAAAAGTTTTAAAAACGGACTTGCTTTATTAAAAAGCGCGAATCTAACGCCGGAATTTTGTCATATTTATAACTCCGGAGGCATATTAGGAGATTTTGAAAAATGCGATAACTGGGCAATAAGACCCGGAATATCTGCGTACGGATACTCGCCGTTCGACGACGAGGACAGTCTCGGTCTTATACCGGTTATGACTTTTATTACTCAAATTATAGAAATTAAAAAAATTCCGGCCAATACGGGAGTTAGTTATAATCACGCTTATACGACGTCGAAAGATACATTAATCGCGACGATAGCGGCCGGCTACGGCGACGGAATACCGCGCAAATTATCAAACAATTTGATTGTGAATATTAACAATAAGCCCTACAAACAGATCGGGACGATCTCTATGGATCTCATGGTTATCGAAGTCGACGAATCGGTAAAAATCGGCGACGAGGTCGTTATATTCGGCAATAAATCCGTAGCGCCAAACGACGCAAAATCGCTCGCAAAACAGATAGGAACAATCTCTTATGAGATAACTACGGGGGTTAGCGCAAGAGTCTTTAGGCGCGCGGTGGAATAGATTATAAAAAGTATTACTCGCGATTTTCTTCTAAAAACTCTCTTATCTTATCTCGATCTTCGCCGTCGATGTCTACAAATTGAATACCTATCAAAAACAATCCGTCTGAGTCTCTGTCGCAATGAACTACTACGCCGTCGCTCTTTATCGAATAAGTTTTATCTTTAAGAAACAAATCAAACATAATAAATATTTGCGACAGCGGCTCGGCTTCGTATCGGGATTTGCATAAAATCCCCCCCTCGCTGATATTAACGCTTTCCGCATTAAAAAAAGTCTCTTTTAATAACGATATTTTGACAATCTGATTTATTTCAAATCTGGGGTGTTTTCTTCTATCCTTCGCGCTATCGCTCATATTTAGCTCCTACGACTACATATATCGACGCTCAAGTTAATAAAATTGACGGCTCGATTATCGTAACCCATAATACTAAAAATAATTTCAAAAAGCAACAATAAAAACATAAAACTGCATATCCCGTCGGTTTTATGTGGCGGAATAAAATTGACACATATGGAACTACATGCGACGCGATAAAAGCGGGAATTCCCGTTTTGAATATAATAAAATACTAAAACACTCTTTGTACCGAGACCTTAACAGGGCTCGCGTCGCTCCCCGACAAAATTTGACACATATGGGTCTCATAGCCGCCGCGGCGCTTTCTGATAGAAAATTGACGCATATGATACCGAAAATAAATCGACACATATGGAGCTATATGCGGCGCGATAAAAGCGGGAATTCCCGTTTTGAATATACTAAAATACTAAAACCATCTTCATACCAAGACCTTATCGGGGCTCGCGCCGCTCCTCGACAAAATTTGACACATATGGAGCTATACTCGCCGCGGCGCGCTCTCCGATGAAAAAATTTTGGCACATATGCGTCAATTTAGAATTCCTGTCTTCAGGGTAAAAAAACGCTCGCCGACGCTAGTCTGTCCGCGGATGTCAAATATAATGGCTGTTATATTTTATTCGGGGATTTTTCATCAACAATATTGATTATTATTCATAAATTGTTTATATTTAAGTAGTAAAATATTTTGGGGAGATTATTTTAAAAAAGATATAAAAAGGGAGTTTTATGAAAACGATAACTTTAAAAGTAAATGATAGCGTAAGCGATAAATTTATATGGTTTTTAAATCATTTTTCAAGAAATGAGATTGAAATATTAGATAAAACGAATTATATAAGCGACGACGAATATATAAGAAGCGTAAAAGGTATAGAAGAAAGCATAATAAAAGCGTCGAATGAGCCTATTGAAAATTATACTACCGAAGATGAATTAGATTGGTGAGAATTATCGCATATGCGGCGCGATAAAAGCGGGAATTCCCGTTTTGAATATACTAAAATACTAAAACCCTCTTCGTACCGAGACCTTATCGGGCTCGCGCCGCTCCCCAACAAAATTTGACACATATGGAGCTATATGCGCCGCGTCGCTTCCTGATGAATATTGACGCATATGCGTCGGATTGATCGTCCATCCATCTAACCCTCTCGAGGGTTAGATGGATGGACGAATATAACTATTTAACTACTTTTCCGTTAAAATCTCTTCCTAATATCAATGTAACGTCGATTTTTTTATCTTTTGACTCTTCGCCTTTAACAATGCGTTTACATTGAATCAGATCCGCCAATTTTGAAGCTTTCTGCTCCGAATTTCTAATAATTACTACGGTGTTTTCGTAATTTTCATGTTGGGCGTTGCCCGCTTCAAGGACGTCCAGCCCAAACGTCGTTAAATACCGTCTGGTTCTCGCGGCAAATCCGACAATATCCGTTCCGTTTAGTATCTCTACTACGATCTTCCCTTCTTCTTCCGACGCGTACTCTTTCTTTATGCTTTCAAGCGCTTCGGCGACTTCGCTTTTTATCCAGTTTCCCGACCTTTTTGGCTGGAGAATATAGTTGTACCCCGGAATTTCCTTTTTATCGCAATAAAGTATCAGATTTACCATTCCTTTGCTAAAATCTACATTATTTTTATGATGCCTAGACTTTATTTCGTTGAAAAATATCAAAAAGTCGTGAAGAGACATATTAGAGTCGACCGTTTTGAAAAGATAGTTAGAGGTAATTTTATCGGTAAAAGTTTCGCAAAAATCGTATTTTAACTTAACAAAACTTCGGATATAGTTGTTGAGTCTTTTTAGTTGATTGTACTCTTCGTCGTTATTTTTATTTTCAATGAAACTAAGATATTCAACGGATTTGTCGCCGTCCATTAGCGTAATTCCGCTCGGAATATAGACGTTTTTCTCCGGAACTTTTATTCTTTCGCTGTAAATCTCGACTCCTCCAAGCATATCGATAAGTCTCACAAAATTATTTTTATCAATAAAGAAGTAGTAGTCTATCTTTACGCCGACCAGATTGGAAAGCGCTAAGATCAGCTCTTCGCCGCCGATCTTTTTTGTCAACGCTTCTTCCATAGTAAAACTTTCCATTTTACCGTACGACAAAAACGTTTTGGGAAGCAGAGTAATAGTCGCCGATCTGTTTGTTTGAGAATTAAATACGACAATGGCGGTTCCGGTTACTATTTTTTTTTCATTATGCGCTACGATCAAAAACGATATGTTTTGTCCGGTTTTTAACGACGCTTTAAGTTTTTCTTCGCTTTTAAAAAATCTTCCGGCAAAAATAGCCCCCCCGATCATTAATACGATTGCGGACAATATTATCCAGCCCGTAAAATTTCCTCTGGAAGTTTGCTTAGGTTTTTTACCCATAATTTATCCTTTGTAAAGACTATTTTTATAAATGTATTTTATAACTTTTTCCGGAACCATGCAATTGATTTTTAATCCAAGTTTGACCCTATTTCGAATCTCGGACGAGCTAAGCTCGATAACTCTATTTTTTAAAAACGTTATTTTGTAGTTTGACTTAGGCGTATCGGTAATATTTCTCGTTAAACATAACAACTCTGTAATCTCCTCGAGTTTGTCAATCCCTTTCCACGTATTGAGACCGTCGAGAAGATCGTCGCCGAAAACTACTCCGATTTTTTTGATATCCGGAAAGGTATTCTTAAAATATTCGACCGTGTCGATAGTTCTGCTAAATCCCCCTTTTTTTATCTCGACGTCGGACGACAAAAAGCGATCAACGCCTTTGACGGCTATGTTTACCATATCCAGCCGGCGATACGGATCTATCAACTCCGTCGTCTCTTTGTGAATAGGTATGCTTGTCGGTATAAATACGACGACGTCGTAATCGGTTTTTTCCAATACGTCCAGAGCGGTAAGTATATGACCGCTGTGAATAGGGTTGAAAGTTCCGCCGAAAAGCGCGACGTTTTTATTATTAAGACTCTTTGTTTTCAATTTCATGGATTTTATCTTTCAAAATATACAAAAGTTTATCTATACCGCGATGCGTTATTGAAGATATAGAAACAATATCTTCGCCGACGGCTTTTTGTAATTCGGCGACGTATGCGCTCGAATTTTCGACGTCGTTTTTTGAGGCTACGATCAGCCTCGGTTTTTTTGAAAGTTCTTCCGAATATGTTTTAATTTCGTTTTCCAACTTGCCAAATTGATCAAGGTAGCCCTCGTCCGACAAATCGATAAGATAAAGCAGAAGTTTAGTCCTCTCAATATGTTTTAAGAATTCAAGCCCGAGCCCGGCTCCTTGAGACGCCCCTTCTATAATGCCCGGAATATCCGCCATAACAAAGCGCTCGTCTTCAACCGAAAAAACGCCTAAATTGGGCGTCAAAGTAGTAAACGGATAATTTGCAATTTTAGGATTGGCTTTTGTAACGACGCTTAGCAGAGTGGATTTGCCGGCGTTTGGGAATCCGACCAATCCAACGTCGGCGATCATTTTTAGCTCGATCCGCAAGCGCGCCTCCTGCCCGGGCAGACCGGGTTGGGCGTATCTCGGAGCTTGATTAACGGAAGTGGCGAAATGCATATTGCCGCGCCCCCCTTTGCCCCCTTTTAGAAGGAGATACTCCTCCCCCACCTCGGTAAAATCCCTGATCAATTCTCCCGTATCGTCGTCGTATATAATAGTTCCGGCGGGGACTTCGATTATAACGTCGTTCCCCATTTTTCCGCTTTTTTGAGATCCCATTCCGGGCAAACCGTCGCCGGCGTAGAATTTTCTTTTAAGATAGAGGTTATATAGAGTTCTTATGTTATTTTTGACGTTAACTATTACAGATCCGCCGCGCCCGCCGTCGCCTCCGTCCGGTCCGCCAAAAGGAACTCGCTTCTCCCTTCTAAAACTTACGCAACCAGGACCGCCCTTTCCGGATTTGGCGTTTATAATAACTTCATCGACGAAACGTTGCATTAAATATTATTGACCGTATACGCTGATAGCTTTTTTGAATTTTCCTTTTCTTTCAAATTTTACTACGCCGTCGATCAAAGCAAAAAGAGTATAATCCTTACCTAAACCAACATTCTTTCCGGGGTGATATCTTGTGCCTCTTTGTCTTACTAAAATACTACCGGCGCTGACAACCATCCCGCCAAATCTTTTAACGCCAAGTCTTTTTGCCTGACTATCTCTTCCGTTTCGCGAACTACCGCCGCCCTTATGATGAGCCATTTTTAACTCCTTACAATCTTTAAATCTATATATTCGCGATACTTTTTGTTAATCTCTATCAGCCCGTTAAGCAAAAATAGAGATATTCCTCTCAAAAGATCGCAGTCTTCCGATTTATAATAACCGACTCTGTAAAAAAAATCAACGTCGTCCTCTATCTCTATATTCTCCCCCACGACGTCGCGTATCGACAAACAGGAGGTCAAAGACAAAACCGATACTGCGGAGCATACTATATCCCTCCCTACATCGTCAAAACCGCCGTGCCCTTTGACCGAATATTGTCTTACAATATCCTTATCGTCTATTTCAACCGTAACGCCGATCACTTTAAGCCGATATAGACTCGATTTTTATCATTGTATAAGGTTGTTTATGACCTTTTGTTCTGCTATAGTTTTTTTTACTCTTAAATTTAAAAACTAAAACTTTCTTATCTCTGGTATTTTCAACTACTACGGCTTTTACCACAGCTTTCTCGACGTAAGGAGTTCCGATTTTGACGTCGTTCCCATCGTTTAACAGTAATACGTTTGAGAACTCTAGTTTATCGTTCTCTTTTTTATCCTGCATAAGATCGATAGCAATGACGTCCCCTTCCGACGCCGTATATTGATTGCCTCTATCTTCGAATATTGCTTTCATTTTTGTAGCTCCTGCGTTACTCTTTAATTAATCAACCAGATTTTATATCATATTCGGCAAATATTGTCAAGAATTATGAACGGTTAGCTAAATATATTTTTTCTATTTCATCTAAAGTTTTTATCGAAACAGACCTTTTATCGGAGTATTCGACTTTAAAGAGATTATCGTTCCACCTGTTTAGCAATACTACCTCGGCGTTGTCTCCGCCGATCGCTTTTTTTTCGCCGACGGTTTCGTTCGCAATAATAAAGTCGACCTTTTTACTTAATAATTTATGATAGGCGTTCGCTATAAGATTCTCCGATTCGGCGCTGAAAGCGATATAAAGTTTGTTTGGGGATTTGTTTAAGCCGCCGACGACGTCTTCGGTTCTGAATAATTTTAGATTAAGCTCTTCGTCCGTCTTCTTTATCTTATTTTCGCTATATGCAGGTTTATAATCCGCAACGGCGGCGCACATAAAGATAACGTCGCAAAAAGTTTCCTTTTTAAGCAGAGCCTCTTTTAACTCCTTTGCGCTTCTAACGCGCGCGCCGTCTATATCCGGAAATTTCAGCCTGAATTTATTGAGCGCGAGCTCGTCGACGTTGCCGGCGATAATAGAGACCTCGGCTCCCCTCAAAATGAACTCTTCGGCAAAAGCTAAACCCATTTTGCCGCTCGATCCGTTGCAAATATATCGTACGGGATCGATATCTTCGATAGTTCCGCCAAGCGTAATAACGACCTTTTTCCCGGAAAACAGCGGGGATTTTTTATATAATATCTTTTCGATTTTACCGACGACGGTATCAATTTCGGGAAATCTGCCTATCCCGGAAGTTCCGCAAGCGAGCTCCCCTATCGCCGGCGTTATAGTATGAAAGCCAAATTCGACGATTTTATCTAAATTATCCTGAAATATTTTATTTTGATACATATTGGTATTCATAGCGGGAACCATCAAAATAGGAGACTTGACGGAAAGTAAAAGAGACGATATCATATCGTCGGCGATGCCGCAAGCCGCTTTGGCTATAATATTCGCCGTCGCCGGAGCTACGACGACTATATCGGCGAGATCGCTCAACTTTATGTGCGGTATAAAATCGCTTTCGTCAAACATCTCGACGGTAACTTTATTAGCCGTTACGCTTTTAAAAGTCAAAGGAGATACAAACTTTACGGCGTTTTTAGACATAACGGTTATAACGTTCGCCCCTAATTTCTTCAATTTAGAAGCTAAATAGACCGATTTATACGCGGATATTCCGCCGGTAACGCAGAGAACCAAATTTTTACCATTTAACATAAAATATCTCCTTTTTACAGCGCTTCAAGATTAACCGGCGTAACTTTTAACGGCGCCATTTTACTCAGCGCGTCGAGGTTGGAACTGTCGGTCAATTTATTGGCGATCGCTTCTTTGTAGTGAAACGAGATAAACAAGTTGCTCGGTTTAACTTCGAGAGAAATCAAGACGCGCGCCTTTATTTCGCCGTTAGCCGAAGTTATTTTCACCCAATCGTCGTTTTTCAATTTCAATTTCATCGAGTCTTTTGGATTGATATAGACTTGAGTATACGGTTTTAAGGACTCGATTCCGGAAGATTTTCTCGTCATCGTTCCGGTATGATAATGTTCGTAAAGTCTTCCTATGATCAACAAATAAGGGTATTCGGGGGTAATCTTATACGGAATATTCGGTTCTTGATATGATAAAATCGCTTTACCTCGCGAAAATTTATTTTGATGAAGCCGTTTTACCGATTGACCGTACTCGTCGCCGGGCCAAAAATACTGTTTTGATTCAAGCAAATCAGGATCGATATGCGAATAGACGCCGACGGCTCTCTTTATCTCGTTAAATATATCCTTCCATCCTTTGTATCCCCAATCGATTCCAAAAAGCTCGGCTATCTTATTGATAATCCCCCAATCGTCGACCAAGCCTTTGGAGATCGGCTCGATAACTTTGTTTACTTTTTGGACTCTTCTTTCGGTATTTGTAAAAGTCCCATCTACTTCGGCAAAAGAGGTCGCGGGAATCACAATATCCGCTAAAGCCGCCGTTTCCGTTAGAAAAATATCTTGAACGACTAAAAAATCAACTTTTTCAAGAGCGGATAGAGTTTTATTGGAGTTAGGATCGGATATTACCGGATTTTCCCCCATAATGTAGAGAAAATTAATTTCTCCGTCTAATATAGCGTTCATTATTTCAATCAACGTTTTCCCTTTTTTTTCGGGAAGCGTCGTCTGCCAAAGGTCTTCAAAAAATTTTCTATCAGCCGGATTCTCAATATTTTTATAACCCGGCAATACTCCCGGAAGAGCGCCCATGTCGCACGCCCCCTGGACGTTATTTTGACCTCTGAGCGGATTTACCCCCATAGGACCGAAGCCGACTTTACCGCACATTATGGCAAGATTTGTCAGACTTATAACGTTGGAAGTCCCAAAAGAGTGCTGGGTGATCCCCATTGCGTAGTAAATGCTGGAAGCCCCGCTGATTGCGTATAAACGCGCGGCGAGACGTATATCGCTTTCGTCGATGCCCGAGTCCGCCGCAAGCTTATCTAAGTCAGCCTCTTCAAGAGATTTGAAGAAATCTTTATAATTCTCGGTTCTATTCTCAAGCATATCAAAGTCGTACATCCGCTCCTCGTAGATTATCTTGCACATAGCGTTAAGAAGCGATACGTCGCTACCGGGGTTCAACTGTAAATGCAGAGTGGCGTATTTGGAGAGAGGGCTCTTTCGGGGATCGACAAGGATAAGTATCGCTCCCTGTTTTACTCTACTTATTATTTTCCAGGACAATACGGGGTGCGACGAAGTCATGTTGCTTCCAATGATAAAAAAACAATCTACGCGCTCGATATCTTCGATAGGATTAGTCATAGCCGCTGAGCCAAGCGTTTGGGTCAGCCCCGAAACCGTCGGAGAGTGGCAGATTCGAGCGCAGTGGTCGATATTATCCGATTTGATAATTGTCCTGAAAAATTTTTGAAACACATAATTATCTTCGTTTGTACATCTCGCAGAAGATAAACCGGCAAAACCGCCTTTTTTTCGTTGTATCTCCTCGATTTTATGCTTAACCGCTAAAATAGCGTCGATAAATTCAACTTCTTTGAAATTTCCGTTTTCGTCCCTGATAAGCGGTTTTGTCAAACGCTCTTTAGAGTTGACAAAATCCAGTCCGAACTTACCTTTAATGCAAAGCCGTCCGCCGGAGACGTTTGATTTTAAATCTCCCCGAACTTTTACTATTTTATTCGCTTTTTGATAAACGACAATACCGCAACCGACGCCGCAATACGGACAGATAGTTCGGACTTTTTGTACCTCCGGCGCTCTACCGCGACCGACGGCGTTTTTTTCCCCCAAAGCTCCGACCGGACAAGACGTAATGCAATTTCCGCAATATATGCACTCTTTGTTTTTTTCAAGCCCTTGATTGTAAAGGGTAGAAACCATGATCTTACTCCCTTTATTTACAAACGAGAGCGCGTCTCTGTGCGTCCACTCGGCGCAGACCTTGACGCATATTCCGCAAAGTATGCATTTTCCGCGGTCGTGTATAATAAGCGGATTCTTGTCGTCTATTCCATGAATATTCTCTTTAAACTCGTTCTTAACGAATAAATTACCGGATACTCCAAAATCGTAAGAATATTTTTCAAGCAGACACTCGCCCGACGCGTCGCAAACGAGGCAATCCCCAAAATGCCTGCTTAATATCATTTCGATAATTAATTTTCTGGCGTTTGTTACTCTCTCTGAGTTTGTTAAAACGTTCATGCCGTTTCTAACCGGCGTCGAGCATGCCGTATGAAGGAGTTTATCTCCGACGATTTCAACGGAGCATACTCTGCAAGAACCGATTGTAGTTATATCTTTAAAATAACATAGAGTAGGTATGTATATTCCGACGGAATTTGCCGCGTCAAGGATCGTCCATCCCTCTTCGCAAAATATTTCAACTCCGTCTATAACGCATACGATCAATTCGTTACTCAAAATCTAGCTCCTGATTATCGCGTCTCTTGGACATATTTTAAAACACTGACCGCATCTTATACACATCTCTTTATCTATGGTGTGATACTGTCCATGAATACCGGTTATGGCGTTGGAAGGACAGTTGAGTTTACACGCCCCGCAACCTATACAGTTTTTCTGTTCGATTGTATATCGCACAAGTTTCGGACAAACGCCGGCTCTGCACTTTTTTTCAACGATATGCTCAACCAATTCGTCTTCAAAATATTTCAGCATACTTACAACGGGATTTATCGCTTCTCTTCCAAGTCCGCAGAGAGAAGTTTGATACATTACTTCAGATATGTTTCTTATTTTTTCTATATCCTCCAACGCTCCGGCTCCGTCGATAATTTTATCCAGAATCGCCAACAATTTTTGCGTTCCTTCGCGGCATGGAACGCAAAATCCGCACGATTCGTTTTGGGCAAATTCTACATAGTAACGCGCAATTTCAACCGAACATGTGCATTCGTCTAAAACTACTACCCCGCCGGCTCCCAAAGAGGAATCAAGCCGGTTAAGATTTTCGTAAGATATCTCTTCGTTAATAAACGCGGCGGGAATTATCCCTCCGGAAGCCCCGCCTATCTGAATAGCTTTAAGATTTGAAACCTTTAGCATTCCCCCGCCTATATCGTTGATGATTTTATCAAACGTTATGCCAAAAGGGGCTTCGACAAGCCCGCTGTTTCTAACTACTCCGGATAATGAAAATATTTTAGTCCCTTTCGACTCTTCCGTCCCAATTTTCCGGTACTCGTCTACTCCAAGATTGATAATTTCTCTTATATTTGCAAACGTTTCTACGTTATTTATGAGAGTCGGCGAATCAAAAAGCCCCTTTTCGGTAGGAAACGGCGGTTTAACCCTCGGATTGCCTCGTTTTGACTCTATTGCGGCGAATAAAGCCGTTTCCTCGCCGCTTACGTAAGCTCCGGGGGCGTATTCTATCTTTATATCAAAAGCGAAAGCCCGTCCCATTACAGAATTACCGAGAATATTCTTCTCATAAAGTTCTTTAATGGCGTTTTCGACCCGTTGCGCGGCAAGATCGTACTCCTTCCTTATAAAAATAATTCCGTAGTTTGACATTGTCGCGTATCCGGCAATTAGTATTCCTTCAAGGACTCTAAAGGGATCCCCTTCGAGCGTATATTTGTTCATAAAGGTCCCCGGGTCCCCTTCGTCGCCGTTGCATATAACGTATTTTGGCTGCGATATCGCTTCGGCTTGAGCTCTCCATTTGTCTCCGGTCGGATATCCGCCCCCCCCTCTCCCTCTAAGCCCCGATTGTTTGATAAGGTCGCATAATTGAAACGGGTCGTATTCGTCGAGAGCTTTTTCCAGCGCTTTAAATCCGCCGTTGTTCAGATAGTCTTCTAAAGATTCGGGATTGACGAAAGGGCTTGATTTTAGTAAAAGACGCTCTTGTTTTTTAAAAAAGGAGAGATCGTCGTAATATACGACTCTTTTCTTATTTATTGTGTCAAAATAGAGATATTTTTCGATAATAGAGCCATTAATCAGGTGTTCGTTTATTATATCTTTAACTTTGTTAACGTCGAGTTTTATATAGAATATCCTATCAAAACCGACTATAGCGGTAGGTCCGACTTCGCAGAATCCGTGGCACCCCCCTTTTTTTACTTCGTATTTTTCATTAAGATCGGGGTTGTTAAAAACCTCGCTAAACATCGCTATAAAAACGTCTACTCCGCCGGAGCTGAGACAAGCGGAATTTGAACATATCACTATCGGCTCTTTCTTACCCATTGAAGTTCTCCGCCCTTATTTCGTCGATTAATGATTTGACGATCTTAGAATTAACTCTGACATAAGTTTTGTCGTTTATGATAAGAACGGGAGAGAGAGCGCAGACTCCGAGACACGAAGAGGTCTCCAGTTTAATAAGCCCGTCGGGAGTAGTCTCCCCCTCTTTGATACCCAGATACTGTTCTATCTCATTAATAAGCCTTTTAGCGCCTTTAATGTGGCACGCCGTCCCTTTACAAATTTTAAATATATACTTTCCCGGTTTTTCAAGATTATACATAGAATAAAACGAGGCAAATCCGTACGCCTCGGTCGCGGATACGCCGATGTAGGCGCTGATTTTTTTTAGAATATCTTCGTTTAAATATCCAAATTCGTTTTGAGCGTCCAAAAGCGCTTTACTCAGATCGCTTTTCTTGGGATTTTCATATTTCTTTAAAATATTATCGACTATATTGCTTGTCTTTATCTCTTCCATAAACGTCCGCTTGTCCAGTTTGTTAAGATAGAGAGATATTAAAAAAATATCATCCCAAAGTCAAACAATTAATTAAGGAGAAAATAGATTTTTAGATTCAATTTAAATTCAATCGGACGTTTTCTTTTTTGCTTTCATTAAATAGCGGTATGCGTTAACGATTTTTTGGAAGTCCTCTTTGTCGTAATTTTTGTTTTTATCCGGATGGCGTTCTGAAACCAATTTTCTATACGCTTTTTTTATTTCAGGGTAACCGGCGTCCTTTGAAACTCCCAGTATTTTGAAACAGTCCTCCTCTTCCGGAATAAAATGCTCTTTAAGTTTGTTAAAATCGCCGGACTGTATCTCAATCTCCTGAGATACTTTGAAAATAAAGTCGTATTCGTTTTTGGTAATAGACGCGTCGGCTATGGATAGAGCGAATAGAAGTTGCAAGATATTTAGTTTTTCCTCGTAAAGACAAAATTGATTAATCAGTCTTGTCGACCTCTCTAAATTTACGACCGCGGTCGATTTATCGTAGTTGTTAAAGACCGTTATAACATATTGAAGCTCTCTTTTATCAAATTTCATCACATTAGCGAGGAAATCTTTTATTAATGATACTTCAGATAGAATAATGTTGCCTTTCAAATTGATCAAACCGCAACAGAGATCGATAATAGTCTTGAGGAACAGAAGGTTTTTGGAGGGTATCTCGTTGTCGACAAACAGCTCCTCCGAATCAACTTCGGGCGCGTCCTCGTAGTCAAATAAAAAATGCCCCATAGCGGCTAGTAAGAAAGAAGCAAAAATGTTGTTTGTAACCGCAAAACCGACGAGAAGTCCCGTCAATTTGCCAATAAATTTCATTCTTTTCAAAAAAAAATCCAAAATTAACAAGAAAACAACATAATATAATTTTTTTTTAGGAAATAATCAAGAATTTATTTAATAAAACCGCTTAAAATTCAAAAAAAAACCTCTAGCCGACGTTTTAATACCATTAAGATTCAATTCTGCGTCCCGTCAGTTTTTTGGGGAGGAAGAGAAATTGACACATATGATGTTAAATATTTTTTTTATTCTCCAAAAAAACTGACGGGATACCTTATTTTATTTTTATGTCTTCCCCCCGGCTTTTGCCGTTACAATGTCCGGGCGGTAATATGCGTCAAGGAGTTGGTCTGTATCGACGACTTTCATGCCGTCTAATATATAAACCATCTCGCGCGCCAATTTCTCGCTGCCTGAAAGGAAGCCCTCCGGAATCCATGCGAAAGATCCTCCTTCGCGAGTAACAACAGCGGAGTAGATAAGCTCGCCTGTTAGGGCGTTCCAATATTTAATTGTTCCATCATAAGACCCCGACAGCGCATGTTTTCCGTCCGGAGAGAACGCGACGGAGGAGACTCCGTAAAAATGCCCGTCCGCCATTCCCGCTTTTTTACCATATATCCGGTTTATTATTCTTTGAATAATATGCAACGGTCTAAAATGTCCGCTCATCGTTCTTACTTCTTTACCGCTCGAGACGTCCCAAAGTTTAAGCGTCCTATCTCGCGAACCCGATAGCGCATATTTACCGTCGGGAGAAAAGGCGACGGAGAGGACATAGTCGGAATGTCCGATCAGCGCTCTTAACTCTTTTCCGCTCGCGACGTCCCACAGTTTAAGCGTCTTATCCTGCGAACCCGATAGCGCATATTTACCGTCCGGGGAGAACGCGACGGAACGAACGCCGCTCGAATGCCCTAGTTGTATCTTGAGTTCGTGGGGCGCGCTCAAAAGCGGCGCAATCGCGCCAAAGATTGTAGCGATTAACTTTAGATTTTTTGTAAACATATATTCTCCTTATTTTATCTACGTCTCCCTCGTCCCCATATGATGTTAAGAATAAATTTAACATCATATGTGTCAGAAAAAATATAGCGCCCCTAAATTGATTTTATTATTTGCAAAATATCCTTAAATATGATAAAAACTTAGAATATAATTACCAAAAGAGGACTTTTATGCTAAAAAAAATCGACAATATTATTTCTTTAATTGAAAAGCGCAAAATATTTGCCGTTATTATATCTTTTTTACTATTATATTTACTTATTTTTATAAAAATCGACGTCAAATTGCTTTTTAGCGATACTATAATAACCGGAGGCGATACCGCAAGCTGGTATCAATCGGCTAAGTCCCTCAAAGAAATATTTATCCCTAACGGGCGTCTCTTCGGTTGGACTATGGCTAACTTTTTCGGATACAACGAACTGCAATATTATTTTACCATACCGTTTTTGATCTCGGTAATTTTAAGTCTTGTTATGCCGCTTACCGTAGCTCTAAAAATAACGACTTTAGCCGGAATTCTATCTCTTCCTATAGCTTTTTATTATACGGCAAACAAATTTACTAAAAATCTTTGGATTTCGTTATCCGCTTCGTTTTTAAGTCTTATTTTTTTATTTAACGAGTCTTACACTATGTACGGCGGTAATTTTCTTTCAACTTTTGCGGGAGAATTTGCATATTCGATCTCGCTGTCGATTTTTGTTTTTTTTCTCGGAGTCTGTTTTGAGACTTTTCAAAAAGGCAAAAGTCCTATTATACCCGGCATTTTATTAGGACTAATCGGTTTATCTCATCTTTTTGTATATATGGTCGCCTTTTTCGTTCCATTTTTCTTCATATTTGCAGATAAAATCAAAAACAGCGTCGCGCCTCCAAAAAAAATATCTAAACAAAAGACCGGCGACGCCGTCGATATAGAATTTTCAAGCGACAAAATCTCCGAAAAAATTGTACTGATCTATATAATAAACTTTGTAATAATGGCTTTTTGGTTGATTCCGTTGATATTTACGCGGGAATTTTCCCAATCTATATCTATGATTTGGCGATTTGCCGATATAAAAGACTTTTTTAGACAAACGTTCTTCGGTTTGTTTTTCCTCGGCGTAGCCCTAAATATTTTTTTACTTATTAATTCAAAAAAAGACAGAATTATCTCTTTTCTCTTCTTTTATCTCTTTTTAGTAACAATTTTTTTCTATATCATATCGACCTTTTTACAAATACCCGATATAAGGTTTGTTCCTCCCGCGCTTATAATAGCGCTTTTTTCGATAACTATTTTCTTGAACTTTTTCCCGGAATATTTCTTCAACAAAAACTACCCGATAGTTCGGCCTATTCTCTATTTAATTATAGTCGTTTCTTCTTTTATTTTAGTAAATAAACTACCAAAAAACGTAGTCTCATGGTACAACTGGAATTATTCAGGATACGAAGCAAAAAAAGAGTGGCCCAACCTCAAAAAAATTATCGAACAGTACAAAGGCGATATTAATACCGGTAGAATACTTTGGGAGAAGCAAAATCAAAACGACAACGCCGATTTTGGATCGGAACGAGCCTTTGAAAATCTGTACCTATTTACCGGACGTCCCTCTACGGAAGGAGTTCATTACGGTTCAAGTTTCATGGCGAGAGCGACGACATATATGCAGAGCGAATATTCGCTTAATCCCGTCGACCCCGAGTCGCACAGATTGTACTCCGTCGTCAATCCCAAAGTTTGGCCCGTCAGGTTTTATCAGACAAATTCTAAAGACATCATTGTATATTCAAAAGAAATCAAGCAAAAGTTTGATAATCATACGGATTTTGAGAAAACCGGCGAATTTGGTAAATTCTCCATATATACTTTTAAATATCATCCTAAATCGTATATCAGAATAGTAGACAATGAGAATCTATCTGTCGTTAAAAGCAATAAATACGGATTTAAAACCGATTTTTACCGCGCTTTTAGGGATTACGAATTATTCGACTACCCCTTTATTACCGGTAAATACGCAAAAGGTTTGAAAACGGCAAATTATTTTAACAATTACGACGAGTACAGAAACAAATTTTTTGACCCCGACTTTGATTTCAACTCATGGCTTGAAAATTATAAATATAAAACCTCGATTAGCGAAGAAAACGTTCAAAATTTTAAAATCCAATTCAAAACTAAAGAGATTGGAAAACCGCATATTATTAATATTACCTACTCGCCAAATTTTAAAGCTAAAAACGGAGACAAAATATATCCCGTATCTCCCGGATTTATGATGATTATCCCAAGCGAAGAGGATGTAGTTATCAACTACGGAAGAAATATTTATGAAATTATCGGTCTCATAGTTACCCTTCTTATTATTCCAATAATTATATTTAGAAAAAAAATAGAAGCTGTAACTATACCTCGCGTGGAGATTGTTAATAGAATCGCGATAACGCTTGTCGCGCTTATTGCGATTGTTCTTCTATTTGAAACCCTTACCGAGGCTCGAAAGATACCTCTCGATCAAAAAAGAGCAGAAACGCTGTTTTACAAAGAGCAAAATTATCAAAAAGCGCTGGATATTGCCAACAAATACGCGACCGTAGATATGCTTGATAAATACGACAACGCGCAAATATACTCGTTCTATATGATGAAAGCGCGTATTCTCCTTAATCAAAATAAAAAAGAGGAAGCCAAACGTATCTACGACTATATTACTAATAGATACAACCATACAAGAAACAACGATTATAATAGATTAAATTTTAAGTAGATTTATAGGCATATCAAAGTATCAAAATATTCAAAACGGGAATTCCCGTTTTGAATATTTTGACGTTTCGCAGATTTACGTCGCAAATCGGAGAAAAACTCGCATTTCAAAATTAATAATAAACCATACAGTCTAGGAAATCAAATAAGCCATTGATCCAATTTCATCTAACGTTTGCCGTAAACGACGTTTTTGCCGCTTTTTTAAAATATCAATCTTTTTTATCCAAAATTATTTGATATTTTTTTCCAAATCTATCTTTAATTTTTTTTTCTTCAATCAACTCGTTTATCCAATATATCCAGACTGTATCTTTTTCTATATCCGCCTCAATTAATGCTCTTTCAACGATTGGTTGTAAAGTTTCAGTTTCCAAATTTAGAAAGATGTTATAAATTATTAAAGCTCCGGGCCAATTAAGATCCGCTAACCAATTCATCATTTTATCGGCAATTATCAATAAACGAGGAAAACCAATTTTTTTTAATACTTTTGCAGAATTTTCCCAATACCCTTTTCCTCTAGGTTGCGCCAAACGAACAAGATCGTCGTCTTCAATTATTTCGGCAAGTTTATTTATTGAATTTTCTTGAATCTCTTTTGGAATATTCCCTTCATAGAAACTGTTAAGATTATCAATTAATATTTCAATATCGTCTTTGTTATTCATAACTAATCTCGGCAAAAACTTTCATCTAACGCCTCGCCGGTTGCCGAAGTTGGCGGCTGGCTTATATAAATCTAAATATAACTAGTCAATACAACAAATAACATCAAAAATCAACTTTAAAAGCTTAAAATCGCGTACTCCGTCGGTTTTTTGTGGAATAAAAATTTGACGCATATGTGTCAAATTTTATTCCAGACGCGTCGCGTCGATAACGCGCGACAATTGTCGTATAAAAATTCGACGCATATGGAGACGCTGTTGCTTGCGCAACAAACTACAAATAATAATTTTATAATAAATTTTTTAAATTATTTATCATACAAATTTTTACATCTTTAAAACCTTTTTTGATATAAAAATTCTTTGCTTGATAATTTGTTTCCCATACATGTAAAGCAATTCTACTTATACCATTATCAATAGCTTTATTTTTTATTTCATCAATTAATTTTGATCCTATTCCTTTATTTTGATATTCATAAATAACATCAAAATGATCAATATGAAAACATTTTATATTATTTTTAAATGGCGGTGAAGGATAGGAAAACTCTTGAAAAACTGCTAGACCAATAGGTGTTTTATCATCATATACAATAATACTATAATAATTATCATTTTTTAGTTGATTTTCAAACATTTTATAAAATTTTTTATAATCATACTTATCTATAATATCAGGATAGTTATTCTCTAAATCCAAATGAGCAATTTTACTTAAATTAGTTATAACATCAATATCTTTTTTGTATTCAAATTTATAAACTGAATTATTGTTTTGTAGATTACTGTTTTCTTTAAATGATTTTATTTTGATTTCCGAATGATTATTTAATACATTTAAATGCATTTCTGTAACTTCTGTTTTAAATAAATTTTTAGAAAAAAAAGATATAGATTGATTATTTGGTACCCAAAAATCTGTTTCTACTCTATTTACATTATTTTCTTTTGCAAAATCTTTGATAAGATTTAATAATATTGTCCCAATATTTTTATTTTGATAATCAGGTAAAATTAGTAATTCGCCTATAAACAATTTTTTTTTATCATTTTTAAAAATTGGTTCGGGAAAATTGTGAAAACCAAATATTGCATAACCAATAGGATATAAGTCGTCAAATACTATATATGAGTAAAATCTGTCATTTTTCAAGAAATTAACAAAACCTTCTAATGTTTTATCATAGTCAAAATCAACAAAAAGATCAGAATTGTTTTTTAAAAGATTATCATGAAAATATTTATTTAATCCAGCAATGATTAATGCATCTTTTTTTAATACATATTTAATATTCATTTCCCCATCCCCAAAAAACCGGCGAGACGCCATATCAAAATATTCAAAACGGGAATTCCCGTTTTGAATATTTTAACTTACTTATATACAGTCTCGCAAATCTTACAAACGCTCTTTTACCTGATTCCAAATAGTCTTTTAAAAAAGTTTGCGATAACGGCAAATATTGAAGGGCGGGAGAGTTTCTCTTTTACTTCGATAGCGTTATTAATTTCGTCGAATGTAAAATCTTTTCTTACCGTATTTTCGTCGATTTCCAACTCAAGTCTGTCTAATTTATTTTTTACGTCGACTATTTTAGCGTCTATCTCAAACCAATTAAGTCTTTTAGCCGCCAAATATCGTCTATAGCCGGCGATTAATATATAATCGTTATTTATCACAATAGGCTGTAAAAGCCCATAATTCGACATGGATTTCATCAACGACGATAAATCGCCAATATCTGCTCTAAGCCTTTTTTTGGGAACTTTAATATCGGATATTTTTACTTTCATAACCCGGCCCTAACTACTGAAAATCATATTTTAAAATAGGTTGACGCGCCGCGGTAATATCGTCTACTCTTTTAATGGGAGTTTTTGTAGGAGAATTTTTTAGCAAATCCGGCGCGTTTTTCATTTCGTCGTATATTTTTAACATAGTTTCGGCAAATTTATCCAGAACCTCTATAGTTTCCGTTTCGGTAGGCTCGATCATCAAACAGTTATGAAGCGGAAAACTCACCGTAGGAGCGTGATAACCGTAATCTAAAATTCTTTTTGCAAAATCCATTATTCCAAGCCCCGAATCGCGAAGCTCTTTTTCAAGCAAAATTACAAATTCATGCATTATATGATCTTTGGTTGCGATATCAAACTTATCTTTCAGTAAATATCCCAGATAATTGGCGTTTAAAAGCGCTAATAAACCGCTTTTTCTCAGCCCTTCCGCTCCAAGAGTAACAATATAGGCGTAAGATTTTATAATTACCGAAAAATTGCAATAAAACGCCCTTACTTTACCGATGGATTTATCGCCTCTTCCCGTAATTTTATATTTTTTGTCTGCAAAGGTTACTTTTTCATTCGGCAAAAAAGCTTTTAGATGTTTTTTTACTCCAACCGGACCGGAGCCGGGTCCTCCTCCACCGTGGGGCGTTGAAAGCGATTTATGCAGATTGAGATGCGCTACGTCGAATCCCGCGTCTCCGGGTCTCGAAATCCCCAATATCGCGTTAAGGTTCGCCCCGTCGTAATAGAGCTGAATATCTTTTTTATGGCAAATATCTACAATTGTTTCAATATTTTTTTCGTATAGCCCCAACGTATTTGGATTGGTTAGCATAAGAGCCGCGACGTTATCGCCGATTTTTACTTGAAGATCCTCGATCGATACAAAACCGTTAGCGTCGGACTTTACCGTAACGACTTTAAATCCCGCTACGTTCGCCGACGCGGGGTTTGTGCCGTGAGCCGAGTCCGGAACAAGTATAACGTCCCTAACCTCCCCTTTATCCTTAAAGTATGCGTCTATAACATATAATCCCGTCAATTCGCCGTGAGCTCCGGCGCAAGGGGCGATAGAAACTTCGTCCATACCGGTAATCTCCGCCAAATCTTGCGCCGCTTTGTACATAACTTCGAGATTGCCCTGAACTCGATCTTCCGACGAATAAGGATGCATATTGGCAAAAGGATCCATTTTTGAAATCTTTTCATTAATTTTAGGATTATATTTCATCGTGCAACTGCCTAAAGGATAAAAGCCGGTATCCACGCCAAAATTTCTGTTTGACAATCGAATATAATGCCTCACAACTTCTCCCTCGCTCATATCCGGAAAAACTTCCAGCTCCTCCCTGATTAAATTTTGAGGCAAATGTTTTGTAATATCAAAACCGTCTTCTTTAAAAAAATTATAGGAAGACAAACTGTCGTTTGATTTTTCAAATATTAAGTTTTTATCTATCATTGTATACTCTCCAACGTTTTAACCAGATTATCTATCTCTTCAACCGTATTCATTTCGGTCGCCGATACTAAATAATACCCCTTCATTTCGTCGTAATGTTTTCCTAAAGGATAAAAAGATAAAATATCGTTCGCCTCAAGAGCTTTAGATATTTTATCGTAATTAATATCAGTTTTGACCGCGAACTCGTTAAAAAAAATCTGATTCTCAACAATTGCAAAATTCTTCAATTTGGATATTTTATCTCTCGCCAAGCGCGACATCTGTAAGTTTCTTAATCCGCAACTCCTCATGCCGCTCTTGCCAAGTATCGACATATAGACGCCCGCTCTAAAAGCGCATAATCCGTGATTCGAACAAATATTCGACGAAGCCAACTCTCTTCTTATATGTTGCTCTCTGGCGGTCAAAGTCAAAGTATAAACTATAGCGCCGGCGGAGTCCTTAGTCTGACCGACGATTCTTCCAGGCATTTTCCTAAAATACTCTTTTGTAGCAGCCAAAAATCCCAGATAAGGTCCGCCAAAACTAAGCGGAATTCCCAAACTCTGAGCCTCGCCGACTACTATATCCGCGCCGAAATCCGAAGGTTTCTTTATTACCGTTAAGGATAATATCTCCCACAACGCCTGAATAACCAAGCGTCTATCGTTATGAACAATTTTCGCCGCTTCAGAATAATCTATAATAGAGCCAAGAAAATTCGGCGAGGATTGTATAAAGCAAGCGTAATCTTTATTCCACACAGATTTAAAATATTCCAAATCGAAAGTATAACCGTCGTTGTCGTAAATATCGATAGATACCCCAAGAGCCCCCATATAGGTATAAAGAGTTTTGAGATAATCCGGATGAATATACTTATCAACCAAAATCTTTTTAGCTCTCGTATGATTAGCGGAGAGAGAAGCCGCTTCGCAACACGCCGTAGCCCCGTCGTACATTGACGCGTTTGACGCGTCCATCCCCGTTAGAGCGCAAATATAAGTTTGGTACTCAAATATCGCCTGAAGAGTCCCCTGAGAAATTTCCGCTTGATAAGGCGTGTACGCCGTATAAAACTCTTGACGTCCCGCAATCTCGTCTACCGCCGCCGGTATATAATGGTTATAGGCTCCGGCGCCCATAAATATTGATTTATATCGACGGTTTTTAGAAGCGATCTCCTCAAAATATTTCATTGTCTCTATTTCGCTCTTTCCGGAGCCGATATTTATAACTTTAGATTTGAATTTCGACGGTATCGGGTCGGTCAAACTTTCAAGATCTTTTTTCCCGATAACTTTAAGCGCCCGATTTATTTCATGGTCGCTGTGCGGATAGTACGACATTTAAGCTCCTTTTACCCTTTTATAGAAAGGTATATCCATTTTTATTATTTTTTCAACCTTATTTCGTATTTTTATCGACAAATCGAATGAATTTACATATTCTTTATTAACATACGCAAGACCGATATTTTTCTTTAACGTCGGCGAATACGTTCCCGAAGTAACTACTCCGATAGTTTTCCCCGTATTGTCTAATATTTCCATACCCGTTCTGGGAATAGATCTCCCCTCAACCTCAAATCCGATTATTTGATCGCCGTAAATCGAGTCCTTATTGTCCACAATAGCTCTCTTTCCTATAAAATCGGAGTCTTTATTTAGTTTAACGCTCCATTTGACCATAGTCTGCAAAGGAGAATGATTTTCGTCAAATTCCGAACCGTAAAGCGGTAATCCCGCTTCAAGTCTTAAAGTATCTCTACAACCGAGCCCGCACGGTTTGATATTATACTTTTTTCCTTTCTCAAGAATATATTCAAAAAGTTTTACCGACTTTGCGTTCTCAATAATCAGTTCAAATCCGTCCTCCCCGGTATATCCGGTTCTGGATATTAAAAGTTCCGATCCTTCGTAAGAAAAAGTTTTAACTTCAAAGGGCTTCAATTCCGAAACGTTATAAGACAAATCGGTTAAAAGTTTCACCGCAAGAGGTCCCTGTACGGCTATAATCGCAAGCTCTTCCGATCTGTTTACGCAATTTTGATCGTTTAGTTTCAAAGACTTTTTTATCCACTCGTAATCTATATCTTTCCTGGTCGAATTAACTACTACGTGATACAGTTCGTCGCTTATCGACATAACCAAAAGATCGTCTATAACTCCCCCCCTATCGTTCAACATAGTCGAATATATAATCTTCCCCGGTTTTATTTTTGAATAGTCGTTAGGAAGCAGATAATTTAAACTCTTAACGGCGTCGTCTCTACTCTGAAATTTTAAGATAATGTTGCCCATATGCGACACGTCGAATATTCCGACTCCATTTCGTACGGCTTCGTGCTCCTCCTGTATCGAACTGTAAAATACCGGTAGATATACTCCGTGAAAATCTACAATATTGCCATTTAGCTTTTTATGCGTCTCATACAGAGGCGTCTTCTTGATCTCTTCCATATTGCTCTCTCCTAATTATTATTATCTCCGGATAAATCTTTAACGACCGGCGATCTGTCGTCGGCTATAACGTCGATAATAGCCCCGTCGTCGATTATCAGATCGTTCTGTTTTATAATATCGCTCGCGCGCGCATCGCTTTCAGCGTCTATCGATTTAACCTCGACGGGCTTATCCGCTTTTATAGTCGTAACAGTCGTTTCCAATTTTGTATCCGCGCGCTTAGGCGCAACCGTAGTAGTAGTAGTAGTAGTAGTAACCTTGCTCAGTTCGCCTTCCGCAGTCGTCTCTTCCGATAAATTATTTTTACCGTCCGAAGACAAGTCTATGTTCGATTTTTTATCGACCTTCTCTTCGCCCTCTTTTGTATCGGGATCTATATCGGAATCGGGAACTACGTTCGTTACCGTATCGTCCTCAAAGAGATTGATATTTAACAATCCTTCGATATCCACGTCGCTATATAGCGCTTCGTATTCTTTTAACAGAGATTTATTAATATTAATGTTATCTTCAAAATAGCCTAAATTACCGTCAATTTTTTCATATTTTTCAATAAATTTGTCAATAGTAGTTTTTTTCTGTTCCTTTTTCATTTTACAAGCCCGACATTCGCCTTTTGGAACAAATTCCGGTATATAGTATTCAAAATAGAGAGTATTTTCAGAGCAATCTTCCGACGGCAACAAACCCGATTCAGAACATACTTTTATTTCCAACACGCCCGGCGGCCGTTTGAACTTTAAAGGCTCCTTGTTTAGATGATAATATTTCATAAATTCTAAGAAAGAGTTGCCCAAAACCGGCTCGGCGGGCTGTCCGTTGCCAAGGCTCAAACCGTACTCCTTAAAACCGCACCACATTGCCACGGTAACTTCCGGAGTAAAACCGATTATCGATACGTCGTTAAAATTTTGGGTCGTCCCGGTTTTAGCCGCAATCTCAACCGGCGGGAAATTGTCTATCAAACTCTTTCTGTAACATAAAAATCCTTCGGGATTGTGAACGGTATCTTTTAAGATCGAGGTCATAATAAAAGCGTTTTCAGGCGATATAATCTGCAATTTTTTAACGTTATCTCTATAATACTTTTCAATCTCTTTCCACGGTTCGTAAATGACCTTCCCCTCTCTGTTTTCAACAAAAAGTATACAGTTAGGAATTTTTCTCTGACCGAGATTAGCAAAAGTTGAAAATGCGGTAGCCATTTCTACGGGCGATACGGACCCAGTCCCTAGTACGGTGCTAACTTCCGGCTTAAGTCTCTCGTTAATCTCTTTTTGAGAATTAATTCCAAGCAACAGAGCCGCTCTATCTAGAGGATATTTATAGTTATTATCCTTGCCGACAGAATAAAACATCTGACACGACGGTATATTTAAACTTTTTCTAAGCGCTCTTCTAAACGTTAACTTACCGTAATAAACTCCTCCGTAATTATGCGGTTTGTACCAATCGTCGGGGTCTTCCGAATCGAACGTAAAAACGTAGGGCTTATCGATGAAAATCGAAGAGGCGTTATATAAACCGCTGTCTAGCGCATAAGAATAGATCAGCGGCTTAAACGAAGACCCCGGCTGTCTCCTGCTCTGCATAGCGTAGTTAAATCTATTATTGGGATCAAACTTCTTACCGCCGACCATTACGACAATCTGCCCCGTACTATTATCTAAAGCGATAAAAGCGCCCTGAACTTGCGATAATAAATTCACGCTCTTATCAGCTTTATCAAACATCGCTTCCGTAACGGTATCGATCAAATTTAATCCAAGTATTTGGGCGGTAAGATTTAGCGGAGGATTTATATTTTTTTGGTATTGGTAATAGCTCTATTGATATTGCGGTTGCCGTCGACATTAACGTTTGTTAAAGAAAACGCGTCCCCAAGCAGAGCTAAAGTGTCTATGTATGAATTTTGAACTATTCTGTAATTTCTTAATTGATAATCCTCAAAAATTTTTTGTTGCTTATCTAACACGGCGCTCATAAGAGAACTCGCAAAAAGCTGAGCTTTCAAATCAAGCGTACTATGAATAACAAGCCCGTCTCTAAAAACGTTTACGTTTGGAAGTTTTTTCTCTATTTCATTTAAGACCCAATCGCTAAAATACGGCGCCTTGTCTTCCCTGTTGTAAAAAGCCCCTCTTGAGGATTCGGCGGAAGACTGCCATCTCAACCAAAATTCATTAAAACTGTTATCCGCGTCAATTTTAGATATAATTCCCGCTTTTACCATCCTTTTAAGAACTTCTTTCTGCTTAACTTTATGATTTTTAGGAAACTTAATAAAGGAGTAATAAGTAGGATTTGAAATAACGGTTATAAGCGACGCCGCCTCAGAGTACGTTAAATCGGTTACCTCTTTGTTAAAAAACAACTTGCTCGCCGCCTGAATTCCGTTTGTTCCGTAACCAAAAGGAACGTGATTAAGATATAAAGTTAATATCTCATTTTTAGTATACTTCTTTTCAAGTTGTATAGACAACCACAACTCTTTGATTTTTCTGTTTAAAGAAAATTCGTTAGTTAAAAACAACGTTCTTGCCAATTGCTGAGTTAACGTGCTCGCCCCGCTTACCGCTTTCCCCAAAAAATTATTTACAGCCGCGCGAAAAATAGCAAACGGATTAAATCCGTGATGTTTATAAAAACCGGAGTCCTCCCATAAAATCAACGCCTTAACGGCAAAATCCGGAACCATATCGAGAGTTACCATATCTCTTTTTTCATCGGAATAAAATTCTGTTATTACCTCGCCGTTCTTATCCAACAAAACGCTCGGCAAAGAGGGCTTTTTCGTTTCTAAAAGAGTCTCTATCTCCTCCATATTGTTAATTTTGCTTAATGTCAAACCTAAAGATATGGCGACGACAAAAGCGACGGATATGAGGATTATCATTTTAATCATTGAAGAACGAACAATATTGTCTCTATCGGATTGCAAATTTCACCTCGCGAAAGAATTACATAATATTTTTTTATTGCCGATATGTCAATAGTTATATAAATTTTTTACAACGAGGAAACTGTTTTCTTGGGCAAGGAAAATTCAATTTTACCAAAGCCCGTCGGTTTTTTGGGAAATTAAAAATATTTGTTTCATATGTGTCAATTTTATTCTTAACGTCATATGTGTCATTTTATTTGTCTCATATGCGTTGAATTTCTATCGAGGGTTCAATGGATACATATGCGTCATTTCCCCACCCCAAAAAACTGACGGATTACCCTCAAATTTTATTTGCGAATATTTCTTGTTTTTGTTATTATTCATTTAAGAGCGTCTCCTTCTGATATTTTTTGTTTTTTTTAACCTTATGCCGGAAAAACGCTCTCTTTTCATAGCGCTGAATTATGCGCTTAATCATTGAACGCGGGAGAGTTTATGAAACCGATAGGTATAGTAGTATTAGTAATCTTTATTGTTATATTAATCTTTATCTTTACTTTAGGACATTTTTCTGAAATTAAAAAAAAAGAGACGGACGCAAGATATAAAAAATTAGTCGACGATAAAAAATATATTCTCGCTAAAATCAAAATGAAAATTGAATTGCGGGTTATTACAAAAGTCGTTTTAAGTCAAAGCAAGAAAAAAAGGATAGAAAACATTGAAAATCTTATCTCAATCTGCGATGAAGAGATAAAAAAAAGCGGATTAGTTGAAGAAGATGAAATTGCAAAATATTTAATGTCGAGAATTCCTACTCTTGACCATTACGCTCTTGAACTTGAAGAGATTTTATACTACGCTCCTAACCTGAATTATCAAGATTCCGAAGGTAAAACTCCGCTCATGATCGCCTGCGAAAATCGAAAACATTTTATCGCCGGAGACCTTATCAAAGAAGGCGCCGATATTGAAATTGCCGATAACGAAGGGAAAACGGCGCTTATATATGCCTGTAATGCGGGACATTTTGAGACTGTAGATAAACTCTTAAAAGCCGGGGCTAACGTTAAACATATAGACAACTCCGGAAAAAAAATGATACAACAGGTAACTTCGACAAAAGATCAAATAAGGATAATCTCCCGATTAATCGAATTTGGGGCGGAGACGAAATAGTTGTATTGACTCTATCTTTATAGAGGCAAATTGGTTGTCAAACGAAAAAAACTCCGAAGATACTGTCGTCGCTTCACGCTTGATAATGTTCATCAATGAAGGCAAGTAAGAAATTCTCGAATGATTTGAGTTTTTTGGAGTATTAAGAAATGACACATATGGAACAATTTTTTTGATTAGCAAATTATTTGTCATTTTCTAAAAATTTATTCAAATTTTTGTAAAGAGTTTTCTACTTTTAGTTGTTATATATATTAAAGAAAAAGGAGAAAACTTTATGAAAAACAAAAAACACTTATTCCATTTTATAGTATCTGAATCTATGAATAGTAACGTCATAGATTTCTTACTAAAAGAGTTCAAAATTAATACGTTCAGCAAACTGTTTGAAACAATGTTCCATCTTATCAACAAAAAAATTCCAAAAATGAAGAGAATAATCGGAAATTGCCGCTCCGAATACGCCGTTATAGATAATACCGACGATAAAAGATTGGATAAATACCTCAGGATCAGCGAAGCGGATTATCTTCGAATAAAAAGATGGCATTCTTTGTATAACGAATTTGGTATGGCTTCGACGGTTCGAGATATTATACTGTTTTTCTATAACGGCGTTACAAAATACGGATTGGAAGGATTTCTTGGGATTGTTGGTAAGAAATTGAAAGTTGATAAATTGAAAAATGATTTTTTGGGTAAAATGACACAACTGTTAAATATAACCGCTCAAAAACAGCTATTATACGCGCTCGTAATCGAAAATTACCCCAGATATACGTAAAATTATTTGTTGTTTCACAAAAAAACAAGCGGGGTACATTTTTATAAAAATTTCATTTGGCTTTAAATTCTAAAAGTATTATGATGACGGCTATTATTATCCGAAGGAAGAGTTATGGTTGCAGCGATAAAAAAACCGGCTATATTGATAGGAAACGTCAACGTAGGTAAGACGACAATATTCAATAATATTACCGGAAAAGAGCTGAAAGAGGTAAAAGATAAGGAGACTTCGATTTCCTACTTTAAAGCGACTATAAAGGGCTCGTCCAAACCGGTTTACGACATTCCCGACATATCCGGACTGACTATATGCGCTGAAGAGGAAAAAACCGCCATTAATCTACTATTAAATAAGAGCGTCGATACTATAATACAGGTCGTCGACGCGAAGAATTTGTTGCGGAGTCTGGCGTTGACGTTGCAAATCGCGGAATTCGGCATACCGACCATAATAGCTCTCAATATGATAGACGAAGCTCAGGTCAGGGGCGTTAAAATTGATTCGCGTAAACTTTCCGAGCGATTAAATCTGGAAGTTATCGATACGATTGCAAACGAACGCGAGGGAACAGGAAAATTAATCTCGTCGATCGATAAAGCGAGGCTTCCTTCCGTTCGAGCGGTATTCCCGGAAGATATAGAGAGCGCGATAGTAGACATATCGGCGTTTTTTGGCGACGACGAACCGTCGAAAAGAGCTTTGGCTATATTGCTCGTAATAAAAGATAAAATCATTGAAAAATATGTTTCCGACAAATTCGGCGATAACACTCTTCAAAAATGCAAAAAAATCGTTAATAATCTCGAAAAAAAACACGCCAAACCGTTAGACGTTATAATTTCTGAGACATATTACTTCCAAGCGAATCGTATAACCGATAGCGTTTCTAAAAAAGTAAAATGCGATTTGTCCGATAGAAAATTTAAGTTAAGCCGATGGACTTCCAGATTATTTCCGGGTATTCCTATCGCTATTTTTGTCGCTCTGCTTATGTTTTTATTCGTCGGTAAATTTGGAGCGGAATTCCTCGTCGATCTTTTGGAAGGCAAACTTTTCAACGGGATTATCATCCCCTTTTTGAAAAATATTCTTAAAGTATTTAACAGTTCTTTCATAACGGATCTTTTTTGCGGAGAATTCGGACTAATAAGCGTCGGGATAACGCTATCTTTCGGGGTAGTTCTACCGGTACTTTTTACTTTCTATATTTTCTTCGGATACCTTGAGGACTCCGGTTACCTTCCGAGAGTCTCGATATTGCTGGATAAAGCTCTAAGAGTAATCGGTCTTAACGGCAAAGGGGTTTTCCCGTTGATTATGGGATTTAGTTGTATAACTATGGCGCTGTTGACTACAAGGATGCTTGATACAAAAAAAGAAAAAATAATAGCCTCTTTTCTGCTTATTTTGGGACTTCCCTGCGCTCCGCTGCTATCCGTTATGTTTGTGCTTTTTGGCAAACTCCATTGGAGCGCGGCGGTTATAGTTTTTGGCGTCATTCTTTTTCAGGTGATTTTATCCGGACTTTTGTTAAACAAAATTCTTCCGGGCGACAGGGGCGATTTTATCATCGAGGCGCCGCCGCTTCGTCTCCCCTCGTTTTTACCTATTTTAAAAAAGGCGACTCTTCGCATCAAAACATTTTTGATAGAAGCCGTTCCGATATTCTTGATCGCATCGTTTGCGCTTTTTTTGTTTGATAAAGCCGGCGGCTTAGACCTTTTCCGCGCCTCTCTAAAGCCCGTTACGTTGAAGTTGCTGGGATTGCCGGTCGAAAGCGTAGAGATAATCTTAATGACAATCGTTAGAAGAGAGGCGGGCGCGGCGTTATTAAGTCTGTTTTTTGATTCGGGAATATTTAACGGAACGCAAACCGTAGTAATGCTATTGATTATGACGTTTTTAACGCCCTGTATTAACTCGATGATTGTGATTTTTAAGGAACGCGGAGTTAAAACCGGTCTCGGCATAATCGGTTTCGTTATTCCCTACGCTCTACTGGTCGGAGCGGTCGTAAATTTTATATTAACGTCGTTAAAAGTTCAATTGTAGGAGGATTTTGTGGAAACATATAAAGAAGAGATACTTGAGGCGATAATGGAAGCCGAAGAGCGCGGGAATTGCTCCGTCGAGCATATAAAAGTGGGGATTTCAAAAGAGAGGGTTAAACCGGACGAACTCGCGGCGCTCTGCGAAGACGGATTTATAACGATGCAAAACGATAAAATTTCTATGACAAGTAAAGGGCGAGAGTTAGCCGTTCAGGTAGTGAGAAGGCATCGTTTAGCCGAATGCCTCATGGGCTACGTTTTAAACATATCTCCGGACGCTATGGAGAAAGTCGCCTGCGAGATGGAACACACGCTACTCCCCGAAGTGGAAGAGTCGATATGCGCTTTACTGGGACATCCCGACACGGCGCCCGACGGCAAACCGGTTCCGCCGGGGAAATGTTGTATTCAAAAAAGCAGAAAAATTGAAAAAACCTTAATTAGCGTAGCCGAACTTAACCCGGGAGACGAGGGTAAAATCGCTTATATCAAGCCTAAAAATCATAATAGACTAATGAAACTTACTGCTTTTGGGCTTATTCCCGGACAACGCGTTAAACTTGCCCAAAAATCGCCGACATTCTGTATTTTATTTGAACAAACGGAAATTGCCGTTGAAAAAGATATAGCCGAAGAGATATACGTCTGGAAAATTGAAGAGGATTCTTAAGACGCTCTCTGAAATATAGATTATTTTCGCCTATTTAGTATTGACATTTATGCGAGTTTTATATAAATTGTAGTATCTAATATTTACAGGGGTGGAAATATGAAATCTTTTAAACAAAAAATCTATCTGTTTATCGTAGGGGCGTCGCTTATAACTACGGTATTATTTACCGGCGCATGCGATACTGCCGGAGACGGAGGCGGCGGTTTTAATCTGTTCTCCGTAGAAGACGACGTCGAATTAGGAGCCGATTTGGACAAACAGATAAGAGAGGCGACGACGGACGAAAACAAACTCGAATATCCGATATTAGACCACGCGCAGTATCCAGGAGTAAAGACTTATGTACAGAATATTGTAAACGACATTATTAAAGCTCCGGAAGTTCAGTACGAAAAACTTTTTGCCTACGACAGGGTGGAGATCATTCACGACGACAAGACCGTCAACGCATTCTGCGCTCCGGGGGGATACATTTACGTTTATACGGGACTATTGCGATTTGTCGAAAACGACGCGACTTTAGCGGCGGTTCTGGCTCACGAGATCGCTCACGCCGAAAGAAGACACTCGACGCAGAGACTAACTAAACAATACGGACTCTCTTTTATGTTCGGATTACTTCTTAGCGATAATACCGCTAAAATAGCCGAAGTATTAGCGAGCGTCGCTTTGTTAAAAAATAGCCAAAAGGACGAATTTGAAGCGGACGAATATTCTTATAAATATTTAAAATCGATATATAACGATCACCCGAAATATTATCCCGGGGGTATAAAATATTTTTTCAACAAAATAGAAGATGTTTACGGAACGCAAGACGGCGGTATTCTTGACGATCTGCTCTCCACGCACCCGAAAGATTCCGAAAGAGTAGCTAAAGTCGACGCTCTTATAAGCTCGGCGGGTATAGCCGAACCAACTCAAGCGGATTTAGACGCATGGAAGTCGGATTACAACGCTAATTTGAGGAGTATACTGCCGCCGGAGAAGTAAAATCTCCTTATATTGATAGTATTTTTTAATAATTTTTCTTCCAAATTTAATCCGCCGATAATCGGCGGATTTTTTTGTCCCTCCGTCGGTAAATTTGGAGCGGGAAAACGATGCATACGAAAATGACACATATGCGTTTTTGATTTGACACATATGTTGCTTTTTTTAAAAACAGTGGGTTGCGCCCCGCTGTTTGTCGTAACGCCGGCAAGGCGTCGGTCAATTTTTACACGGCGTCGTATATGCATCATTTTTAAATACGGCGGGGCGCATATGTGTCAATTTTTTTTTGACACATGTGCGTCATTTTAAAAAGACAGTCCCAACCTACCGCATATGCGTTAATTTTATTCCCTAAGATACCGACCGGTACGATTTTTTAAAATTTATATTGCGGCGTTTTATTTTTTATGATATAAATATAAGCGTAAATAAGTTTAAAATATTAATCTAAATATAGAAGTTTTGACGATTATAATATTTAGAATTTCAAAAGGAGATTTAATATGACTGAAGACGAATTAGTCAATTACGCCGAGATTTTTAAAGCTCTAGGCCACCCTACTAGATTGGAGATCGTAAAAGAACTCGTAGAAAAAGGCGAAACCGACGTTTCCAAAATGATCGATAGGTTTAATATATCTCAATCAAATTTATCTCAACATCTGGCAATTTTAAGAAGAACTCGTTTGGTAAAATCTGCTAAAAAAGGTCAGCGGGTTTGCTATAAAGTTGAGGACGATAAGATTAGAAAGATAATTAACGCTATTTCTTAGTCCGCCTTACGTCCCCGAACGGTTAATGCGCAAGCAAGAAAAATAAACGGAGAACTTGTGTCCCGTCAGTTTTTTGGGGTAAGAAAATAGATAACGCGACTCTATCTCAAAAAAAATGACACATATGGAACAAATATTTTTTATTCCCCAAAAAACTGACGGATTGCGGAGAACTTTGCAGAGATAGAAAACAGTCCTATTGGGCGCATAGACTGCGGCAAGTTGGATCTGCGGCGGCGCGCTCCAATACTCGTTGCAAATACCGCGGCGCTCTTGCTTTTTTTCTTTCAAGAACGCGCCGCCGCGTCTATTTCATATAGTTTGCCGTTAAATAACTTATAAATTCGTCCAAAATATTTAACTCTTTTTCCGAAGGCTTGCGGGGTAGAGACTTCTTAAATTTTTCAATACTCGATACGAGTTTATCTTCTTTGTTATCGGTTATCAGTCCGTATTTCATCTTTAATCTTCTCGCTTCTTCGAGAACCTCGTATTTAGATTTCTCGTTCATATCCCGAATAAATTTATCTCGTATCTCCTCTTTAGGAATATCGGCAATATCGGATTTTAATAGAGGAATCGCCGGAAGAAGTTTTGAGTATTCCAGATTTCCCGCGCGCGCAACCAGTTGCGCGCCGAAATACTCGACGATTTCTATATAGTTATATACTGTTCTCCTCGATACGTTCATCTCATTCTCAATGAACGACTTAAAATCCGTATATCCGTCTTTCCTATATAGAGCGCCGTCTCGTATCTTTAAAAGTCTTTGAGCCATCAATATCAACGAATACTGCGTTATATCCGACAAGAACTTCGCCTCCTTTTTGAGCGAATCGTAATCGTCGGGGCAATTATCAAAGTTAAATATGTCGATATAATCTTTTTTCAAAACCTCTATTAGGCGCTCTTTATCCCGTTCCGTCATCGCGCTATCTGATTTAATCGCGCTTATAGAATTCACAATATTTGCTTTGCTGGGTTCGATCAATATTTTTTCAAGAGTCTCTACGGTGGCGTTTTCCATAGTTTTATTCAACTCGGCTTTGAGAGCCGACAGATTTCCGCCGCGCTGAATCGGATCAAAACTTTTCTTACTCATTTTTCTCCCCTATAGTCGTACGCGATTTTATCAACTTCGGTAAAAACCTCTTTAATTTTATCGACGGCTTTTTCGGAAGGATACAGGTCGAAAATATTTTTCTTCTTCGCCCCTCTTTCCACAATACCGATAAACTCAGGAACCATTTTTGAAACTATCTTATCTTTCATTTGAGCGTTTACCGCGTCTATGTAATTTTCGTGAATTATAATTTTTTGTCCTTTTATTCTTGAATATATGATCCTATAATCGATAAAATCTTTGTTATACGGAGCGATCTTAAGCATCGCCTTCATCATAGAGATCAACCCGTCGTAAGCGTAAGGCTCCGGAATAAACGGTATCAAAACGTAATTTGATAAAAGCAGAGCCATAGTGGTAAACGCGTTAAGAGCCGGCGGACAATCAATTATAACGACGCTATATTTTCTGAAAAGATTATAAAAATCTTCTTTATACTCTATCAGATCAAAATCTTTGATATACGCCTTCTCCATCATTTCTAACCTTGAAGGCAATACGTCTATATTATCGTTATAATTCAAAACAATTCTTGATAGCGGCTTCCTTTCATTAAAAAAGTCGTACAAAGTCGGTTTGTAATTGGCTCCTTCCATCAACTCTTCTTCCGAGAAAAAACTTTTGGTCAGATTCGCTTGCGGATCAAAATCCGCAACCAATATCTTATCCCCTTTTTTTTCGTAATAATCGCTTAATAACAAAGACAGCGACGTTTTGGAAACGCCTCCTTTATAGTTATAAAACGAAAATATCGTGGGTATAAGTTTTAAAACTTGCAGCTTATCTACGCATATAAACCCCTTCTCGTTTTTATGTTTTTCAATCTTCCCCTCCTCTATCCAGTCCCTCATAGTACTGTCCGGAATATTAATTAATCCGCAAGCCTCCTTTATCGATATTAAATTCATTTTTCCTCCCGAATATTATATTTATATTGAAATCCTAAATTTCCAAAATAACTCTCAATATAAATACCACAACTTTTATTGTAATACAATATGTTTTTTGATATTTTTGAGATTTTCTTCACGAACTAACAACTTTTTTGACTATTCCGTGAAGTTTTTCTTGAAAAAATAAAAAATAAACGATATACTTCCTATCGTTTTTAACTGGGAGGCGAAAATGAGCGCGCCGCCGATACTTTATAGTTTAAAAAGGCATACTCTACTGCGGTAAAGTATGCCTTTTTTATTTGCTCTAAAATAAAAAATTGACGCATATGTGTCAATTTTATTCTCCAAAAAACTAAAGGGTTGCCCCCGATAAAATATTGTTTTTGACTTATTTTTTATTTTATATTATATTGCGCTCTCAAGGGCATTTTTTGTATGACAAGAAAAATTATCGATGTTCACGCTCACGTTTTCCCCGAAAAGACCGCCGAAAAGGCGGTAGCGTCGATTGGAGATTATTACAGTCTCCCGATGGCGGGACTTGGGACCGTTCGGGACTTGATCGACTCCGGTTCAAAGATAGGCGTTTCAAGATACGTTATAAATTCTTCGGCAGTTCGGCCGGATTTGGTCGTTACGATCAATAATTTTATAACGGGGGAAACGCGAAATAACGCCGATCTTGTCGGTTTTGGAACTCTTCATCCTGATTTTGACGATATTGAAGCCGAATTTGACAGAATCGTAGGTTTGGGCGTTAAAGGAATAAAATTACACCCGGAATTCCAGAATTTTAATATAGACGACGCGAAGATGTTTTGGATATATAAAACAATCGAAGGCAAAGCCCCGTTGCTTATTCACATGGGCGACGCGAACAAAGATTCGTCAAGCCCCAAAAGATTGAGGTCGATCCTGGATAAATTCCCCGATTTAGTTGTTATCGCGGCGCATTTTGGCGGCTATCAAATGTGGAAAGAGTCGCAAGAATATCTGATCGGATCAAATATATACTTGGACACGTCGAGTTCGCTCTCGTTTTTATCAAAAAAAGAGACGTTATCGATTATAAATAAACACGGAGTAGATAAGATTCTTTTTGGGTCGGATTACCCGATGTGGTCGCATCAAAAAGAGTTGGATATGATATTAAATCTCGGTTTATCGGAAGAGGAACTGGATAAAATATTGTCCCAAAACGCCGCTAAATTACTGGAGGTAACTCTATGAACGCCCGCGAAGACGAAAATAAAGACAAAAACATCAAAAATAGCGAGTTATCCGGCAAAACAGTTGAAGAGCTAAATATTCTTCTTGAAAACGCCATAAAAACGCGGGATATAGACGCAATTAATGGACTTTTGAAGACGGACGTAGACGTAAATAATACGTCCGGCTCCTCGTGGGGCTATACGCCTCTTTGCTACGCCGTATATCTGAAAAATATCGATATTGCTCGCTTACTTATCGAATCGGGAGCAAACGTTAATAAGATTTCCATAAACGGGGAGACGCCGCTTAAAATCGCTTGCAGCGCATACAAATCGCCCCCCATCGACGATATGGTTAAACTTTTACTTGATAACGGAGCCGATCTCAATATTTACGACAAAGGAAAGGATGGTCCTCTTCACTGCGCCGCTATGTACAACCAACCCGAAGCGGTAAAACTGCTGGTTCAAAACGGCGCCGACGTTAACGTCAAAGGAAACTACGGAAGAACGCCGTTAATTTACAGCGCGTCGTCGGCGCGTTTGCCTGAAATGGTCAAATTTCTTATCGATTCGGGCGCCGACGTTAACGCGACGAACGACTCTGGAGAAAACGCTCTATTCGAGTTGATAACTCGCGAAGAGTCTAACGCGGAGATCGCAAAAATTTTACTGGATAACGGGATAAAAAAAGACTTAAAAAACAATTATAAAATGACGGCTCTTCATTGGGCGGCGTTTTGCGGAAAAACAAATATAATCGAGGTTTTGTTGGAATATGGTTTTAATATTGAAGAGAAGGACGCTTACGGCAATACTCCGATAATCAAAGCAATGTCGCAAAATAAAATCGACGCGGTTAAATTTCTTTTCAATAAAGGCGCGAAGCCCGATTCTCAAGGTCAAATGGGTTTTAGTTTATTGGAGTACGCTACAAGGCGGGGCGATAAAGATTTCGTAAGACAAATATTATCGAAGTTATCCGGCAAAGACAAATCGTCTTTGGGAAGTCTAAACGAAGCGGCTAAAAAAGGGGATGTTGAAACTCTTAAAATGTTGATCGAATCGGGCTTCGACGTTAACGAACTCTCAACTTGGGCGTCCGAAACCCCTCTTATGAAAGCGGCTTATCACGGTAAACTTAACGCCGTTAAATACCTTTTAGATAACGGCGCCGACGTAAAGATGAAAGACGAACGGGGAAACGCGGCGCTGCTTCACGCGGCGTGGGGAGGTCATACCGCGGTCGTTAAGGAATTGATAGACCGCGGCGCCGACGTTAACGAGACTAACAACTTTAATTGGAATGCGCTAATGCAAGCCTGCGTCGAAGGCCGTTACGATACGGCGGAGCTCCTCCTTAAAGCCGGCTCGCTTACAAACCTCGTCGATAAAGAAAAAGGCGCCACGGCTCTGACGCTTGCCATTTATAACGGCTCTGAAAAGCTTATCAATCTCCTTAAATCTTACGGCGCGCAAGAAAGATCGATAAAAATGCGCGAAGAGAGCGAGCCGTATTTCTCTATCCTCGACTGCGAAATATGCCAATATCTGCCGGATCAAAAAGATTTGGGCAGAACTACAACTCCGGAAAGTTTTAAAGGTTTGGAAGTCGTTCATTCGGAATATAGCCAAGCGGAGCGCTATTGCGACGATACCAAGTTGATTATGAGATGCGTAAACTGCGGGACCTATTACTACCAATATCATTCTATCGACTCAGAAGACGTCTTCATTTCAGGTCCGTCTATAATTCAGCGCTTTCAAAGAATAAACCTCGTTTGCTTAAAGCAAGCGCTTTTTGACCTGGGTAAAACGGGCGAGCTTGAGGAGTTGAACGGCAGATACGAAGCCATTATAAAGTCGTTTATCAATCCGCTAAAAGAAAACCCGCCGCATATTAAAGAAAATTGCTTTTCATACGCCGTCGAAAGCGTTATGGACTATTATATTATAAACAACAATTGGGACTCGCTATACTCTATCCTTCTTAATAGTCCCAACGAAAATATTCGGCTAAAATCCGCTCGGGATATAATATCGATGTACGGAGAAAAAGCGGTAAAAGGAATACCGCTATATAGCTACTCGTACAGATCCATAACGTCCGATTTTAAAAAAATATTTGATAGTTTTTTTTCAAAACGCGTCGAGGAGTTTGCCAAATTCTTAGATATTTTCAAAAATACAGGCAATATTAGACATAAAACTATTATCGACGCGGCTATTAAGCATAATATCCTTTAAACGACGCTTTATAGTTTATTGCCGGGCGTATTGAATGTTTTTATTTTAAACGCGATTACTCTATTACTATAATATAGCGTGATGTTTTTGTTTTAGTTTTTCCGTAGATTGAGATGTATTTCGTCGGTTTTTTTGGGGAATAAAAATGACACATATGCTGTTTTTCCATAATCTATGAAATAAAAGAGGCGTTTGACTTCTCTCGAGATAGATCAACCTCTTATTATCGCATATGTGTCATTTTATAGAGGCTGTCTCAATCCGTCGCATATGCGTTAAAATTAGGATAAAATACAGCGTCGCATATGCGTCAATTTATTTTCCAACCACAAAAAAATACCGACGGAGCGCTATTGCAGATTTATTATTATAGTACTATAATAATAAATCCCAACAAAATATAAAATCAAAACGCCGATAATTGATAAAATCTTGACTAAGATAGCAAAGTTTATTATAATTATCGGAAGTTAAATATTAGCAAGATAAGGTATATCTAAAAAAATAACCGTATGATAGATAAAAAACCGGAATTACTTGCGCCGGCGGGGTCGTTTATGTCGGCGTATTACGCTTATCAGGCTGGGGCCGACGCGGTATATTTGGGATTAACGGATTTCTCTGCCAGAAAGTCCGCCCAAAATTTCAACGACAACGAACTTCTAAAATTAAAAAAAATTGCCCTCGATCTTAACAGAAAAATATACGTCGCAATCAATACTGTCGTTATGGACGAAGAACTGGAAAATCTGATCAAAAATTTGCAGTTTATAGACAGGTTGGAAGTCGACGCGGTAATAGTTCAAGACTTTGGAGTTTTGGAATTGTTGAGAAAGTTTTATCCCGATATTATCGTCCACGCGTCGACGCAAATGGCGATTCATAACGAGTACGGAATAGAGAAAGCGATCGAACTGGGCGTTAGACGAATCGTTCTGCCGCGAGAGTTGCCCGTTAGCGCAGTCGGAAACTTCATAAAAAAATACAGAGAGATGGAATTTGAAGTATTTATTCACGGCTCGCTTTGTTATTCATATTCGGGACTATGTTTGTCGTCGGGACTTATCAGGGGTAAGTCCGGCAACCGCGGCGAATGTACGCAACCGTGTAGAGAAAAATATACTCATAACGGCAAAACGAGCGCTTACTTTTCATGCAGAGACCTTTCTACCGGAAAGCTTATCGGGAAACTTATAGATATAGGGACGCATAGTTTAAAAATAGAAGGTCGGCAGAAAAATCCGGAGTATACCTACAATACCGTTAAACTATACAGATATCTAATTGATAATAACGGAAAAATAGATAAAAAGATATATAACGTTCTTCTTCAAAATTGCGAATTTGTATTCTCCAGACAGAAAACGACCGGATATTTATTCAGAAATCGAAATACTCAAATTATAACGGAGAAATATCCCAGAAATATGGGCTCTCCTGTAGGATTCGTTGCAAAAACCTCGAAAGATTCATTTTCTTTTAAAACTAAATCAAAAATTGAGATAAACGACGTTTTATTATTTTTCTTGAATAAATCTGAAAACATTCCATATAAAATCCCCGTAAGACGCCTTAATCAAGACGATAAATTTGTAACAATTTATTGCGATAAAATTCCTAAAAAGGGACAAAAAATATATAAGGCGTACTCAAAAAATCTTGAACTCCCGGGCGTTACGCGCCGAGCTTTTCCGGCGTACAAAAAAAAGATAAATGCGGAGATTACTTTTTTAGCGCGGGATAAGTATGCGCTAAGAATCGACTGTTTTATCGACCGCGAGCGGTATAGCTTTGAATATCCCGCGGCGTCTGAAACATTTTGCAAGGACAAAGGATTTAAGGACAGGATTCAAAAAGCTCTATCCGCCGAAGCGGATACGTTTTATTTTGTCGAGATAACCGGGATTAAAAACGAAACTTCGGTTAACGAGGACTATTTTTACTTTTCAAACACAATGTTGCAGGGCATAGCCAAAAATCTATATCAAAATCTTGAAAAAATTAACGAAGAAACAGACGCAACGCAAATCGCCCAAATTATGAACTATCTTAATAATTTTAGCGCTCCAAAGCCCGCAAAAACAATTTACGATTATCCCGAGGTCGCAGAGTTTATAAAAAAGCGTTCAAATATTAATATTAAAAAACGAGAATTCCCGTTTTTCTTGGGGAACAAAACAGATTTCAGTTCTTTAGAGATTTTTGTGAAATACTATTTTATTTCGATGAAACCAATAAATTACGATACGACATATTATAAAAAGATCGAGAGCTTCATAAAAAACAACAGTTCTAATACGATATTCCTCGGAATAAATAATATAAGTCATCTGAAATTTATCGAACGGCTTGGGAAATACAAAAACGTATATTTCTTTTTAGACCTCTATTTTTATACGGCAAACCGGTTTACCTTGTCGAATAAATCTATCGATCGCTCGAAAGTTTTATTCGCATATTACTGGATTGAAGGAAACTCAAAAAATTTTGAATATCTAAAGAACAATACAAATTTTCCGTTGTTTCAGATCGAATCAACCTATTCTGCGCCGCTGTTTTTGCATAACGGTATTTTTACAAAAGAGAGTCTGAAAAACGCAAAAAGCAGAACGAGCGACATTGTCGTTACAAACGGGGACGATAGTTATAGCGTCTACGAAAGCGGCGGATTCAGTTGCCTTTTTAAAATATACTAATATAAATTTACCCTAACCATTGCGCTCGTCCGAGACTATAATAAATTTTGAGTAAATAGTAGCTTGTCAGTTTTTTGGGCGAGAGGGAAATGACACATATGAAACAGATATTTTCGGATAAAGTAATTTCAGCGCTTTTAGCGCTTTGGAAAGTAGAGGGAAAATCGGCGCATATGTGTCATTTTTTTTAATTAGTAAATTAATTGTCATTTTCTAAAAATTTATACAAATTTTTGTAAAGAGTTTTCTACTTTTAGTTGTTATTTATATACAAAGAAATAAGGAGAAAACTTTATGAAAAACAAAAAACATTTATTTCACTTTATAGTGTCAGAATCTATGAATAGTAAAGTCATAGATTTTCTGTTAAAAGAATTCAAAATTAATACGTTCAGCGAGTTATTTGAAACTATGTTTCGTCTTGTTAACAAAAAAATACCAAAGATGAAAAGAATAATCGGGAATTATCGCTCCGAATACGCCGTTATAGACAATACCGACGATAAAAGGGTGGATAAATACCTTAGAATCAGCGAAGCGGATTATCTCAGAATTAAAAAATGGCATTCTTTGTATAACGAATTTGGTATGGCTTCGACGGTTCGCGATATTATCTTGTTTTTCTATAACGGCGTTATGAAATACGGATTGGAAGGATTTCTTGAGATTGTTGGTAAGAAATTAAGGATTGATAAGTTGAAAAACGACTTTTTGGGTAAAATGACACAACTGTTAAATATAACCGCTCGAAAACGGCTATTATACGCCCTCGTAATCGAAAATTACCCCGAATACGCCTGCTCTACCTAAAATTATCCCGCCAAAAAACCGGCTGACTACGTTAGAATAATACACCCCCAAAACGGCGTCGAGTTTATAAGGTAGATAGGAGAAGAAAATTAATCGCAAGTCGTTCGGTTGCGCGAACGACTTGCGATCCGCTTACTCTACCGTAACTCTTACCCCTTCCGAATTACTCGTAAATTCCGGAGCGTACATACATTGCAGCGTTGTTATGCCGTTTGAGAAGTTTCCTTTATGAGTTATTCTTAGGGAGTATTCAAAGACGTAACTTCCTTTTACAAGCCATGGGATAAAGAAATTTGTCGAGGCGTCTTTTGTCGCTTCGTAATACCAAAGCCCGTCCCGGTATTTGTAGCCCGACAAGACGTTGGTCGGTTCAAACGCCGACGACCTCGCGTCTTTCAAGTGGACGTATTCCATATTGCGGTCCGTCGTTATTTCGATTCGGACTTTAATTAGGTCCCCGACGGCGAGCTTGGTCTTATCGGTTACCGCCTCGATAATCGGACCTCTATCGCTTTTTCTTTCTACAAAGAGTTTTTTGTTAATTTTAACGTTTGTTTCGGACGAAGTAATTTTATCGAGCTGTTCAAAATACTGCCAATACAACGCTCCCCAGGAGACGCCGTCGGTCTTTTTGGTAAGTTTTACGTTACCCATATCGGGAAAGATTTTATCCTTATCCCAGATCATTTTTAAGTATCCCGTCCCGCTTTCGGTCTTTATCGACGCGTCGTTAGCCGGATCGATTACTATAGAGCCGAGTTCGATTTTAACAAAGCTGTCGTCGGTTATCAATTTATTTCCTTGGAGCAATAGGGCGTAGCACGCTTCGCTTGTAGCTTTGGTCGTCTTCCAATCGCCGGTTTGTTTCTGTTTCAGCAACCACGCCTTCATATCTTCGACCGAGTCGAGGTCGTTCGCTACGTCCAGGAACGCCTCTATCAATACCGCTTGAGTTTCGATCGGCGCTTGATACCAATAGTAACTCGAAACGTTCTCTTTCCAGTACATGCCGAGTTCGTCGCTAACTATGCAGTTCTCTTTTAGCGATTTGATAATATCGTTTGCCGTCGTTTTTTCGCCGTTTCTATAGAGAGCCAAGGCGAGCAGTCCCTTCATATATAGACTCTTATTGAGCCAGTATTTTTTCGCCTGATCCATCCAGTAATCGTAACTCTTTTTGTTAAAAGCGCCGACCGGTATATCATTAAAAAAACTTCTCATATAGAGATAGTGCATTTGAGTATAACCGATGTTGTCGTCGGATAAATTGGCTTTGTTTTTTATCAGATAGTCGTAATCCTCTTTCATCTTATTATCGAGGTACGGAATCGCTTTTTTTATCATGGAGGAAATTTTGTTGTTGTCCGTAATATTTGTAATATTTAACTTTTTAAGATGTCCAAATCCGGCTATAATGTGTTGAGTAATGTATCTATCCTCGGGAAGCCCTTTAAACCACGCAAATCCGCCGTTAAGAAGCTGCCCCTCTTCAAGTTTTTTAACGCATTTGTTTATCTCTTCCTTCATTCTCTTTAGGTCGAATAACGTCCCCATCATTTTTTTTCTGCTCGACTCGTCCTTCGCTTGACGCAGCCACGGGGACTCTTCCAATAAAACGTTTTTCAGTTCTTCGTTCTTTTCAAGGTTGGATAACAGAGCGTCGGTATTTTTCCAACTCTCAAAAATATCTTTAATCAGCGGGTCGGAGTTTGCGATATGGCTTGCAATGCCGTTGGAATATAGCCTGCTAAAGGTCTGCTCGAGACATTCGTATGGGTACTCCATCATATAAGGAAGCGCCTGAACTGCGTACCATACCGGGTTAGAGGTAAATTCGAGCGTTACCCGTTCGTGAGCAAGCGTATCGGACTTGGCGGACTCGATCAGTTTGGTAAACTTCATCTCTTTAGTCCCTTTTTTCCTGATTGGGAGCGGAAGCGACTCCGTTACGAGCGTTCTGTTAACGAGTATCGGGAGGGTAGACTCCTCGCCGTCGGAAAATCTATCCGCTCTTGCGACTATTCTATACGTTACGCCGTCGATGCCTTCCGGAATAGAGATAGTCCACTCGACGTTTACGCTAAGTCCCGCTTTGGCGGTAAACGGCTTTTTGTTTAAAGAGTTGCCGAACTTTTCGTTAATCGGCTTCATCGTCGTTACGTCGAGAAGTTCAAGTTCCGCCGTTCCGCTTAGAGCCGTTTCGCTTAGGTTGGTAATCTTGGAAGTAAGAGTAATTTTGTCGTTTTCTCTTAAGAATCGCGGAATATTCGGGACGAGCATAAGGTCTTTTTGAGTAACGAGAGTTTTTTCGATAAATCCGTACTCCAGTTCTTTTGAATGCGCGAATCCCAACATTCTCCACTTTGTCAAAGATTCCGGTATGGTAAACGATACGATTATCTCCCCTTTATCGTTAGTTTTTAAATGAGGATAAAAGAACGCCGTTTCGTTAAAATTTGTCCTTATTTGCATTTCCTCCGCGTCGAATTTGCTTTCTGCGCCGGACGAATCTTCCCGTTTTTCGACGTTCGGTTCGGGTTTATCTTCGAGCATTTCGGAGTCGGCGACGGACGGCGCCGCTAAATAATCTTCTTTCCCTTCGACTTCGTTTAGCGACTCCATCGCGGACTCTTCCGTTTTCATAGCGTATTTTCTGCCGCTATCTCTACTTCTAGACTTGGTATAAATGCGATAGCCTCCGCTTCCAAAGTAATAGTTAAACCAATCGAGCGTAGAATATTCCCTTGACCGGGCGTAGACGTATTTATTCCAATTAAATTGCAGATCGTTGAAATTCGCCGTTCCAAAAGAATCTTTATATCCCCAGCTAAATTGAGGGTAGTAGTTCTGAAAAATGTTAAAATACCAATCGTGGGGCTTGAAAGCGTTCAAAGAGGCGTCGTATAACGTTGCGACCATTTCGCTTGCGATCTTATCTCTGTTTTTCCCCGAAATTCTTAATCTCCACTCCTCCTTTTCGCCGGGGCGGAGTTTGTCTCTAAAGGTCTCAAATTTTATATCCAACTCTTTATTACTCCAGGGAACGTAAACTACCCGTCGCCAATTATAATTTCTGTTATGTTTTGTAAAAATGGCGTGAATGACAAAATTGCCTCGATAATCCTCAATAACTGGGATATTTATCAATTTTTTTTCAGAATTTAGTTTTATAAACTCTTTTTTAACGATTTTCTTGTCGGATTCTATCTCCAACAGGATATTTACCTCTTTAGCGGACGATCCTATTTCGAAACTGAAATTCTCCCCCGGCTCGACGCGCGTATCGATAAAATTCGCGTAACCTAACGCAGGATAAGGAAGCGTTTTTTCGGATTTGGAAGTAATAGTAAAATATTTTTCAATCTCGACCGTTTTGCCGAATTTATCCTGAGATTTTATCGTTAGGATATATTTTCCGGAATCAACGTTAGAAATAGAGTTAAATACGGTTTTTTTACTTACTCCCGTATCAAATTTTTCGTCGAATACTTTTACATCTTTGGGCCAAAGGTAAAAATTGTTCTCGTCGTCGTACATATCCAATTTGAATTTTGAATGAAATTCGGTTTCCGTTAAAATATGATCTTGAGGTTTCGCCCACGCTCTCTCTCTATAATAGTTGTCGGGATTTTTTAATCTATATATCGCTATCTGCCCTTTAGCGCTAACAAACTCGCCGTCGAGATTATACGAATTTATATCAAACTCCGCGGCTCCTTTATCTTTATATAAGACTTCAGGAACGTCGATAGAAAGATTCAGCGCCGCATATCCGACGTTTACCGTCGTTTGGGAAGATCTGGTCTCGCCGTTAATATCCGTTACGTCGGCGTATATTAGGTAGTTAAATATAGGAAGATTCTCTTTCGATATAGATTTGTCGGGTATAGCGTCAAATTTCACTTTAAATTCGCCGTTTTCGTCGGTTTTTGACTCTCCGTTTACTATTTGTTGGTCTGCGATAGCCGGATAGACTCCCCAATACCATCTCCAATACGGAAGGCGGGTTTTTCTGACTACGCGGTATTTCACCGCCGCGCCGTCGACAAAGGCGCCCGAATAGGATTTGGCGAGCCCGACGACTTCGACTTGATCGCCTACTTTATAACTCTCTTTTATAGGGATAAACTCTACTTCGAATTTCGGTCTTTTGTATTCCTCGACGGATATCGACGCCGCGCCGGTCCCGTCCGAGGCGTATATCGTCATAGCTCCCGTTAATCTTCCGACCGGCGATACAAAGCTTCCCGATATCGTTCCGAATTCGTTAGTAGTAAGCGTCTGCTCGTCGATTTTTTGCCAATTTACGTCGTAAAATATTACGGAAACGGCTTTGTTTGTAAGAATTTTATTTGATTTCCCAAAAGATTCAACTACGACTCCTTTATAATATACGGTCTGTCCAGGGCGGTATATAGACCTATCCGTAAAAAAATGCGTAGATATTCGCGGCAAAACGACATTTTCATTAGAGGAAAAATAACGGTACTCCTTAGAAGATAGTTTGTCGTCCCCTTTAGAAATATTGTAAGCCAGATAATTTGAGTTCTTTTCGGAATTGATTATAGCGAGTCCGGATTTATCCGTTTTATAAGATTTGCCGCGGACGTTCTCGTAGGAGCTTTTAATTTGGTTATATCTTTGATAATACGTCTCTACCAAAGCCCCTTCGATAGGAAGACCGGTATCTCTGTCTAGAACGTACAACTCGTAGTTTTTCTCGCAAGGGTTGTTTTTTTCTATGTAAGAAAGCCGGGTTATCTGTACCGGCGCGAAGAAAACCGCGTTTTCATTTTTGGAATACTCCGGATTCGCCGAGCAACATACGTAGTATAGTCCTATCGGTAAACCGGGTATTTCTAACTCAAGCGAACGGTAATTGAAGTCGTTATCGTCGATAAGAGCTTGTTCCCACTCTTTTACCGGCTTGACGCCGTTAAGTAAATTTAACATGGATTCGTTATCGTAATTTTTCCTCTCTATCTCTTTTGCTTTCGCCTCGCTTATCGGCAATATTTTGAAATACAGTTTTGATACGTTTCTATAATTTATATAAGCCAAAAACGGGACGTCGGGAATAGTCGCTTTTTCGATAGTCAATTTGACCTCTTTGTTTTTTAAATTGTTCATAATAGAGAGGCACCGGCTTGCTCCGACGTCTTTAGGATACAATTTTTGAGCCTCGTCGAGCGCTTTATATACGTTTAGCCGAACGTTTTTATAATCGGGATTTCTGTCGTTATCGTATTTTGACGCTTGAAGTAACTTTTTTTCGGCGATTTTGCATATAATCTCCGGGTATATCCACGACTTTTTACTTTTTTCGGCAATATTTTCGAGACGGGCGAGATACAAACTCTCTTTATCCTCGACTACCGAATTTGTATAAACGTATGAAATTCTCTTTAGATCCAGATCGGTTAGCGCGTCTATCGTTTTGTCGTTAATATGGAAGCCGATCGTATCCTGAAAAAGCAGCAGGGTTTTGTATATTCTGCTCGTTTCGTCTTTCGTTTCGATCTTGAGATTCTTAAAAGAGGCGGCGTCGGCAAAATATTTTTTATCGTCAATCTCAAATTTATAAGCCGGCTCGGTTAGGCAACTTCTGCCGTTTGTAAAATAGTCGATAGCCCTATGCGCAAGAAAATCGTATAAAAACGGTCTGACCTCTTCGGATTTATACCCTCGCGATAGAATATCTTTAAAATCCGTTATTTTTATTTTTTTTGAAACCTCTTTATTTTGTAGCGAGAGATCGTATAGCTCCCAGATTTTTTTACTGAATTTTTCGGCGTCCCAAAACTGCATCTTTTTGGGATCGGCGTCGGCGGTAATCGATCTTGATATTATATTATAATAATTAGCGTCGAGATAGAGCGTATACATCTCCGCCAATACGGAGTAGAGTATCTCTTTAGTCGGCGAAGACTCGCTCTTAGCCAACTCTTCAACCTCGTTGAGAAGCGTTTCTTCTATATTCTCTTCCAGTATGCTCCTATATTTCATACTGTAGATCAACGATTTGATAATCTGAGGCGATTTCTTATCTTTAATCGAAGTCTTTAGGAGTTTGGCGGTCTCGTCGAGAGCCTGTTTGGTTAATCCTCTGTTTTCTAATTGTATAATTTTATTCCACATATCTTCGTACTCTCCTTTGTACGCCGGCGTCGTAGGAACGTCGTTATTATTTGAAGTATCGTTGCTTACTTTGCAACAAACAAGCGCAAATAAAAAAAACAGGATAAATAAAAATTTGATTCGCATAAAATTTTCCTTAACGAAAATGAAAGTAAAAATATAATTAATAATAGCATTTAAATTAGAAAAAAAAATATAATTTAAAATAATATTAAAAATTGTAGTTTTTTTATAAAAAATTTGAAATATCGTTTTTTAATGGTATAATAAAATTAACTTATTTTTGGAGGCAGGTTATGAAAAAATTTATATTTGCGATTTTATTTTTTGTCGCCGTTTACGTCTATCCGGAAGATATGAAGATTAAGGTCGACGATATGTGGATAAAGTCAATCGAGACAAAAAGAGACGTTTTTTATGAGAAAGCCGAAGTTTACGATATCGTCGAATACGACAGAGATCTTCTGGAAAGTTTGAGAGGCGGTAGTATAGATTTCTCGGAGTACGAACAAGAAATATCCGCTTTGCTGTATAAAATAATGCTCGATAATAACAAGTACAACGTCGATAACATTCTAATAGGATACGACGTTCTGGTTTATAAATTTTCCGATAAAAGTTATTTCTTCAAATTTGCTCAAAATATTTCGAGTACAAAAAAAGCCGATAACTTTAAAATTGTGGCGAAGACTCTTGAAGGGCTGACGGCTTTACTTAACGCCGAACATCAGAAGGGGGTTTTTGATATATTGGGGCTTATTTCAACTAAAATCAATAGATATATCTATAGGAATAAAGAGAATGAGAGCAAAACTACCGTATCGTATTTGATGAAGTTTTTGTTGCGGTATATGACTTTAGTAGACGACGGAAAGATCGAAGATAAAAACAGAAAGAAAGTTATAGAGTTGTGCGATAAACTCCAGCTCGATCAAAAAGTTTCGGAGTTTGAAGAACTGCCTTACGGTCAAGAGTTGAAAGAGGCGTACTTTTTTTACAAAGAGTTGGAAAAATAAACTAAAAATTTGGGGAGGAGACGCGGTGGGGTATCAGAAGGTTCTATTTTTAGACGCTTCGACGGGATTTTACAAAATAAAAAGATATAAGATAGGGGATTATTTTGGACCGGTCGATCTGGGTATACATTTGTCGGATAATTACGGTTCGACGAATATCGGAGCGGGACTATTTGCCGGATCGATATTTCCCGGATCAAACAGATTGATATTTTCAGGATACTCGCCTTGCTGGAGAGGTTTTTATATATCCTCGATGGGGGGAGCCGGCTTGGTATTTGACAATCTCGGTATAAATATGTTGAGTATTATCGGGAAAGCGTCCGTTCCTTCGGTTATGTATCTAAACAGAAATCACGGCGAAGAGATAGAAGTAGAAATAGAACCGGTCGACATAAAAAAAATATGGTCGTCCGGCAGAAAGGGCGTATATTCGTTGACCGACTTTATGTACGAGAAATACGGCTCCAGATATGAAAACGATCCGAGAATATTGGCTACAGGTCCGGCGTCCGCCTCTACGGATATAGGCGGAGTACTCTCCGTCCCCATTGTCAATAAAAAAATTACCTTTACCGACACCTGGGCAGGACGGGGCGGCTTTGGAACAAAGCTATACAAAGACTGCGGTTTGGTCGCTATTATTTACGGCGGGACCTTTATCGACGAAGACTTTAGGGACAGAAAGGTCGCCGACGAATGGTTTGAAAATAAATACAACCAAAAATTGATCGCAAAAGATTTTGAAAGCACCAAAAAATACAGATTTGATCCTAAATTCGGAACAGGCGGAACGTTTGGAGTAAATTTCGCCACTTTAAAAGGTAAAATCATAGCTTTTAACTATAAATCTATCTATAATACCGAAGACGAAAGATTGTCGATTAATGAAAAGTTAATAGCGGCTCATTATCTAAAACAGTTTAACGAAGAGACTATGGCCAATAAACAACAGAACAACTGCGGAGAGCCCTGTTCCGCTATGTGCAAAAAGATGAACGGCGAATACAAGAAAGATTACGAACCGTATCAAACTATGGGCCCGCTTTGCGGTATTTTCGATCAAAGAGCGGCGGAGAAACTCAACCATCATTGCGACGCCAACGGATTCGACGCCATTAGTCTCGGCGGCGTATTGTCATGGTTTATGGAGTTGCTGGACGAAAATATTCTTACAAAAGAGGAGTTAGGGGTTAGCGGAAAACCAAAGTTTGATGCGGAGAACTTCGACGTCGTTAACGACTCTATGAAAAACGCCGATTTGGGAATAGAGCTTATCGACGCTATTCTTGAGAAAAAAGGGATAATCGATCTGTCGGAAGGGATACGCAAATGGGCGAGAAGAATTAATAGAGATAAAGGGGTAAAAATCGTCGATAAAATGGTTTTTACGGCGTTTGGTCGGAAAGGATGGATGGTCCCCAATCAATATTGGACTCCGGGAGCCCTAGCCCCGATGGCGATAATGGGAAAATATTATATGTATTACGGCGGCGATTTTGTCGAACCGAGGAAACTGGGAAGGTTGTGCGCCGATAGATTGAAAAACGAGTTGATACTTGACAACGCCGGCATTTGCAGATTTCATAGGGGCTGGGCGGAGGAGATGCTCCCCGATATAATGGAGTCGGTTTACGGAATGAAAGATAAATATCTGGCTTCGATATCCTATACGGCGAGCCGGATAAACAGCAGGAACGCGAGCGTTTTTTGGGAGTCGGAGCGGGATTTTGACTTCGTTTATACCTTTTTAAAAAGAGCGAAAGAAGTTGAAAAAAAAGAGGATCCGGAATTAGATAAATGGATAGCCGAATTTGAAAAAGACAAATTCGAAGCGGGGCTGAATTTCTGGTTTTTAGTACTTAAAGGGATCGCCGAATCGCTAAGGGATTTTTCTTAAAACTTTCCGGATAGAATTATCGCGCCCCGCCGGTCTTTTGGGGCGAGAAAAATAAATTGACACATATGAGACGGATTGCGGCGCCCCTTAAATTGACACATATGGAGCTATATGCGCCGCGCGACAATTGTCGCATAAAAAAAATTGACACATATGGGTTACGTAACTGTCGCGGCGCTTCCTGATGAAATTCGACGCATATGGAGTTATTAATAAAAAAACGGGAATTCCCGTTTTTATGAGTAAATAATTTATTTTTTCAGTTTATTTCTGACAAAATATAAAAATTCCCTTAACCCTTTATACATATCTTTACTGATATAACTTTCTTCAACAATATTTTCATTAATTTAATCTTTTTAAAATCGTTTCAATTTTTTCTTTTTTAAATTCAAGCCGGTCAAAATTTTTATAGTCTTCAAACGTATTATTTTCTGATATTTTTCCAGATCTATACAAATTCTCAAATTCGTCAATAGTCGTAATATTATACTTAGTTCCTATCTGAAATAATTTAATTTTTAAATCTTTCAATTCTTTTTCGAGATAATATCTAATACTATCGTTTAATAATTTTTCTTTTGATATATTAAAATCTTTTGCAATTTCATTAATGACTGCAGTTGTTTTCATCCTATACCTCGACTATTTTTTATATATAGATAATATAACTTCTTTTCAATAAAAAATCAAACTAATTTCATTTTAAGGAATATTTAGAAAATACGTAACCCGCCGGTCTTTTGAGGCAAGAAAAATAAATTGACACATATGGAGCTCATAACCGCCGCCGCGCCCCGATGAATAAAATGACACATACGAGGCTTTTTTTGACACATATGAGACGGATTGCGGCGCCCCTTAATTTGACACATATGGGGCGCGTCGATAACGCGCGACAATTGTCTATTTTCTTAATTTTCTATCAAAAAAACAACGTAACTACCTTGTTCGGATTAACATTCTGATTCGTAAAACTGATAGTTTGCTTAGTTTTTTAGAAGATTGATAATTCTTAATTTATTTTCAATTAATTGATTATGTTGTAAATCTTCTGAATATAAAATATTACAATTATTTTCTAAAGCCGTTGAAATAATTAAACTATCATAATATGAGTACTTATACTTATTAGAAATATGAATTGCATTAATAATAGTATCAAGATTAAATTTAACAATAAAAGTTAGAATCAAAAAAGAATTTATCTGGCATTGGCTTTTTCTCTATCAAACTTAAAATTCTTAGTTTTTATTTTTATAACATTAAATCTATTTGTATTTGCTTCTTTAATTATATTTGACGTTTTATCTTTTTCCGGTAAATCGTCGATAATCTCAGAGATAAGGGCGTCTATGGATTTCCCATATTGATTGGCAATATTCGCTAACTTGGCGTATCTTGTCTCGTCTAATGAAATAGTTATGCCGGACATACCTAATATCCTCAAAAATAGTTAAACTACATATTATATAATAATAAAATTCTTCAAATTAATCAAGATATACCTTAAGAAGAATTTATTCAAAACGGGAATTCCCGTTTTGAATATACTAATATACAAACAAAGACCTGTCGGGGTTGAGCATTGCGCCGCCCCAACGGGTCTAGTTCTAAACAGACTCAAAACAACTTAATATATGTATATTCAGTTTGATCTGTAATATTACCGGACGAGTCTTTTCTAACATACTTAGTTTGATTGCCATTAGAATCGTAAGTATATTCATATTGACCTGTAATATTACCGGACGAGTCTTTATATATCTCTTTAATTCGATTGCCATTAGAATCATAGGTATACTCGTATTGGCTAGTAACATTATAAGACTTATGTACCTCTTTAATTCGATTGCCATTAGAATCGTAAGTATATTCATATTGATACGTAATATTACCGAGCGAGCCTTTGTCAACATACTTGATTACATTGCCATTAGAATCGTAGTAGGTATATTTCCATTGATTTGTAATATTACCCAAAGCATCTTTGGAAACAGACTTGGTTTGTTGATTGCCATTAGAATCGTAGGTATATTCAGTTTGACCTGTAATATTACCCAAAGCATCTTTGGAAACAGACTTGGTTCGATTGCCATTAGAATCGTAAGTATATTCAGATTGAGACGAGCCATTGTCAACATACTTGATTTCATTGCCATTAGAATCGTAAGTATATTCGAATTGTCTAGCAATATTACCAGACGAGCCTTTTTCAACATACTTAGTTCGATTGCCATTAGAATCGTAGGTAGATTCCCTTTGATTTGTAATATTACCGGACGAGTCTTTTTCAACATACTTAGTTTGATTGCCATTAGAATCGTAAGTATATTCAGTTTGACCTGTAATATTACCGGACGAGTCTTTTTCAACATACTTAGTTTGATTGCCATTAGAATCGTAGGTATACTCGTATTGTCTAGTAACATTACCAGACGAGTCTTTATATACCTCTTTAGTTTGATTGCCATTAGAATCGTAAGTATATTCAGTTTGACCTGTAATATTACCGGACGAGTCTTTTTTAACATACTTAGTTTGATAATATCCCGTAACTACTATAATCCGGCTATTTGAACTCTCTATGCCCGAACATTTTGATTTAATCGTATACGTTCCCGGTATATTTGTAGAAAATATATCGCTTTCCAACTTGACGCCGTTGGCGTAATATTCTATCAAATTTCTATTCGCCGGTAATAAAGTCCCATATTTATTATAACCAAGCGTAGGACCTAATTTTATATTCTGCGCTTTGCTACCTCTTATTTTTGAGGTTTTTTTAAGAAGACAAGAAACCGGCGTAGTATCTAGCGCTGCGTTTATGATAAAATTGTATTCTTCTACGTCAATTTCGTTTGTTAAGATTTTTACCGAGCAAGTATAGTTTACTACGCCTATTTTAGGAGTAAGCCGTATAGTAAACGTAGTAGTTTTTCCGCTAAGCAGGGTCGTAACCGAAGTATCGGATTTCAACGAAAAGTTGTCTCCGGATAAATCGACCTTTGTTGGATTTGAAATAAAGACCAAATCCCCGATTCCGCTATTTTCTATTGTAAAAACATAATCTATCGGTTCGTAGTCCTGTAAATACCCCGGATTAAAATCCGTAGAGCCGTCGAGGATATTAATAGATCCGTACTTAATATTCATCTTAGGATTACCCGACGCAGAACTACCGCCGTCCTTACCGTCTTTCGCCAATATCTGCCAAGCCGTTCCGTCGTAAATATAGGATACCCCTTCGGTCGAGTTGTAGTAAGCCCAGCCGGCTTCCGGATTTGCCGGAGCGGCATCCAAAGTCCCTTTCCATATAATAATGCTGTATTGAGCGGCAGTTACCCTCGATATCGTATAGCCGAACTTATACGTTACCGCTTTCAACGTCGAAGTTTTGTCGATAGTTACAGCGCCTCTGTAGAGCGTCCCATCGTTTTTGGTCGGCTCGCTTCCGTCTAACGTGTATCGGATATACGCGCCCTCCGTAGCGCTGGTCATAGTTACCGTCTGAGCTCCAAAATACTGCCCCTGACTCAAACTAAATACCGGCGCGTCCGCATATATATCGTATTGCGACATATAATCGGGATTTGAACATTGAGCAAACAAAATCATTAACGCAATAAAAACCAACGGCGCTAATAAAAATCTCTTTTTCATAATCCTCTCCTAAATTTAATATAATCTTGTAAAGTATATATTATCATTTTAATTTATATATACAATATTTTTTTTGTTTTTATAATATTTAATAAATTTTCTTGAAAATGGAGATAAAATAAGCTCCCTTTTTAGCGAATAGTCGCCGGCTACATAAAAACGGGAATTCCCGTTTTGAATATACTAATATACTACAATTAGCGGAGACGCGCGCCCCGCCCGTCTTTTGGAAAATGACACATATGCGTCTCGTCGATAACGCGCGGCAATTGTCGTATAAAAAAATTTGACACATATGAGACGGATTGCGGCGCCCCTTAAATTGACACATATGGAGCTCATAACCGCCGCCGCGGGGCGCAAATTATTCTGTAAAATATCTTGATATTTGCTTTCAAATATTATAAAAACTCTTGTATGAGGCGCGCGTTTTTATTATTAGTAATTTTTGCGCTTATTTCTTGCAAGACTACTACCAAACCTATAGTTTACGATAAGACTCGGGACGCCGTAGAGAAGGAAGCGGAGTTGATACATTATCTTATCGCCAACGATAATTTGGAAGAGGCCGGCGCTCTTTTGGAGAAAAATCTTCAACTATACCCCGACGACGAGAGTCTGTTAATACTTAAGGGGTGGGCTCTTTTGCAAGGGAAAAAGTACGGCGAAAGCGAGGAGTTGTTTTTACAAATATTAAAGAAAAACGCTAAAAACCCCATTGTTTACGCCGGTTTGTCAAGAATATATCGCAATACGGGCGCTTACGACAAGGCAAACGAATATATCGATAAGGGTCTTGCGCTATCAAAAAGTTTTGCAGTATTGTGGTTTGAGAAGGGATTGTCCCAATACGGCGCGCATAAATACAGAGAAGCGCTTTTGTCTTTCGCAAAATCGTATAATCTCGATAAAAACAACGCCGACGCGCTTTTTTTTAAATATATGTCTCAATTATATTCGGGATACGAACTGAACGATATCAAGTATCAATGGGAGAATCTTGTCAAGTCCGGCAAGATCAAAAACTACTGCTACTTGTATCACGCCGAGGCTCTTTATAAAATAGGCGATAAAGAGCTTGGTTATAGAATTTTGACGGAAGGTAAAACTAAATACCCCGAAGATCCGTATATTCTCAACTTTTACTCTTACGTTTCGGCGGAAAAATACAGATCGGGGGAGATAGATTCGCTCGACGAGGCGACGAGGTCGATGGAAGTCTGTTTGACAGACGCCAAATCTATCCATCCCGAATTTGTCGACACTTACCTTCAAATATTAGAGTTAATCGACGATAGAGCTAAAATGGAGGAGGTAATCGATAAGTATTATCTTTTATTTCCCGAATCCGCCGAGATTATGGCATGGATAAAAAAAATCAAATCGTCGGAATAGAGGCGTTATGAATATGAGATTATTTTGGATAATTGCGGCGGTTACCGCATTAATTGGTTGCTCCGGCGACGACGGCGTTCAATACGAGGAGCTTTTTTCTTTAAACTTCGGATACAACGACAATGAGATCGGAATAAATTTAAATTCCGAGAATATGCTGGAATACGGATTTGATTTTGATTATAAAAACAATTTCTTCTACATTTCCGACCGCATTAATAACAAAGTAATAAAAATAACAGAAAAAGGGGAACTGCTTTTAATAATTTACAACCCCGAGACAAATTCTATCCTCAAATCGACCGACGCAACTACGGCGACCGGCGACGAGATACTGTTTACAAAGCTTTATAGAGAATACGGTCTTTACGCGCCGGAAATTATAGCGTCGGACGGCGATAGAAATATCTATGTCGTTAATAAAGATCCAAAACTAAAAAAAATAAACGACAATCAGTCCGTTTCTGAGCAATTAATACTGAAATTTAATAATAACGGCGATTTACTGTATATTTTAGGAATCGAAGGCAAAGGGAGTCCGACGCCTTTTACCCATATTACGGATATAAAAATCGACGAAAAGAACAACTTGCTGCTCAAAGAAGATTTTGACGAAAATACGCTTATATATAAATTTGATCAAAACGGCGCTCCGTTGAAAAAGTCTGTTATAAATAAAAAAGAGATACCGCTTCAAAAAAACGAGGAGGATTTGATCGCTATACAATCGGGGGCGTTTCTTGGATATAAAGAGGACGAACTGTATATTACAAGTCAATTCATCAAAGAGAATTTAGAGAGCAGTCTCATTTTAAGATACGAAACGCTTTATGAGAAACTTTTTGGTTATTCTTTACAAAACGACAAATATCAAAGATTAATAATGAAAATCCAGCAAAAATTTACCGATATATCAAAATTATCCAATTATTCGGATATTAAAGACCTTTACGGAGATAACAAGATAATTGCCAGACCTATCGACGATTTTGTAGGAATAGATATAAATTCGAATATATATTTTATTCAGAGAGATATTTCTATAAAGGGCAAAAATATAAACGATTTTACGTTGGCGGAATACGACGCTAACGGCAGGTTGAAAAAAAATTACGTTATAAATTATCCTCCGGATATCGAAGTAACTTCCGGCTTATTAATTTCAGATTTTGGCGCCGCTCTCTCTTATTACATAAAAGGGGAGGAGATTACCTTTGTCAAGATCAAGTAGCCCGATTATTTCTCCCGAAGACTCAAAAATTCTTGATTTAAAAGCGTCCGAAATTAATAAAATTCCTCCGATCGTTTTGATGGAAGAGGCGTCCTCTCAGATATTAAACCGACTTCAAATTGATTTTGATCTTACGGCGCTAAACGTCGCGATTATTGCCGGATGGGGTAATAACGGAGGAGACGCGCTGAGTTTGGCTCGAAAGTTGAAGAATATCGGAGTCAAAGTTAAAGTCTTTGTTTTTCCCAACGAAAAAGGGTCGGAGTTGTATTTTATCCAGAAAAATATCCTTATCAATTCGGATTTTATACTATCGGACGTAGAGCGGTTTGAAGAGGAAGCCGGCGATTTTTCTTTGATAATCGACGGAATATTCGGCGTCGGCTACAAATATAGAAAAAACGCCGGTATGGATAAACTATTCGAGATAATAAACCGTTCCGGCGCGACAATTGTCGCGCTCGACGTTCCGTCGGGACTAAATACGGACGGCGGCGCCTCGGTCAAAGCCGATTATACCTATTCGATAGGTTTTATGAAGGACGTTTTTTTTAACATATCCGCCAGAAAATTTTGCGGAACAGTTATAAATCTTCCTATCAGCTTTAATATTAACAATATCAAAAGCGCGGAAAAATTTTATATAGACAATATAGAAGAAGATAAAGCCGAAAAAAAAAGCGATTTTGTTCACAAATATCAAAGGGGCGCGGTCTGTTCGATCGGCGGAAGTCCCGGCAAATACGGCTCAATTATCTTTTGCGGCTTGAGCGCGCTGAGAGGGGGAGCCGGCGTTAGTCTGGTCTTGACTAACCGGGATAATATAAATACGCTCTCCGCGATAAACGCCGTATTAATTTACGATTCGATTATTAATTTTAAAGAGTATCTTTCAAAATACGATACTTTTGTAGTAGGACCGGGGCTGACGGCGGACGATCCGGAAAGAGCCGCTTTAACGGAGCTTTTTTCGAGCAATAAAAAGTTTGTTTTGGACGCGTCCTTCTTTACCGTTTTTGATAAAAATACTCTGAAAAATTTTAAAAATTCGCCGATATTGACGCCTCATGTCGGCGAGTTTAAGCGCTTCTTCAGAGCCGACGCGGCCGATCTTGAAAAAGATACCATAAATACGGTAAAAAATAGCGCGGTCAAATACGGTTGTTTCATACTGCTGAAATCTTCTTTTATAACGCTGGCGACGCCCGACGGAAAAATTTATATTTTTGACCGCAGTAATAGAATATTAGCTCAAGCCGGCAGCGGCGATCTGTTGGCCGGATTGATAGGATCGAAGTTATCCGGAGGATCGGAGAGTTTGGATTCGATATTTAGCGCGGTCGGGATATTTTATAAAATCGCCGAATATTTTAGAGATAACGGATATTTGACTTACGACATGGAGAGATTTATAGACCGGATAGGTATGGAGGTATAGATTGGCGAAAAACGTCGTCGAGATCAAAAACAGCGATAACAAAAAAGAGTTGATAATCGAAGGGGAGAGAGTAAAATTTCATTACGACAGAGCGGAGCGTCTTGCGATGACTCGCAATAAATCCGATGAAAAAAAGAATTGTTTCTTTTGTAAAAAAAACGCCTCCGTTCTACTTACTTTTATCAATCTGGCGTTGATATTTGTCGTAATAACCGTTTACGCCGGGCTATTGGGAAAATCTAAGAATATTGTCGAAAATGGAATACAATACCATCTCACAAAAAGGATTTTTGGCAATTACGACGACATAAATTTTATTTTTCAGATAAAGAATAATTCAAAAAACAAAACGTATCTAGACGTAAAAGAGGGCGTTTTGGAAATTTACGACAAAAACTCCGTTTTGACTCATACCGTTAGATTTGAAATAACCAAAGACGCTTTAGAACCGAAAGAGTCGTTTATCAAAAGTTTAGCCGTCGAAAAACCCGCGAAAGGCAAATACGACGCTAAAATAAATTTAACTAACAAAGAAGATATTAAACTAACAACCTCCTTTAGCGTCAAATAACTATTTTCGATAATATTGCGCCCCCGGTTTTTTGGGGCGGAGAAATAAATTTGACACATATGGCGCAAGCGCTCCTCGATGAGAAAATTTGACGCATATGCGCCGCGCGACAATTGTCGCGTAAAATTTGACACATCTATGGGGTATTAATAAAAAAACGGGAATTCCCGTTTTGAATATACTAAAATACTTATTATTTATAATGATTTGTTATAGCGATTATTTCTACTTCTTCCTTATCCGTATATATGAAAAGCGCTCTATATTTTTTATCTAAACGAAAAGAATATATTAATCTCTGTTTCGGCTCTAATATTTCAGTATTTAACGAAGGATAAAAAGGATTAATTTCAAATAAAGATTTGCATTTATTAAATTTCGTTTCTAAATTGCGAGCGCGTAAATAACTCGTTAAATCCTCTCTTAACGGCTTAATTTTCATTATATATTGAACTTTTTTTTAACCCGTTCTCAAGGTCGGATAAAAACGAATCGTTATAGCCGTTATTTTTAAAATCAGAAATTATATTTTCTATCTTGTCTTTTTTAAATTTCTTAAAATAAATCTCCCGCTTAATTATTGCGTTTTTTATTTTTTCTATATCGTCTAAAGGCATTTTCTTAATTGTTTCTATAAAATCGTCGATCTTAAGATCTACTACCATCTGCATATAAAAATCCTTTATTCATATTTTGATTAATGATAATAAAATTCTTCAAAATAATCAAGAGAATTCCAACAGCCGTCGGCTACATAAAAACGGGAATTCCCATTTTGAATATTCTAATACTCGCTATCAAGAAAACAAAACAATCAAAACCTCTTAAACATTGTCTCAATATCTTCTTCTTTTACAATCAAGACCGGTTTTTTAGCGTCCATCATTACTTCCATGTGAGCTTGGGTTATAAGAGTCCGTTTAGCCCGGTTTAGTTCCCACCCGCCCATAACTATCAGATCGACGTCTTCTTCTTCAACCGTTTCAAGTATTTTTGTCGACACCGCTCCGCTTTTCAATATTTTGTTTATTTTTACCCCTTTACTTTTAGCAAGCTCTTCTACGTAATTGAGGTATCTATGACCGTTTGACTCAAGATTTTTCTCATATTCAAGAGACTCCTCCTGAATAAATATCCTCGATATAAGAAGGTCGTTCAATGTCGAAGTATCTATAACGAATAAAAAATTCAAATCGTATTTAAAAGTTTTTGCGAGCATTATCGAATATTTTGCCGCATTAATTGAAGAATCCGAGCCGCTTATTGCGACTAAAATTTTCTTAATTAAAGGTTTCATTTTTCATCCTCCTGTAGTTTTGATTTAACCATTTTAGTTATAAATAACTCGTCGCGCTCCCTCTCTTCCAACGCCCCCTCGATAAACTTAAGGGTCTCTTCCGTCTCGGGAATAACTATCTTTTCGAGAGCGTTTACTCTTCTTTGAGTTTTTTTTACCTCTCTCGACAGACGCCATACTATAGTCCGAATTTCCGCCATCTCGCAAAGGACCGATATCAATTTTAAAAATTTTTTCGAAGTTTCGTCTATAATAGCGTTGGTATTCAAAAAAGAATACTGCAAATTCATTCTGGGAGGATCGACATGCGCCGAAGGCAGATTCATCCCCATAAGTTTGAGCGTTTTCTTTTGCATAGAAAACGGGTATTTGATACTTCTGGATCTGTCCTCAATCTCTTTATGTCCATAGGACTGTACCGCTTTAGTAAACGATTGATAAGCGTCGCTAATAAGTTTGTCCATATCTTTCTCAACGCGTTTAGTCCTTTCCAGATAACTCATAAGTTCTATAACCAATATCTCCCTTTTTTGATCTAAAAGTTCGTACCCCTCTCTGGCAATTTGTCCCGACTGTTTCAAGCGATGAAGATTACTTTTTGTTGGAGGAATATTTAGTTTTGCCATCGTTTAACCTTTCTCATGTAGATATTTTTGTATATATTTATTATTAATTCTATACAACTCTGATTCGGGTAAAGTTTTTAAAAGTTCCCAAGCTAAATCCAGCGTCGCTTCAATAGTTCTGTTCTCCTCATAACCTTGAGAGAGAAATTTATTCTCAAAATCGTTGCCGAAATCAAGGTATTTTCTATCAAGATCGCTTAACTCTTCTTCCCCGATAACCGAAGCCAAAGCGCGTATCTCCTTTACCTTCGCATAACAAGCGAATAACTGGGACGATACGTCTTTATGATCTTCTCGAGTCATCCCCTCCCCAATGCCGTCTTTCATCAATCTCGACAAGGAGGGAAGCCCCGCGACCGGCGGATATACGTTTTTCTGAAAGAGCTCCCTCTCCAAAACAATCTGCCCTTCGGTAATATAACCGGTTAGGTCCGGAATAGGGTGAGTTATATCGTCGTTTGGCATCGACAATATCGGTATCTGAGTAATAGACCCTTTTTTATTCTTAATCCTACCCGCCCGCTCGTACAGAGAAGCAAGATCCGAATACAAATAACCCGGATAACCTTTTCTTGAAGGTATCTGTCCTCTGGTCGTGGAGACCTCTCTTAACGCTTCGCAATAGTTTGTCATATCGGTCATAATGACTAATACGTGCATCCCAAGATCGTAAGCCAAATATTCGGCCGCAGTCAGAGCCGCTCTCGGAGTTAAAAGTCTTTCGACCGACGGCGCGTCGGCTAGAGACAGATACATAACTACGTTTGATAAGACGCCGGATCTTTCAAAATTATCTATAAAATACTTTGCTACGTCGTATTTGACCCCCATACCGGCAAATACTACGGTAAACTCTTCGGTAGCGTTTTTAAGAGTCGCCTGACGCGCGATTTGAGCCGCCAATACGTTGTGAGGAAGCCCGTTTCCGCTAAAAATCGGAAGTTTCTGCCCTCTGATAAGCGTAGTCAATCCGTCTATAACGCTAATACCCGTTTGAATAAAATCGCGCGGATATTCTCTGATATAAGGGTTGAGCGCGGCGCCGTTTACGTCCCGATAATCGCCTGTAAATATCTGCGGCAATCCGTCGAACGGCTCTCCGAGCCCGTTAAATACTCTCCCAAGCATATCGCGACCGACCGGAATAGTCATAGGTATCCCTAAGAATTCTACGCTGGTATCTTTTATCGTAAGTCCGGACGTATTTCCAAACACCTGAACTACGACGCTTTTTTCATTAACGGACAAAACTTTGCCTATCTGAGAATTCCTTTTTTCATCAAAAACCCGAACAACCTCGTCGTATTTAACGTCGGCGTTTTTCTCCAACATCAGAATAGGTCCCTCTATCTTTTTTAATCCCAACGATTCTATTTTTATCATACTTCGCCTCTATACCTTATAGAATTTCATCAATTCGTCAAATTTATCTTTAATTTTAAATATATAATTTTCAAGTTCTTCCGTATTATCGTTCGACACGGTCGACTTCAACTTCGCAATCTCGTCGACTAAACCGAGCTCTCTTATTTTAATAAGCGGCGTTCCTAACTTCAACGTATTTTCCGAGCTCCAATAAAAATTCATTATAACCTTTAACAATAACGATTGTTTCTTCGGAGTCGAATACATATCCACCTCGTCGAACGCGCTCTGTTGCAGGTAACCTTTTTTTAATAAATCGGCGACGAGTAAAATAAGTCTCTGACTATCCGGCAACGAATCCGGTCCGACCAACTTAACAATCTGAGCCAGACGCTCCTCCCTTTTTAGAATCGTCATAGCCTCGGCTCTAACGTTCAAAATATCGGCGTCGACGCCGTTCCAATACTCCTTTATCTCGTCGTTATATTCGGAATAAGAATCAAGCCATGATATGCTGGGATAATGCCTTGCGTTAGCCAAAGATTTGTCAAGAGCCCAAAAACATCTGATAAACCTCTTGGTATGCTGGGTTACAGGCTCGGAAAAATCTCCCCCCGGAGGAGATACGGCGCCTATTATAGAAATAGACCCCTCCTCGTCGTTAGCCGTTCGTATCAATCCGGCTCGTTCGTAAAATTCCGCCAAACGCGTCGGCAAATAAGCGGGAAACCCCTCCTCGGCGGGCATCTCTTCAAGACGCCCCGACAACTCCCTGAGCGCCTCCGCCCATCTGGAAGTAGAGTCCGCCATAATCGCTACGTTATACCCCATATCTCTAAAATACTCGGCGATCGTTACTCCCGTATAAATAGATACCTCCCGCGCGGCGACGGGCATATTAGAAGTATTCGCTATTAATATAGTCCTTTTCATAAGCGGCTGCTTAGACTTGGGATCTATAAGATGAGGAAACTCGTTTAGAACGTCGGTCATCTCGTTGCCGCGCTCTCCGCAGCCTATATACACTATAATATCGGCGTCCGACCACTTAGCCAAAGCGTGTTGAGTCATCGTCTTTCCGGTGCCAAACCCTCCGGGAATCGCCGCCGTTCCTCCCCGCGCTATCGGAAAGAACATATCTATAACTCTCTGTCCGGTAATTAAAGGTCTGTTCATCGAAAGCCGCTCTTTATATGGTCGAGGCTTTCTAACGCTCCAATAATGCGCCATTTTTATCTCGGCTCCGTTGTCAAGCTTGGCTACAGTTTCCAATACCGTTTTATCCTCTTCGCCCGATATATAATCAATTTTACCCGATTTAGTATCCGGCGGAATCATTATAAAATGTCTGACTAAAGCCGTCTCGTCTACATACCCTATCTTCGTTCCGGCCGATACCAAATCTCCCTTTTTAGCGATAGGAACAAATTTCCACTTTTTATCAAACGATATCGGATCGGCTTTTACGCCGGGCAATAAAAAATTGCCGCCGGTTCTTGAAAGCTCCATTAGCGGGCGTTGGATCCCGTCGTAAATCCCTTCGAGAAGTCCGGGACCTAACAAAACCGACAACGGTCTTTTGTGAGATACCACTTCGTCCCCTATACCCATCATGGAATTCTCTTCATAAATCTGAATTGTCGCTTTACCCCTATCAAGTTTGATTATTTCTCCGACTAAACTCTTTTCGCCAACGTAGACTACGTCAAGCATACCGGCGGTATTCATGTTTATCGCCTTAACAATAGGACCGTCTATATCTACTACAATACCTTTAACAACGTCGCTCATTCTTTCTCTCCATTTCCGGATAAGATACCGAATATTTTCAGCCTCTCCATAGACTTTAATTTATTTATATAACTATCCAGCGATATATACGACAACTTATCCCCTTCCTTATTTGAAATATAATATCCCTCTTTGTTTTCAGAATAAACTAAATTATCAATAGAACCGTTTTTTAGTTTAATATCTTTTATCTCTTTTTCAGTAAGTTTAATATCTTCCAGCTTTCCAACCTCGACGCTGTAAGAACTCGAATTCATCTCGTCCAGCGATCTCTTAATAAGATTAGAAATAAAGCGCTTCGGCTCTTGAGTCTTCCCCTCTATTATCGAATCTTTTACCGAATCAAATATCCCGTCTATTACCCCGCCGATAAAAGAGAGCCGCTTCTTTTTAACGTCGATATCTATCGAAGCAAATATCCTCTTGCGCTCCTCCTCGATAGATTTCATAGTTGAAGACGCAATTTCCTTTTCATAATTCTCAATCTCTGCGTCAATGTTTTTAATAATCTCCTCGGCGTCCCTATTCGCCCTTTTTAGTATATTTTCAGCTTTATTTTTTGCGTCGTTAAGTATTTCGTCCCGAAGTTTATCATCCCCTTTAATTACTTCCATATCGTCTCCTTGACCGCGAAAGACATACGCCTCTCCCGGCTAATTATCTCGCCGTCTATACGTCTACTAATAATCAAGATTTCTAACGCTAAACGATAAATGGAATTATAATAGTTTAAACGCAAATTTTCAATAACAATTAAATTAAATTTTATTATTTTGATTTTTTTTGAAATTTAGTTATATATTGGCGAAGACATATGTTCTATTTAGTATATTCTAAACGGGAATTCCCATTTCTTAATCCGGAGTCTTTATTAATACGACGCGCCTTCCGCCCGTCTCTTATCCCATTCGCGCTTATATAGAGAGGCGATCTCTTTTGATTTTATAATCAAAATATTTTCATCGTTATTATTAGCGGCGTTGTCGCTCCAATTAGACGAGCCGGTTATCACCGTTGCGTTATCTTTATCCCAGTCCAGTATCATAACTTTATGATGAAGTTTGCCGCCCCGATCGCCTATGTTAAAATAGTTTCCGTCTATTTTATATGGAACTCCTGCCTCTTTTAAATACTCTTCCTTTGAGTAGTATAACTGCGATTCGTCGTAAATCCCTTCTACTTTTAATCCGTCTTGAAATTTTTGTACTATTTTTTCGGTAAGCTCCGTATGAGTAAAAGAATAAATCATAAAATAGATCGAAGATTCCGACGCGCATACCGAATCGATTATATAATCGATAGTAGTTCTTCCATAGTATGTATTTGGAGCAAATAATACCTCAATTTCCGCGCCGTCGATAACTCGCTTAGATATTTCGGTTTCCGGAGCGCTCCCCTCCAGTCCCAGCATATACTCAAACTGCTTTCGATAAACTGCGACGATATCGTCAGATTTGATAATAAGGGAGTTATTATTATTCGACAAAAAGCAGGTATCCGTCATATTAGTCGAGCCGGTATAAAGATATTTTGCTCCGTCGCCTGTAGCAAACAGCATAAATTTGTCGTGCATAATAGAACTGTTTATAAGAGCAAAGTCGTCGAATCCGTTGGATTCCGGGAAATCCACCCTTTTTTTGCCATCTATCGGAAATTTTTTGTCCAACGCGTCCGCTATACGAAAATACGAGCGATAGTAGTCGCCGGATAATTCGGATAATTTACCGTAACCGTCAAGATTGCCGACAAACCTAATTCGAACGCCTTTTTCGATAGCTCTCTCAAGCGCCAGGATTATATTCTCTCTATCCAAACCGTAAATAGCTACGTCGAGCGGAAAAACCGTCGATTGATTATCGATCAATTCGATTATAGTATCGTCTAACGTCGTATCTTCTCCCGGTTCCGTAAAATATATTTCAATATTATTAAAATAGCTAATCTCATAATTTCTCAAAATTATTTCCGAAGGAGCAAGCCCGGTTTTATATCCTATGAATTTCAAACTACGTTTAACGCCGTCTCCGGCGATTGGTATAGAAGAGGCGTATAACATAGAATTAACGTCCGGATCTTCGCAAATATCTTCTCCCATAGTCCATCTTATTTCAACTCCGGGGGTCGCGCAGGACGCTCTGATTTCGCGATCAAATCGATAAACGCCGCTGTCCGCGTCGATATTTACCGGCGTTACCTTGATTTGCGTCAACTCTATATTTCTAAATTGATACGATCCCTTTTCAACGCTTTGCGCAGTCCCGCTATAAAAATAAATTGCGTCGTCGTCGCCAACTCCTTCAAAAATAACTTCGTACTTCCCTTCAACAACGTCGAGCATATTAATCGAAATACTCGTCTCATCACAGGGAATATTGTAAGTGAAATTTCTAAAGTCGTCTGTTCTAACAAATTTAACGTTTAATTTTGATATTACATTTGGGATCGTAAAAGATACTTTATATCCCAACGCCCCGACGCCGCTCTCGTCTGAAGAAAGCAAAACGGAGTCTTTATTCTGATCTATAGAATTTGAACACGATAATAATAAAACGACAAGCAAGATAACTAATACTTTTTTCATATCTCATAAAAGATTAATAAAGAATTCTATTTTAGTCAAATATTTTTATAAAAAACATTAGTCGCGTTAATTAGAATATTCAAAACGGGAATTCCCGATTTCCATCTTCAAAATTTTCATAAATAAAAATTTAAGCCTAATAAATACAAAAAGAGCGGTCCAAATAGACCGCCCCTTGTTAACAGATAACATTCAACTATTTCGGCATTTCCTGAAACACCGCGATAGATCTCGCTTTAACGCCGTAATTGTAGCTGTACGCAGGATCCGGAGACCATGCGGTTGCCGCATTCCAAACGTTGTCGTTCGCTTCAGCCCACTGAGCGGTATCAATAATTCTAGCCCACTTCTTGCCGGTATCCGGCTTTGGTATGGTAAAATTAACGTCCGAGCTATAGGAGTTGATTAACAGTAAGAAATCCGTATTCCCAACTGAAGAGCCGTCTATCCTTATCCATATGCATCTATCCGTATTTGAAAGATCGCTTGTTCCGTTCTCTTTCTTTAAATATATCGGCATATTATAGTTAGATTGTCTTAAAGCTACGTTGTTTTTCTTAATTCCAAGAACGTATTTGGCAAACATAAAAATGTTGTTCTTTGAGTCCGCTTTTCCGTCCGTTCCGAGATTGTTGTGCTGTCCCGTAATCGCGGTTTGCGGAGCGTCTCTATTGATCATGTTGTAGTTATTCCATGTAGCT